>ENA-UALL01000068-UALL01000068.1-human-gut-metagenome-genome-assembly--contig:-NODE-68-length-64585-cov-8.929692_pt1 | contig 64585 bp, 56 predicted proteins | sample MGYA00243699_ERZ654466 | MGnify/ENA primary metagenome ERZ654466 (study PRJEB26926, sample SAMN06164635) | human gut metagenome | biome: ENVO:00009003; feature: ENVO:2100002; material: ENVO:00002003...
TCGTCGGCAGCGTCAGATGTGTATAAGAGACAGGTATATACCACTTCTCAAACCTAAAACCCTTTCTTAGCCCACGTTTGGACAGCGGCAAGGGCAGAAACAAGCCAAACGCGCAAAACAAACGCTTCATAGTCCCTCATTCGGATTTTCCGGCACGCAAAAATCCCCCTGATGTAGTCTTACATTTTCCTACATCAGGGGGATTTTGTCTATTGTCCGTTTTTACTGGACCGGCTCAATTTGCCGCCGGGGGATTCCATGTTTAAAAAATTCAGGCCAGTTCCTTTTTCATACGGTCGGCCACCGCATCCAGGAAGCCCATGGTGTTGACCGCCTGTTTGTTTTCGAGGGTGGACAGAGCCACCAGGTCTTTGGTCATCACGCCGCTTTCGATGGTATCGATGGTGGCCTTCTCCAGCACATCGGCAAAGTGCGCGAGTTCGGGCAGTTCATCCAGCTCAGCCCGTTTGCGCAGCGCGCCCGACCAGGCGAAGATGGTCGCCACCGAGTTGGTGGAGGTCTCCTCCCCCTTGAGATGCCGGTAATAATGGCGGGTCACGGTGCCGTGGGCCGCTTCGTACTCGTATTTCCCGTCGGGCGATACCAGTACGCTGGTCATCATGGCCAGGGAACCGAAGGCCGTGGCCACCATATCGCTCATCACATCGCCGTCGTAATTCTTGCAGCACCAGATAAAGCCGCCCTCCGACCGGATGACACGGGCCACCGCGTCGTCGATGAGGGTATAGAAATATTCGATGCCGGCCTTTTCAAACGCCTGCTTGTAATCGGCCTCGTAAATCTCGGCAAAAATATCCTTGAAGCGGTGGTCATAGATTTTGGAAATGGTATCCTTGGTGGAAAACCACATATCCTGCTTTACCGACAACGCATACTGGAAACAGGCGTGGGCAAAGCTGCGGATGGATGCATCGGTGTTGTGCATCCCCATGATGATGCCGTCGCCGGAAAAGTCATGGATGGTCTGACGGGTTTCCTTCCCATTGGCGTCGGTCACCACCAGCTCCGCCTTGCTGCCGGCGTCCACCTTCATTTCGGTGTTTTTATAAATGTCGCCGTAGGCATGACGGGCAATGGTGATGGGCTTTTTCCAGGTGGATACGCTGGGATGGATCCCCTTGACCAGCACCGGCGCACGGAACACCGTGCCATCCAGCATGGCGCGGATGGTGCCGTTGGGGCTTTTCCACATCTGTTTGAGCTTATATTCCTCCACCCGCTGGGCATTGGGGGTGATGGTGGCGCATTTCACGCCCACGCCGTACTTTTTGATGGCGTTGGCCGCGTCCACCGTCACCTGATCGTCGGTCTTGTCCCGGTAGGGCAATCCCAAATCGTAATATTCGCAGTTCAAATCCACAAACGGCAGCAACAGCTTGTCTTTGATCGCCTGCCAGATGATGCGGGTCATTTCGTCCCCGTCCATCTCCACAAGAGGGGTCTTCATCTGAATTTTTTGCATAAACATTCCTCCTAAAGCCGATAGTGTATAGTATAACATCTTTTTCCTTTCTTTGCAACGCAAGAAAAAAAGTTGAAAACAAAGGAAAGATATGGTATACTTTTTACTTGATTATGCAGATATTCAAGCACAGGATTGCTGGCAAAAATACCTTCCGAAAGGTTGTTGAAATACTATGACGGAAAATCAGTATCGCACCCATATCTGCACCGAGATCGGGGAGTCCCTGCTGGAGCAGGAGGTCCGCGTGGCCGGATGGGTGGAAAATATCCGCGACCACGGCGGTGTGCTGTTTGTGGACCTGCGGGATCATTACGGCGTGGTGCAGGTCGTGATCTATGACGAGAACATGCTCGACGGCGTCAGCCGCGAATGTGCGGTGTCGGTATCCGGCCGGGTGGTCAAGCGCAGTGAGGACACCTACAACGACAAAATCGCCACCGGCACGGTGGAAATCAAGGCCTCTTCCCTGACCGTGCTGGGCAAATGCCAGAGCAATCTGCCCTTTGAGGTGGCGACTTCCCACGAAGTGAAAGAGGATGTGCGCCTAAAATACCGTTTTCTGGACCTGCGCAACCGGAAGGTGCACCACAACATCGTGCTGCGCTCCCAGGTCATTTCCTTCCTGCGGCAGAAGATGACCGAGCTTGGCTTTTTGGAGATCCAGACCCCCATCCTGTCGGCCTCCTCGCCGGAGGGCGCGCGGGATTATCTGATTCCCAGCCGCAAGCACCACGGCATGTTCTATGCCCTTCCCCAGGCACCGCAGATCTTCAAGCAGCTGCTCATGGTGTCGGGGTTCGACAAGTACTTTCAGGTAGCCCCCTGCTTCAGGGACGAGGATGCACGGGCCGACCGTTCTCCCGGCGAGTTCTACCAGCTCGATTTTGAAATGGCTTTTGCCACCCAGGAAGACGTTTTCGCGGTGGCCGAGCAGGTGTTGTACGAGACCTTCACCAAATTTTCGGATAAAAAGGTCTCCCCGGCGCCCTTCCGCCGGATTCCCTACAGCGAATGCATGCTCAAATACGGCACCGACAAACCCGACCTGCGCAACCCGCTGGAGATCATCGACATCAGCGACATGTTTGTGCAGACCGACTTTGCCCCCTTCCGCGGCAAGACGGTGCGGGCCATCAACGTGCCGGATTGCGCCTCCCAGCCCCGCAGCTTTTTTGAGAACATGCTCAAGTTTGCCACCGGCATCGGCATGAAAGGGCTGGGGTATGTAAAGGTCACCGATGAGATGACCTTCCTCGGCCCCATCGACAAATTCCTCACCGATGCCCAGCGGCAGGAACTGATAAACCGCGCGGGCCTCAAGCCGGGTTGTGTGCTGTATTTCATCGCCGACTCCAAGGCCCTGGCCCCCAAGCTGGCCGGCCAGATCCGCACCGAGGTGGCGAACCGCCTGGGTCTGATCAAAGACGATTCCTTTGAGTTGTGCTTTGTCACCGATTTCCCCATGTACGATCAGGATGAGGAAACCGGCGCCACCATCTTCACCCACAATCCCTTTTCCATGCCGCAGGGCGGCCTTGAGGCGCTGAATACAAAAGACCCGCTGGACATCCTCGCTTACCAGTACGATATTGTCTGCAACGGTGTGGAGCTGTCTTCCGGCGCGGTGCGCAACCACGATCTGGATACCATGGTCAAGGCGTTTTCCATCGCCGGGTACACCGAAGAGGACCTGCAGGAGAAATTTTCCTCCCTGTACAACGCCTTCAAGTACGGCGCTCCCCCTCATGCGGGCATGGCGCCCGGCGTGGATCGTATGTTGATGCTGCTCACCGGGGAGGAAAACATCCGCGAGGTCATCGCTTTCCCGATGAACAGCGCCGCGCAGGACCTGCTGGTGGGCGCGCCCTGCCCGGTCACCGAGCAGCAGCTGCGGGAAGTCCACATCAAGATTCGATAGGAGGCCGACGGTATGGTTACACGGGAAGAAATACAGGACATTGCCCTGCTGGCCAAGCTGTCCGTGGCCGAAGAAGACCTGGACAGCCTAACACAGGAAATGGGCCGGATCATTGAATTTGCCGACACCATCAACAACGCAAGCGAGAATATCACCGAAGAGTTCGATAACATCAACGGCCTGCAAAACGCTTTCCGGGAGGATGAGGTCATCCCCTCCTATCCACAGGAGGAGATCCTGCGCAATGTCGGCGGCGGGGAGGACGGATTCTTCCCGGTCAAAAAGAGAAAGTAAGGGTGTGTTCGCAATGAGTACCAGCCGGATCCGGTTGATTCGTCAAAAGCTGGCCGCCGGTGAGGTTTCCTGCGAGGAACTCACCACGGCCTACCTGGACGCTATAAAACGGGACAATCCCGCTCTGAACGCCTATGTCGCCGTCACGGCGGATACCGCCCTGCAGGCGGCCCGCCGGGTGGACGAAAAGCGCGCCCGCGGGGAGGAGCTTTCCCTGCTGGAAGGGGTCCCCATGACGCTCAAGGACAACATCTCCACCAAGGGGATCGCCACCACCTGCTGCTCCAAAATTTTAGAGGGCTATACCCCCATTTACGACGCTACGGTCTGGCAGGCGTTGCAGCAGCAGGGCAGCGTGTTGCTGGGAAAAACCAACATGGACGAATTCGCCATGGGGTCTTCCTGCGAAACTTCCTGCTACGGCGGCGCCAAGAACCCCCACAGCCATTCCCATGTGGCGGGGGGGAGCTCCGGCGGCGGCGCGTCCGCCGTGGGAGGACATCTGGCGGTTTACGCCCTGGGGTCGGACACCGGCGGTTCCATCCGCCAGCCCGCCAGCTTCTGCGGCATCGTGGGCCTGAAGCCCACCTATGGGGCGGTCTCCCGGTACGGCCTGATCGCCTATGCTTCCAGCCTGGACCAGATCGGCCCGCTGACCGAAACGGTCGAGGATGCGGCGCTGGTGTACGACGCCATTTCCGCCTATGACCCCATGGATTCCACTTCCAGCGGCCACAAGGGGGAAGCCACCGCCGTCTCGCTGCAAAACGACATCCGGGGACTGAAGGTCGGCGTGGCCAAGGAGTATATGGAAGGGCTGATGCCGGACGTCCGGGCGGCAATGGAACAGGCCGTTGCGGACTACCGCTCGATGGGCGCCCAAATCGTTGAGTTTTCCCTCCCCTCCCTGTCCTATGCCCTGCCGGTGTATTACATTTTGGCCTGCGCGGAAGCGTCCTCCAACCTTGGCCGGTACGACGGCATCCGCTACGGCTACCAGGCCCCCCATTACGAGGGCATCCATGACATGATCTGCAAGACCCGCAGCCAGGGCTTTGGCAAAGAGGTACAGCGCCGCATCCTGCTGGGGACCTATGTGCTCAGCTCGGGGTATTACGACGCGTATTATAAAAAAGCGCAAAACCTGCGGGGCGCCATTGTCCGCGCCTTTGATCAGGCCTTTGCCTCCTGTGACGTCATCCTGGCCCCCACGGTCCCCATGACCGCCTTTGCCGAAAACACCTCGGTGCAGGACCCTGTCCAGACCTACCAGACCGATATCTGCACGGTGCCGGTGAACATCGCCGGGCTTCCGGCGGTCTCCCTCCCCTGTGGGTCGGACAGCCAGGGCCTTCCCATCGGTATGCAGCTGATCGGACCCCGGTTTGGGGAAGCCGTTATCCTCAATGCCGCTTACCAATACGAGCAGCAGTACGGGCAGGATAAAGTCCGCCCGGTGGAAGGAGGCGTGTCCCTGTGAGAGAATACGAACTGGTCGCGGGGCTTGAGACCCATATCGAGCTGTCCACCAAAACCAAAATCTTTTGCGGCTGCACCACCCAGTTCGGCAGCGAACCCAACACCAACTGCTGTCCCATCTGCATCGGCCTGCCCGGCACGTTGCCCAAGCTCAACCGGCAGGTGGTGCGGTATGCCATTCAGGCAGGGCTGGTGACCAACTGCCATATCAACAACATCTCCAAAATGGACCGCAAAAACTATGTTTATCCCGACCTGTCCAAAGCCTACCAGATCTCCCAGTACGACAAGCCCCTGTGCGAGCATGGGTATGTGGAGCTGTCATCCGGCCGGAAAATCCGTCTGACCCGTATCCACATCGAAGAGGATGCGGGCAAGCTGGTGCACAGCCATGGCGACACCTTTGTCGATTACAACCGCGGCGGCGTCCCCCTGATCGAAATCGTGACCGAGCCGGATATCCGCAGCGTGGACGAGATTCGGGAGTACATGGAAAAGCTGCAGCTGCTCATGCGCACCATCGGTGTGTCCGACTGCCGGATGCAGGAGGGCTCTATGCGCTGCGATGTGAACGTTTCGGTGCGGCCGGTTGGGTCGGATACCTTGGGCACCCGCACCGAGATTAAAAACATGAACTCCTTTGCCCACATTGCCAAAGCGGTGGATTACGAATTCCAACGGCAGGTGGACCTGATCGAAAGCGGGGAAAAGGTGATCCAGGAAACCCGCCGTTACGATGAGGAAACCGGCGTCACCGAAAACATGCGGGGAAAAGAAGACGCCCACGATTACCGTTATTTCCGGGAACCGGATCTGGTGACCATCGCCACCTCCGACGAGGAGATCGAGCAGCTGCGCGCGGCTTTGCCGGAGCTGCCGGATGCCCGGATGAAACGCTACACCGAACAGCTCGGCATTCCCGAAAAGGATGCGCAGATGCTGGTGAAATACCGGAAAATCGCGGAGTACTTTGATGAAGCCGCGCAGGGGGTCACCCCCCGCACGGTATCCAATTTCATCATCGGCCAGATCTTCCGCCGCATCGAAACCGAAGCGGACAAGGAGATGGGCCTGGTCCCCCTGCCCGCAGCACACCTCAACGAGCTGGTGAAGCTGCTGGACAGCGGCAAGCTGAAGATGAACCTGGCCAAATCCACCCTGGAAAAGATGATGGACCAGGGCAAGCGGGCATCGGAATTGCTGACCGAAGAGGACATGGCCGGCGTGGACGATGCGGCGCTCAAAGCCATCTGTAAAGAGGTGGTGGCCGGCAATCCGGGCGCCGTGGCCGATTACCGCGGCGGTAAGGAAAAGGCCTTGAAATCCCTGGTGGGCGGCGTGATGAAAGCCACCCGTGGCAAGGCCGACGCCCAGGCGGCAGAAAAAATGCTTCTGGATATGATCAAGGAATAAATCTCCCCTATAAAACCAGAGAGCCCGGTTGTGAACCGGGCTCTCTGGTTTTCTATTGTCCCAGCAGCCGCAGGCCCTTGGGATAGCGATTTTTCAAAACGCCACCACCGGCCTTGCCAAAGCCGGTGGTGATCCCTTCCACCGCCACTCCGGTCCAGCCCTTTTCCTGCTGCTCCACCAAGATCGCTTCTCCCTTTAAATAGGCGGTCAGGCGGGGGTCATCCAGGGACAGGTCCACACACCGGCGGCAATCGGCTGCCTGTGCCGCCATAAAGGCCGCATGGCAGGGTTCCAGCCGGTTTTTGCAGATTTCCGCCACCGCAAATCCGGCGACAATCACAGGCAATCCGTCTACCGGCGGCATACCGGCCGGGACCAACCGGACCTGTCCCCCGTACACCCGAAATTGTCCGTGGGGTTCATCGGCAAAACAGGCGCGGTAGAGCTCTTCGGCCTGTTGCCCGTATAAATCGGCGGTAAGCGTCTCCGGCATCCGGAAGGCGCCGGCATCCGCGTCTCCCTGCCGCACAAGCAGCGCCACAAAATGCCCCTCGCCCCCGTCGGCCGGGGTGATGCGGCGGCACAGGGTGAGATCAACCTCTGTGGATTCCATCCCCCCGCTAAACGGCGCCACCCGCTCCCAGGGCAATCCACTCCGTCCAAAGCCCACCGGGATCTCCACCAAATGGAAATCCGGGTGACGCGCCAGGAATGCCGCGATCTGGCATTCGTTTTCCTCCGGCGCAAAGGTACAGGTGGAATAGACCAGACGCCCGCCGGGGCGCACCATTGTGGCGGCGGCATCCAAAATATCCCGTCCCCGCGCCGCGCACAAACGGATATTGTCCTCGCTCCACTGCGCCAGCGCTTCCGGTTCTTTTCGGAACATGCCCTCTCCCGAGCAGGGCGCATCCACCAGCACCCCGTCAAAAAAGCCGTTCAGCCGCGTTGCCAGCCCATCCGCTGCGGCGCAGGAGATCACCGCATTGCGCACCCCGCACCGCTCGATATTCTGTGCCAGCACCCGTGCGCGGGACGGTACATATTCGTTGCACCAAAGCAGGCCGCACTCCTCCAGTGCGGCTGCAATCTGGGTGGATTTTCCTCCCGGTGCGGCGCACAGATCGAGTATCCGCTCCCCCGGTCTCACAGCCAGCGCCGTCACAGCGGACATAGCCGACGGCTCCTGCATATAATAGGCCCCCGCATGGTGGAGCGGGTCTCTCCCCGCTTTAAAAGAGGAGGCGACATAAAACCCCTGCCGGCAAAAGGGAACCGGTTTGGCCTGTCCCGGCCAAATATTCAAAAAATGCTCCACCGAACATTTCAGGGTATTCACCCGCAACCCGCGCGCCGGCTCTCCAATCCCGTGCAGGAGGGCGCCGGCCTCGTCCCCGTACAAACGCTGCATCCGCTGGATAAACGCCGGCGGTAAATCACGATTGGTCATTCTCATTTTCCCCTCCCTGATTTGCTAAAGAAAAACCCGCTGCGGACTGGCAGCGGGTTTTGGCAGGCTGTGATTTTAGCCGTTGCGGCGGGGCGGACGGTGGCCGTCACGACGGGGCGGGCGATGATCCGACACGGTGTTTTCCGGCGTCAGGCCCTCCACTTCGATCAGGGCGTCGCGGCGGGAGAGGTTCAGGCGGCCCTGCTCGTCGATCTCAACCACCTTGACCAGCACCTCGTCGCCCACATTGACAACGTCTTCCACCCGTTCCACCCGTTTGACATCCAGGCGGCTGATGTGCACCAGTCCCTCTTTGCCGGGGGCGATCTCCACAAAAGCGCCGAAGGTCATCAGCCGGGTGACCTTTCCTTTATAAATCGCGCCGATCTCCGGGTCTTTGGCGATGGTTTCCACCACCAGCAGGGCGCGTTTGGCATCGTCGATGTCGGTAGAGGAAATAAACACGCTGCCGTCTTCCTCAATGTCGATCTTGCAGTTGCACTCGGCCTGGATCTTCTGGATCACCGAGCCGCCCTTGCCGATCACCTCGCGGATCTTGTCCACATCGATCTTGGTGCTCAGCATCTTGGGCGCGTATTTGGACAGCTCCTCACGGGGCTGCGGAATCGCCTTGAGCATGATCTCGTCCAGGATGTACAGCCGCGCCTTATACGTCTTGTCCAGCGCTTCCCGGATGATGGCGGGGGTCAGGCCGTGCACCTTCAGGTCCATCTGGATGGCGGTGATGCCCTTGTGGGTGCCGCCCACCTTAAAGTCCATGTCGCCGAAGAAATCCTCCAGCCCCTGGATATCCACCATGGTCATAAAGCGGTCGCCTTCGGTCACCAGGCCGCAGGAAATCCCCGCCACCGGGGCCTTGATCGGCACACCGGCGTCCATCAAAGCCAGGGTGGAACCACAGATGGAAGCCTGGGAGGTGGAACCGTTGGAGGACACCACCTCACTGACCAGCCGCAGGGTGTAGGGGAATTCCTCCACCGAAGGAATCACCGGCCGCAGCGCCCGTTCCGCCAGCGCGCCGTGCCCGATCTCCCGGCGGCCGGGACCGCGGGAAGGCTTGGTCTCGCCCACCGAATAGGACGGGAAATTATAATGGTGCATATAGCGTTTTTCGGTCTCATTGTCAATGCCGTCGAGCATCTGCGCATCGCCGGAAGAACCCAGGGTCACCGTGGTGAGCACCTGTGTCTGGCCGCGGGTAAACAGCGCCGAACCGTGCGTGCGGGGCAGGATCCCCACCTCGGCCGCCAGCGGCCGGATCTCATCGATGCCGCGCCCGTCCACGCGCTTGCCGTCGTCCAGCAGCCAGCGGCGCACCACAAATTTCTGCAGCTTGTACAGGCAGTCGTCCAGCTTGGCCTCCTGCTCGGGATATTGTTCGTCAAACTTGGCGTGCACCGCTTCGTACACCGGCACCAGGCGTTCGTCTCTCACCCGCTTGTCGTCGGTATCCAGGGCCTGGCGCACATCTTCAATGGCAAATTCCTTGACCGCTTCGTACATCTCCGGGTCGGGATCGTTGGAGGTAAAGGCGATCTTTTCCTTGCCGATCTCGGCAACGATGGAATTGATGAACTCCACAATCTGCTGGTTTGCCTGATGCCCGGCCATAATGGCGTCGAACATGGTGTCGTTGTCAATCTCATTGGCGCCGGCCTCGATCATCGCCACCAGGTCGGCGGTGGAAGCGACCGTGACATGCATTTCGGAGCGCGCTTCCTCCTCCTCGGTGGGGTTGATGACGAATTTGCCGTCCACAAGGCCCACCACAACGCCGGAAATAGGGCCGTCCCACGGGATCTCGGAAATGGCGATGGCGATGGAAGCGCCGATCATGGCCGTTGTCTCAGGCGGGCAGTCGGGGTCCACCGACATCACGGTGCACACCACCGACACGTCGTTGCGCATATCCTTGGGGAACAGCGGCCGGATGGGCCGGTCGATCACACGGGACGTCAGGATGGCCTTTTCGGACGGGCGGCCCTCCCGGCGCTGGAACGAGCCGGGGATCTTGCCCACCGCGTACAGCTTTTCCTCATAATCCACCGACAGGGGGAAGAAGTCCACCCCCTCGCGGGGCTTGGCCGACATGGTCACGGCACACAGGATCACGGTTTCGCCATACCGGATCAGGCATGAACCGTTGGCCAGCTGCGCAATCTTGCCGGTCTCCACCTTCAGTGGCCGCCCGGCCAGCGTGGTTTCAAACACTTTGTAATTCTCAAACATAATAAACCTCCGGTTGCGATATATTTGCCACCGGAGCCGTCCCGAACTTTTAGCAATAAAACAAGCGTTTGCGCCAAAGGTGCAAGCGTTTGTTTCATCGCTAAAATCCGACACAGGCCCCGGGTATAGCCTTTCATACACAGGTCGAGGCAGGAGAGTCCTCTCTCCTGCCTCTCATCCACTTATTTACGGATTCCCAGCCGCTCGATGATGGAACGATAACGGTTGATGTCCTTTTTCATCAGGTAGTTGAGAAGATTGCGGCGATGGCCGACCATTTTCAGCAGGCCGCGGCGGGAGTGGTGGTCCTTCTTGTGGGTTTTCAGGTGCTCGGTCAGGTCGCTGATGCGGCGGGTCAGCACGGCGATCTGTACCTCAGGAGAGCCGGTGTCCCCTTCGTGGGTGGCGTACTCCTTCATAATGGCGGTTTTTTCTTCTGGCAGCATCATAAGTCTTTCACCTCATTAAAAAATAGTATCCGCAGACCCAGCGCCGGGAAAGGTGATTCCTCGCAGAGGCATACTCCACGGTCCGGGTAAGGGACAAACAAGCGACAAACATCGCATGTGTAAGTATTATATCATATAGTTTACCCCGTGTAAAGCAGGAATTTACAGAATGTTCCGGCAAAAAGCAAAAAAGCCGCCTGTATGCCGTTCTCCGGCCTTTCCATGGGTACGCAAGCTATGAATACGGCGGGGCCACGGCAATATCCGGGGCGCATCACTCTATTCCCAGAACCTGCAGCACATCCTCGATGCGGCCGATGCGGCGCACCGTTTTTGGGGGGATTCCCCACCGGTCGGTGGCCCGCAGGTAAACCGGCGTCATTCCCGCGGCCAGCGCGCCCTGCACATCGTTGACCGGATGATCCCCCACATACAGGCAGCGGGAAGGGGCAACCCCCAGCCGGGCCGCGGCCCGCAGGAAAATTTCCGGATCGGGCTTGTGTATCCCTTCATCCCCCGATACCACCGCCACATCCAGCAGAGGGCGCAGGCCCGAAAAATCCAGTTTGCGGTTTTGCAGCAGCGACGGCCCATTGGTCACGATCCCCACCTTAAACCCGTTTCTCCGGCAGGCCTCCAGAACCTCGGCGCTGTGGGGAAAAAGTGAAGTGCACCGGCTGAACCCCAGCTGGCATTCCCTTGTCAGCGCTTCCGGGGAGGGGGCGGAGCCGGTCCATCCCCACTGCTCCTGAAGCGAACGGAAATAGGCGGTGTAATTGACATAGCCCCCGTTCTGCTGGTCGAGCATCTGGCGCAGCCGCTGCTGGCGCTGTTCCTCGTCCAGATCGGGGAAATACCGCTCCACAAAGCCGCGCGCATACTCGCCAAAAGCCTTTTCCCGGTCCTGCAGGGTGTCGTCAAAGTCAAACAGTACCGCCTGTATGCCGCCGGTCTGGCCGGTTTCCTCCCCGCCCAAAACAGCGGTACGGGCGGCTTGCCCGTCCCGGTGGATTTGTTCCTTGAGGGCTTGAATGGAGGCAAACTTTTTTTCTCCCCGCAGCAGCCGCAGGGGCATGACCCGGATCCTCTGCCCGTACAAGTCCCCCTGAAAGTCGGGGATCCAGGTTTCGGCAAGGGGAGCATCCGCTCCCACGGTGGGCTTGACGCCGATATCCGTGACCCCATAGGTGACATGCCCCTGTACCTCCACAGCGGAAGCATACACCCCAAAGCGGGGCTGGACAAACCCCTCCGGCAGGGGCTGGTTGATGGTGGGGGTGCCCATGGTGCGGCCGAGCTGACGGCCATGCACCACCTCAAAATCCAGACAAAACGGCGCGCCCAGCAGGCGGCCCGCCAGGGCCATTTCGCCCTCCTTCAGGCACCGGCGGATCCGGCTGGTGCTCACCGGTTCCCCCTCTACTTCCACGGCCGGCACGGCAACCACCTGGATGCCATACGTCCGCCCCAGCCGCCGCAGCGTGTTCACATCTCCGGCCCCGCCCTTTCCAAACCGGTAGTTGAAGCCGCAAGCCACCAGCCGCACATCCAACTGCCCGTGCAGCACATCCCGCACAAATTCCTCCGGGGACAGGTCGCGGATGGTCTCAAAATCCGCGGTGAAAAGCTCCTCGATCCCCATATTCTCAAGCAGGTAATCCCGCCGGCCGGGCGGCAGCAGTTCGTCCACATCCTCCTTGGGCAGATGCCCGGAAAAGGTGAACACCCCGGCAGCCAGCCCGTCTCTCCCCGCCACCTGGCAGATGACGGCGCGATGCCCGATATGCAGGCCTTCAAACACGCCCAGCGCCACGGCACGCGGCCGCCGGGCCACCGTCCCAAACGGATAGGTATATTGCATCATGGCTGAATGAACATCCTCCTATGCCATATATTGAACCGTCAGTTCCCCGCTGCGGGGTGCTCCCAATCCCAAGAACCGGCCTTCCGGCGACTTGACCCGCACCATGCCTTCCACCGGCGTTTTCAGCCGGTCCAGCGATAAGGCTCCTCCGTTTTGGAAGCGCACCGCCTGGGCTGCGGAGACAAACACCTCGGGGAAGGTCTCAAACGCCGTTTCCACCGGCATCAGCCGGCCTGCCAGCTGTCCCTGTCCGGCCAGCCGTTCGGCCTCCTCCCAGCTCAGGCACTGCTCCAACGTGTACCCGGCCGCCATAGTGCGCCGCAGGGAGACCATCACACCGCCGCAGCCCAGCATCCGGCCCAGGTCGTCGCACAGGGTGCGCACATAGGTGCCGGCCGAGCAATGGCAGTCCAGGGTGAGTTCCCCTGTCTGGGGATGATAAGCCTGCTTTTGCAGGGAGTAAATCACCACCGGCCGGGCTTCCCTCTCAACTTCCACCCCCTGCCGCGCCAGCTCGTACAGCCGCACCCCGTCTTTTTTCAGGGCGGAGACCATAGGCGGGACCTGCCGGATCTCCCCCACAAACCGGGGCAAGGCCTCATCGATCTGCTCCTCCCGGGGAAAGGGGGCGCCGGTATCGGTCACATTGCCCCAAATATCCAGCGTGTCGCTGGTCTGTCCAAACCGCAGCGTGACGGTATACGCTTTGTCGTGACAGGGCAGCAGGCTGACGGCCCGGGTGGCGCGCCCCACCAGCAGGGGCAGCACCCCGGTCGCATTGGGGTCCAGCGTCCCGGCATGGCCCACCTTCTTGACCGGCAGCCACCGCCGCAAAGCGGCGCAACAGGAAAAGGAGGTCATCCCCGCCGGTTTATCGATACACAATAACCCGTCCATGACAACCTCCTTTTTCTATCCGTTTGTTTCATCGACATGCGGAACCGTCCGGCGGATCGCATCCAGAAGCTGGCGGATCACCGCCGCCGCATCCCCCTGGGGGGAACACCCGGCCGCCCGCATATGGCCGCCGCCGCCAAGTTGCGCGCAGACAGCCGAAGCGTCGGCGTGGGTCCCGGTGCGCACGCTCACCTTAAAACTCCCATCCGCCTTCTGGCGCAGGGTCACGCCCACCCAGACCCCTTCGATCTGGCGGGGGATGGGGGCCAGCCCTTCCATATCGTTTTCGGTGGCTCCGCTGGCCTGTGCCATTTCGTTGGTGATGGTCATAAACGCCACCCGGCCGCCGCAGTGGAATTCCATGCGGTCCAGCGCCATCCGTTCCAGCTCCACCCGCGCCCGCGATTTCACATCAAACATTTCCCGGTTGATCATTTCGGCGCGGACACCACATTCCATCATCTCGGCCGCCATGCGGTGTGCCGCCGCGTCGGTGTTGGCGTATTTAAAGCAGCCGGTATCGGTGGCAATGCCGGTATACAGGCATTCGGCCATCCCCTGGTCCAGCTCCACCCCAAGCTCCCGGATCACCTGTGCGATCAGCATGGCGGTCGCAGCACTGGCCGCGTCCAGCAGCAGATACTGTGCATACTCCTTATTGGAGCCGTGATGGTCGATGCACAGGTCCACCTTACCGGCCAGCGGTTCAAGATATTTCCCCAAAAGCTTTGGATCGGCCACATCCACCGCCACGATAAACGCGGGTTCAAAATCCGGCTGCGGTACACCGGCCGTCATGTAATCGTACTTTTTCGGGATGACATCGCTGCAGGCGGTGCGGGCGGTCTTGCCCATTGCCTGCAACGCCCGGCAAAGCGCATAGCCGCACCCGATGGTATCCCCGTCGGGGTACTGGTGCATCAAAATCAAAACACGGTCTGCCTGACGCAGCATGCCGGCCGCCTGCGCGACCGTTACGGGTTTACTGCTCATCCTTTCCGCCTCTTTCTATCTCCGCCAGCGTCTGTGCGATGCGCGCGCTGTAGGCAATGGAATCATCCGCCACAAAACGCAGCTCGGGCACATGCCGCAGGCGCAGGGCTTCACCCAAAGCGTGCCGCATATACCCCGCGGCGGATTTGAGCCCCTGCACCGCCGTTTTGGCGGCATCCAACCCCTCCATGGCGCTGACATATACCGTCGCGTAGGACATATCGCCCGACACCTCGACCCGTACAATGCTCAGCATGGCCTGCGTTACCCGCGGGTCCTTGACATGGCGCAGAATGGCCGTCAGTTCCCGCAGGATATCTTCACTGGTCCTGTCCATACGATAACCGGACATGACGCTCTCCTTTCCGGCCGGGACCCGTCAGTCCCGGTATTCCTCTATGATATAGGTTTCGAAAATATCGCCCTCTTTGATGTCGCTGAAATGCTCCAGCCCGATGCCGCATTCGTAGCCCTGTGCCACTTCCTTCACATCGTCCTTGAAGCGTCTGAGGGAGATCATCTTGTCGTCGGCGATGATGATGCCGTCCCGCACCACCCGCAGCAGGTCGTTGCGGTACACCTTGCCGTCCAGGACATAGCAGCCCGCGACCGTGCCCACATTGGTGATCTTGTATACCTGGCGAACCTCCACCCGGCCGTGCATCACTTCCCGTGTCTTGGGCGCCAGCATCCCCTTCATGGCCGCTTCCATTTCCTCGATGCAGTCATAAATGATGCGGTACATCCGCATATCCACGTTGCTGCGCTCAGCGGCGGCCTGGGCCAGGGGATCGGGCCGCACGTTAAAGCCAACAATGATGGCGTTGGACGCATCGGCCAGCATCACGTCGCTTTCGCTGACCGCGCCCACCGCGCCGTGGATGACCCGCACCCGCACTTCGTCGTTGGAGAGTTTCTCCAGAGACTGGCGCACCGCTTCCACCGAGCCCTGCACATCCGCCTTTACAATGATGTTCAGCTCTTTCATTTCGCCCTGCTGCATCTGGTCGAACAGATTGTCCAGCGTCACCTTCTGGTACTGCTTGAACTGTTCTTCCTTTGCTTCCTGCTTGCGCTGCTCCACCAGCTCGCGCGCCAGGCGCTCGTCGGATACCGCGTCGATCACGTCACCGGCCACCGGCACTTCGTCCAGGCCCATGATCTCCACCGGGACGCTGGGACCGGCCTCGGTCACCTTTTCGCCCTTGTCGTTGACCATGGCCCGCACCCGGCCCACCGTCATACCGGCAACCAACACGTCACCGGCGTGCAGGGTACCGTTCTGCACCAGGACCGTGGCGATAGGCCCGCGGCCCTTGTCCAGGCGGGCCTCGATCACCGTGCCGTGGGCGGCGCGGTTGGGATTGGCCTTCAGCTCTTTCACTTCGGCAACCAGGAGCACAGTCTCCAGCAGCGTGTCAAGCCCTTCGCCGGTGACGGCGGAAACCGGTACGCAGATCACGTCGCCGCCCCATTCTTCGGGAACCAGCTCATATTCGGTGAGCTGTTGTTTGACCCGGTCGGGGTTGGCTTCGGGTTTATCCATTTTATTGATGGCCACCACAATGGAGACCCCCGCCGCCTTGGCGTGGTTGATGGCCTCCACCGTCTGGGGCATGATGCCGTCGTCGGCCGCGACGACGAGGATGGCAATATCGGTGACCTGTGCGCCGCGTGCCCGCATGGAGGTGAACGCCGCATGACCCGGCGTATCCAGGAAGGTGATGGTCTGCCCCCCCACCTTGACCTGATAGGCGCCGATGTGCTGGGTGATCCCACCGGCTTCGCCGCTGGTCACATTGGTTTTGCGGATGGCATCGAGAATGGAGGTCTTGCCGTGGTCGACATGGCCCATCACCACCACGACCGGGTCGCGGGGCTGCAGGTCCTCGTCGGTGTCCTCGCGGTCATCGATGATCCGCTCTTCAATGGTGACGACCACCTCCCGTTCCACCTTGGCGTGCAGTTCTTCGCCCACCAGGAACGCGGTATCAAAATCCACCTCTTCGTTGGCGGTCACCATCATCCCCATCATCATGAGCTTTTTGATGACTTCGGAGACGGTCACCTTCAGGCGCATGGCCAGCTCGCTGACCGTGATGGAGTCGCCCACCGTGATGGTGATCGGTTTTTTCTGCCGTTCCATCTGGATTCTCTTAAGGCGTTCGGCTTCGGTTTCCCGGCGGCCGTGGGGCTTGCGGTACTGCTGGGATTTCTGGTTGATCTTCTGCTTGCGCGGGCCAAAATCGCCTCGTCCGCCCCGGGACGTGGTCTGTGCCATAGTATCGAATTTTTCATCATATTTATGCACATTGACCTGCTGGGGACGGCGGGTATCCACCGTGCGGCGCTCCACAGCAGGTTTGGCCGGATGCGGCTTTTGGGCTTTCTCCTTCTTGGGAGGCTGCCCGGCAGCCGGTTTGGCAGAGGAATCGGCCGCCGCATCCGCTTTTTCAGCCTGTGCGGCCTGCTCGGCCTCCTGTTTGGCTTTCTGCTCCTGCTTTTGCTTTTCCTGCTCGGCAGCCGCCGCAAAATACCGGTCAAAATTTTCTTCCTGGTACCGCTGGGTGTAATATTCAAAAATAATGTCTAGGTCGCTTTCTTCCAGCGCCGTCTGGCTTTTTTTCACCGTATCGGTATACTTCTCCAGCAGCTTGATAACATCCTTGCTGGCAACGCCAAAATCCTTGGCAACCTCGTTCACACGATATTTAATCATCATAGGGCATCTTCCTCCTGTCTTTGGGGCAAGTCTCTCTCAAATGCAGCCGCAAATCCGCGATCGTCCGTGGCCAGCACCCCAACGGGTTTGGCCCCGCCCAACGCCTGCCCGATCTCTTCTTTGGTGAGCGCTGTGCGCAGCAGGGGCACAGGATGCTGCTGTGCTGCAAACCGAATCTCTTTTTCGGTCCTGGCCGACAGGTCGGCCGCCAAAAGGACGGCGCGGGCTTTTCCCGCTTTTATCCAACCGGCCACGGCGTCAAAGCCGGCCGCCAGATGGCCCGACCGCCGGCATATCCCGATGCGGCCGGCGATTTTATCCGTCATGGGCTTTCAGCTCCTCTTCCATCTGGTCGTACACCTCATCGGGTATCTTGCACGCGAAGCCTTTTTCCAGGCGCCGCGCTTTCCTTGCGGCCTGCAGACAAGCCAGGGAAGGGCAGACATACGCGCCGCGGCCCGGCTTTTTGCCGGTCAGGTCCAGCGACACATCGCCCTGTGGGCTTTTTACCACCCGTACAAGCTCTTTTTTGGGTTTCATCTCCCCGCATCCGGTGCATTTCCGCAGAGGGATCTTACGGGTCTTCAATCCTGGTTCCTCCCTTCCCTATACGCGCCTGTCCGGCGGAATATTACTCTTCCGTCTCTCCGTAAAAGCCGCTTTCCGGCCGGATATCGATCTTCCATCCGGTCAGGCGGGCAGCCAGGCGGGCGTTTTGCCCTTTGTTGCCGATGGCCAGCGACAGCTGCGCGTCTGGCACCGTCACCCGGCAGCTTTTCGCCCCTTCGGGGTCCACCTCCACCGAAAGCACCTTGGCCGGAGCCAGCGCCGCCGCAATGAAGGTTTCCGGGTCCTCACTGTATTCCACGATGTCGATTTTCTCGCCGCCGAGTTCTTCCACAATCCCGGCCACGCGGGAACTGCGGGGGCCGATGCACGCCCCCACCGCATCCACATTGGCGTCGTGGGCCACCACCGCCATTTTGGTGCGGGAACCGGCTTCACGGGATATGGCCTTGATCTCCACCGTGCCGCCGAAAATCTCGGGAACCTCCATCTCAAACAGGCGTTTGACCAGTCCGGGATGGGTACGGGAGATCAGGGCGCGGGGGCCCTTGTCGGTTTCCCGCACATCCACCACATACACCTTCACCCGGTCGCCTTCCTTGAGCACTTCCCCTTCGATCTGCTCGCTTTTTGGCAGGACCGCTTCGGCTTTTCCGATTTCCACCGTGGCGGCTCCGGTGCGGGCATCCACCCGGGTCACCAACGCCGTCACCAGCTCCTGGTTGCGCCGCTGGAATTCCTGCATCTGCTGGCCGCGCTCCGCCTCCCGGATGCCCTGCCGGATCACATGCTTGGCCGTTTGGGCCGCGATGCGGCCAAACTGCTTGGTTTCCAGCTCGATCTCCACCACATCGCCCACCTTGGCGGTTTTGGAATACCGCTGCGCCTGTTCAGGCAGCATTTCCAGGTCAGGGTCCTCCACCTGCTCCACAACCGTTTTGCGGATGGACGCGCAAAATTCATGCGTTTGTGGGTTCATCACCACCGAAATGTTGTCCTTTCCGCCAAAATCGCGCTTGATGGCGATGATGATGGCGGCCCGGATCTTTTCCAGCAGGTAATCGCCGGGGATGCCCTTTTCCTTTTCCAGCATGCTCAACGCTTCAAAGAATTCATCGTTTTTGGTTGCTTTACCCATTTTCCGTTATCCTCCCAATCTTGTTGTCCCCCGCGGCTCATGCAAGGGGCTCTTGTGCTTCTTCGTCGTCTACCTCCATGTCGTCGATGACATGAACAACGCTGATATCCTTACGGGAAAACTCCCGTTTTCCTTCTTCCGTTTCGAGCAGGACCATATCCTCCTTCAGCCCGCCGAGTATTCCGGCAAATTCCCGCACCCCGTCCACCGGGCGGATCAGCCGCACCAGGACCGGCCATCCGGTACAGTAGGCAAAGTGCTCCGGCCGGGTGAGTTCCCGTTCCACGCCGGGGGACATGACCTCCATGCAATACGCGTGGGCGATGGGGTCCTCCCTGTCCAGGATGGGGTTGATCTTGCGGGACATCGCCACGCAGTCATCCAGCGATACCCCTTCCTCCCGGTCGATGATGAAGCGCAGGTACCAGGACGCGCCCTCTTTGACAAACCGCACATCCCACAGCGTCAGGCCCAGCTCAGCGGCCACCGGCTCGGCCAGCCGCCGGCAGACAGCGACGGTGTTGCCTTTGGATTTTTTTGTTTGTGCCATGTGCCTTTGATTTCCCCCCATCAAACATAAAAGAGCGGGTCGCCCCACTCCTTTACTCATACTAAACTATTCAAGCATTAGTAGTGTACCACTCTTTTTCAAAAAATGCAAGAAGAATTTGCATCCCGGCCCGGTTTTCCGGCGAATTCCCCGCTTTTTTACTGTTAAAGCCATGCTCCGGCGCTTATGCCCCCATATGGAGCTGGACGCCGGAGCAAAAAGCTCCGGCGTCCGTTGTGTGCTTGTAAAAGCGGTGGTCAATAGACCAGAACTTCCTGTCCTGCCAGATAATTGGCCAGCTGTTTGGACACGGCTTCCACCGAGCCCGCCGACACGGCGTACCGGTCGCCATCCTGCATCACACAGGTATACCGGCTGCCGGACGTGCGGTACAGCCTGGCGGTGATGGTTTCATCCTGGCTGTCGATGGGATTGATCTGGATGATCATATCCGGCTCTCCGGTGGGCGTTTCATCCGCATCGTCAATGCGTTCCACCCCCATCAGAACCTGGTACAGATTCCGGAAATTGGCGGTGTCCTTCTGTTCGCCGTCCACTTTGACGGTCAGCATATCGTCTGAATCGGTGGCTTCCGGGTCATGGGTCAGCGAAAAGAGGGTCTCCTCCCCGTTTTCGGTGATGGAGATGGATTCAATACCGGTAATATCCTGCAAAAACAGCATGGTGGTGGCCACATCGTTATAGGTGACATCCAGCCATGGCATGGAGCTCTCGGACACGAGATAGATCACATCCAGGCCGTCCACCATCACGTAATACCGGCCGTCCCCGTCCGGGGATTCCTTCCCGACCGTTACGGTATACTGCTGCACATTGTAATACCGGGTGACGGCTTCCTCCTCGCTGTCGGAGGAGGAAGAAGCAGCGGTGGTGGTCGTGGCGCCTTCTTCGGCCTGGGTCGTCTCTATGGCCAAGGTCATCTCTGCGACCGAATAGGGCTTGTCAAACCCACACTCCTGTTTCTGCTTATCGGTAGGATGGGCAAAGGCCGCTTCGTCGGCCACCAAGGAATAGGCCGTATCAAAGGCTTCGCTTGCATTGGTGTCGTTGGCCCCCCGCAGGAAAGGCTTTTCAACAATGTAGGTATACATCGACAAAGTATCGCTGTCCTCACTGTTGCTGCGCCGCACCGTCAGGGTCTCCCCATCCCGCACCGAACCGGAAAGGGTGATGCTGCGCAGCACCGGCTGTCCCTCTTCGTCGTTCTCGTCCACAGAGGGCGCGGAAACAAGAGTAGTCCCAATATAAGCGGTGGATTTCTGAGAAACCGTTTCGGCGAACACAGCTGTCACCATATAGATATCGCTGCTGTCTGTCTGACGGAAATACGCCTCGTCGGACACTTCGGACATGGCCCCGATCTCAAACGAATAGGTGGAACCATCCGCATAGGTGGCGGTCACCCGGGCCAGAGGGTCATCAAAGCCATATTCCGAGGGGGCCTCCGGCGATTCCAGCTTGCGGTTGGCGGAAATGGAGGCCAGTGCACCGGTCAGGCTTTCGATGTTGGTGGAATGCACGGGCAAATCCTCATAATCCTCCACCGACAGGATACCGTCGGCATTGTCCGCAATGGTAAAGGTCTCATCCGGGGTCTCCACCTCCACCTTGGTGACCGGTTTTTCCAGGGTGTTGCCATCGGAGTCGGTCGTTTTGTCCAGAAGGGAGATGGTGTCCGTACTGGTATCGCTCGAACCGGATTCGCCGCCGTCGGCCGGCTCGGTGAGAAGCAGCACAGCCGTCAATCCTCCTGCCAGCAAAACAACCACGATCAGCACGATGATGATGGTGTGCACCCGCTTACTCATAAATGTCTCCTCCTTAAGAAGACCACCAGGCAGATGATCAGCAGGCCGACCGGCAGAACGATGGTCAAAACAATTCCCAATACATTTGCGACGCCAGCGCTCAAATCCAGGCTGGTGTTCGCCGTCAGGCTTTTTCCGGAAATGGTGACGCTGTCCTCATTGCCATTGATGTAGTTCATTATATCCATCATGACCGTTTCATTACCAGAGTTGACGTCGATCAGGCTCAGCGTCTGATTTCCGGCTATGGTGGCAAAGGTATCCACCACCATGCCCTGGTTACAAACCACCACATTGGTCTGCACCAGCACCGATTCTTCGCCGCTGTTGTCGTAGGTCCAATTCACAGCCATGCCCATGCCTGTGATAGGATAGCTGTCCGCCTGCCTCTGATCGTCGTCCGTACCACCCAGGGGGATAATGCGGCTGCTCTCCGGGAAGGTCACCAGCGGGATGTTGTAAAGGGTCTGCTCGGTATCGGTCCCCGCTTTCAAGAGGATCTGCCGGGGATTGCCGCTGAGCACACCGCCTTCTGCCGCCGCCGATGAAACGGGACTTTCGGGCAGATCCCCATAGATAATTTGGGCAGATATCGCGTAGATCCGGCTGGAGTCCTCCTTTTCTACCACCTGGTTGTCGGTCACTTCGATTTGATAGCCGTCATCCAGGAATTCATACAGGTTGGGGCAGTCATCCGATGTAGCCAGGCTGTTGACCACCACCATCAGGTTGCGGCCCAGCTTGCCGTCGTTGGTCAGCCAGTCGCGCAGGCGGGTGATCTCCGCATCGGAAAAATCGCTGGCGGGTGCCGCTACAATAGCGGTGGTCACCGCTTCCCCAATCTCCTGGCTCGAGGCCAGGTTGATCTGGTTGACGGTATAACCGTTGAGCTCATACAGATCGGTCAAACGGGAAATTACATTTTCGTCTTCGTTATGTCCCGTCAGCAGCATGACCTGCAGGTCCTCCTCGTTAGAGACGGCATTCACGCCGGACGCCGTGGTCACTTCCGCCAGGGAAGTTTCAAAGTCTGTTCCGTAATAGTTCCATTCGCCAAATTCACCAATGCTTTTCAGACGATACCGTTCTTCGTCTCCCTCACCGCTGCGGAAGAGCACGCTCCACTCCTGGACATCTCCGTATGCTCTGTACTCAGTCAGCGCAGTACGCTGCGAAACTAAATCAACATATTCCACCGTAATTAGGCCATCTGACTGGAATTCATATTGATTCCAGAGCTCATAAAGTTCCCGAATAACATTGTTAATCCCCGTATATCCCGTGTTGGGATTACGGGCGGTCTCCTCACTGAAAAAGGCCACAATCTCTACCGGGCGGTTCACGGCCGCGATTACATCCTCTGTTTCCTGAGAAAGAGAGAACCGATCGTCAGATGTCAGATCCAAAGAGAGGGGAAACCGGTCGTACAGCGCCCCCACCAGCACGTTGAGCAAGACCACACCCACTGCAACCAAAGCCGTTACCGCCACTGCCATGCCGCCGTACCGCAGCCGGCGGTTGGGCGTTTTCTTTTTACACGGCTTGCTGCTCTGAATCTCTTCCACCAATTTTTCCGCCGGCATCTCGTCCGCTGCGGACAAGTCCGGTTCCTGCGGTGCCGTCTCCGGCTCCTGCGCTGAATCAGCCGCTTCGGGCCCGGTTTTTGGCGTCTCCTCCGTCTCCGGGGACACCGGGCGGTTCTTTTCGTCAAACTGCTCGTTTTTCACCTTGCTCGCCTCCTTCTCAGCTCCATCTCTTGTGATCCAGCACCCGCACCGTCAGGAAAAGGAACAGCGCCATTATGCTGAGGAAGAAGATGATGTCGTTGTAATGGATAAGGCCCAGGGTAAAATTGTTGTACCGCTGGGAAACCGACAGGAAGTTTACAATTGCGGCGACCACTTTGTTGCCGGAAAAAATCGCGGTGAGATTATCCAGCATAACCAAAACAAAGGAAACGCCGAAGGTACCCAGAGCCGAGATAAACATGCTTTCCGTCAGGCTGGAGATCAGCAGGCCGATGGAAATCACCGCGCCGCCCAGCAGCAGCAGCCCCAGATAGTTGCCGAGGATCATCGACCAGTCGGGCGTGACCAAGAAGGCAATGATAACGGCATAAACCAGGGTGATGGCAATGCCCAGGGCAAACAGCACCAGGGCCGCCAAAAACTTTCCAAGGACAATGCCGCTCAAGCTGACCGGCGCGGTGAGAAGCGCCTGGTCGGTCCTTTGCCGCTTTTCATCGCTGAACAGCCGCATGGTGAGGATAGGCAGTACCGCCAGCAGAACAATGCTGAATAATCCATTGTAAACATAGGTAAGGTCCGGACTGCTGGACAGAATATTGTACAAATAGAAAAATCCTCCGGCAAAAAAGAACAGAATAGCCAAAACAAAGTAGCCGATGGGAGAGAAGAAATACGCTTTGAATTCTCTTTTAAATATGGCTGCCATAGCTTACTGCCCCTCCTTTTCATGGTGATTGCCTTCCGTGAGGGTGATAAAGATCTCCTCCAGCGAACGCTGCATGGCGCGCATCCCTAAGATGGCCCAGCCGCGCTCGGACAGGCGGGTGAAGATTTCCCTGCGCACATCGGCGCCGGCCTGTGGAATGATGGCGTAATCGTAAGCGCCGGGTTCCTTTTCTCCCATCACGTTGACATGACGCACCCCCGGGATGCGTCCCAGCAGGGCCGCCACCTCCTTTGCGGGACCGGCAATGCGCAGCAGCAAGCGGCTGTCCTTGGAGAACTGCTCGGACAGGGCAGCAGCGGTGTTGTCGGCAACAATCTTGCCGTTGTCGATGATGACCACCCGATCGCAAACCGCTTCGATCTCGGACAGAATGTGAGAGGACAGGATCACCGTGTGGTGCTTGCCCAGGCTTTTGATTAAGGAGCGGATCTCAATGATCTGAGAGGGGTCCAGCCCGACGGTCGGCTCATCCAGAATAAGGACCGGCGGATTGCCGATGAGCGCTTGCGCAAAACCCACCCGCTGGCGGTACCCTTTGGAAAGGTTTTTGATCAACCGGCCGTACACGTCGTCGATCTTCATCAGGCGGCAGATCTCCGCAATGTGCTTGGTGCGGGGCAGGGCGCATTTTTTCAGCTCGTACATGAAATTCAGATATTCCCGCACCGTCATGTCCATATACAGCGGCGGCTGTTCCGGCAGATAGCCGATATCGGCCTTGGCCTTGTTGGGATCCTCCAGGATGTCGTGCCCATTGATGCGCACCGCGCCGCTTGTCGCCGACAGGTACCCTGTCAATATGTTCATGGTGGTGGATTTTCCGGCGCCGTTAGGGCCGAGGAAGCCCAGAATTTCACCGTCGTTCACCTGGAAGCTGATATCCTGCACAGCCAAATGGCTGCCGTACCGCTTGACCAGGTTTTGTACCTCTATCATGGTATCGAAATCCCTCCTGTAAGTTGGAATAAAGCATTTTTTATTTTACATAATTCCTTGGGCCAATTTGTAAACAGTCTTTAAAGCTTGTGTGTGATGGCTGTGATTTTCCCACCCATCTGCCGCATCCCGCACAGGCGCGCTGCCGCAGACCGGTATAACTTTCAGACTTCTTCAGGCTGAGGGCGGACAAGCAGTCCCAGATCGGAAAGCTGGCTTTCATCCACCGGGGAGGGGCACTCGGTCATCGGCTCGGTCATGTTCTGCACCTTGGGGAAAGCCACCACGTCCCGCAGGGTTTCGGCGCCCAGCATCTGCATCACCAACCGGTCCAGCCCGATGCCCATGCCGCCGTGGGGCGGCGCACCGTAGCGGAACGCATCGGTCAAAAAGCCGAATTTCTGCTGGGCCTCTTCGTCCGAAAGGCCCAAAGCGGCAAACATTTTCGCCTGAAGCTGCGGGTCGGTGATCCGGATGGAGCCGCTGGCCAGCTCAATGCCGTTGAGCACCAGGTCGTACGCCTTGGCAAATACCTTTTCGGGTGCGCTGTCCAGATATTCCACGCATTCATCCAGCGGCGCGGTAAAGGGATGGTGCATCGCCACATACTGCCCTGCCTCTTCATCCCATTCAAAGAAGGGGAATTCGGTGATCCACAGCAGCTGGTAGCCCTTGCGCTCGATTTTCAGCTTGTCCGCCACTTCCAGGCGCAGAGCGCCCAGGGTGGTGAGCACATGCTTTTTCACCGTGTCCGCCACGATCAGCACCACGTCGCCCTGCTGGGCACCGGCCGCCGTGAGCAGCGCGCGCATCTCATCCTCAGTCATAAACTTGGCAAACGAGGCGGTGGGCGTTTCCTCCACCCAGCGCACCCAGGCCAGTCCCTTGGCCCCGATGCCCTTCACAAATTCGGTGAGCTTGTCAATCTCTTTACGGCTCAGGGTGGCCGCCGCCTGTTTGGCGGTAATGGACCGCACCGTACCCCCGCCGTCAATGGCGGAGGCGAACACGCCAAAGCCACAGCCCCGGACCGCCTCGGTCAGATCCACGATCTCCATGCCGAAGCGGGTGTCCGGCTTGTCCGAGCCGAACCGCTCCATCGCCTCGGTATAGGTCAGGCGGGGCAGGGGCAGGGATACCGTTTCCCCCAGCGCCTTTTGGAAGACATCCTGCATAAATCCTTCGCCAACAGCCAGAACGTCCTCCACATCCACAAAGGACATCTCCAGGTCGATCTGGGTGAATTCCGGCTGGCGGTCGGCCCGCAGGTCCTCGTCTCGGAAACAGCGGGCCAGCTGCATATACCGGTCAAACCCCGCCACCATGGAAAGCTGTTTATACAGCTGGGGGGACTGGGGCAGCGCATAAAACTCCCCTTTGTGCAGCCGGGACGGCACCAGAAAGTCGCGGGCGCCCTCCGGCGTGGATTTGATGAGCATGGGCGTTTCGATCTCGATAAAGCCCTGTTCGTCAAAATAGTCCCGCGCGATTTTCGCAATGCGGTGGCGCATCAGGATATTGCGCTGCAGGTCCGGCCGGCGCAGGTCCAGATAGCGGTATTTCAGCCGGGTCACCTCCGCCGTAGAGGAATTTTCCACAATCTCAAACGGCGGGGTCTCCGCCTTGTTTAAAATCCGCAGTTCCTCCACCGCGATCTCCACGTCGCCGGTGGGGATGGCGTCATTTTTCGCCGAGCGGATGCGCACCCGCCCCCGCGCCGCCAGAACATATTCACTGCGCACCGAAAAAGCCTTGTCAAACACATCGCGGCCGGTCGTCTCGTCAAACGCGAGCTGGACGATGCCGGTGCGGTCCCGCAGATCGATGAAGATCAGTTGGCCCAGATCCCGCTGGCGCTGGGCCCATCCGCAGACGGTCACCTCCATCCCTTCGTGCGCCGCCCGCAGATCGCCGCAATAATGGGTGCGTTTCATTCCTTTGAGTGTTTCAGACATACCCTATCCTCTCCTATTCCCCGGCGCCGGTGATGAGCTCCTCGCCCAACAGGTCCGCCACATCGGCCAGCTGCCGTTCCAGCGACTGGTTGTACAGCGTGGTGTACAGGCTGTCGTCCAGCGCAATATCGGTCACGTCGCCGGTCTGCATATTCTTCAGGCCCGCCCGGCCGGTTTGTAATTCATTGTCCCCCACCACGATGGTGTAGCGGGCGCCGATCTTGTCGGCATACTTCATCTGCGCTTTCAGGCCGCGTCCCACGGTGTCGCATTCCACCGCCACGCCCCCCTCCCGCAGGCGGGTGGCCATGGCAAAGCAGCGCCGGGCCGCTTGATCCCCCATGGAAGCCAGATAGACTTCACAGCGGGGTTCTTGTGGGAAGGAAGCCTGTTTGGCTTCCAGCACCATCAGCAGCCGTTCCAGGCCCATGGCAAATCCCAGCGACGGGAGATGGGGGCCGCCCAGCTCCTCGATCAGGCCGTCATACCGGCCGCCGCCGCAGACCACCGCCTGGGCGCCCAGGGCGTCGGATACAAATTCAAACACGGTGCGGGTATAATAATCCAGTCCCCGCACGATGTGGGGATCGATCTCATAGGCGATCTCGGCTTCGTCCAGGCAGCTTTTGACCGCTTCAAAATGCTCCCGGCAATCGTCGCAGAGATAATCCAGCATCACCGGCGCGCCGGCGGCGATGGCGGAACAGACCGGGGACTTGCAGTCCAGGATGCGCATGGGGTTGCGCTCCAGCCTGCCCTGGCAGGTTTCGCACAGCTCCTCCCGGCGGGAGGAAAAATAGTCCTTCAGGGCCGCGTGGTACCGGGCCCGGCACTCCGGGCAGCCAATGGAATTGATGTACAGGGTCACCCCTTCCACACCCAGCGCCTGCAGCACGGTGTGGGCCAGCGCGATGGTCTCCGCATCCGCGGTGGGCGAAGCCGCGCCGAAGCATTCCACCCCAAACTGATGGAATTCCCGCAGGCGGCCGGCCTGCGGCTTTTCGTACCGGTAGCAGGAGGTGACATACGACACCTTGATGGGCAGGGCGTCGTTGTTCAGCCCGTGCTCCAGCAGGGCGCGGGCCATCCCCGCCGTCCCCTCCGGCCGCAGGGTGATGGAACGCCCGCCCTTGTCCTCAAACGTATACATTTCCTTTTGCACCACGTCGGTGGTCTCCCCCACCGACCGCTGGAACAGCTCGGTATGTTCAAACACCGGGGTGCGCATTTCGCGGTATCCAAAGTCCCGCGCAACGGCCAGCGCCGTCTGTTCGATATGCTGCCATTTGTAACTTTGCGCCGGCAGCACATCCTGCGTGCCGCGGATCGCTTTGGTGATAAGCGCCATGATGGATCGGTCCTTTCTGCTGGGAATGCGGCCCCCTAAAAGGGCTCAACAGGAAAGGCAGACGCAGCGGCCCCCCGGGGAGGCATGCCGCGTCCGCCTATTGCGCGTTGTACGGTTCTCAGTGGTTATCCTCGTTGACGATGTTGCGCCAATCCAGGTCGCCGCGTTCCAGGCCGTGGATGAGCACCTCGGCCGTGGCGATGTTGGTGGCAACCGGGATGCTGCGCATGTCGCACAGCCGGAACATATCGTTTTCCTTGGTCTCATGCGCCTTGATGGTCATCGGGTCGCGGAAGAACAAAAGCAAATCAATCTCATCGCAGGCAATGCGGGCCGAAATCTGCTGGTCGCCGCCCTGCGAACCGCTGAGGTAACGGGTGATTTCCAGGCCCGTCGCCTCCGCCACCATTTTGCCCGTCGTGCCGGTGGCGCAAAGGTTATGACGGCTGAGGATTCCACAATAGGCAATGCAGAACTGAACCATCAGTTCTTTTTTGGCGTCGTGGGCAATCAGAGCAATATTCATTGTGACATCTCCTTTTTTTATTTCTATCCCGCCCCCTGCACCCCACCTCAGGAAACAAGTGATATTAAAAAACATTATAGGCTATCTTTTTCAAAAAGTAAACGGTTTTTGCGCAAATCGTTGTGGATTTTTTTAATCCCGGCAGGTTTTGGGCTCTTTGGGAAGGGTCTGTCCACAGAACTTTTGCAAAAAATGCCACAGCTTGGCACCCGGGAGGCCCATCACGGTGTAAAAATCCCCGCGGATCTCCCGAATAAACCGCATGCCTGTCCCCTGGATGGCATATCCGCCCGCCTTGTCCATCGGCTCTCCCGTGGCGATATAGGCGGCAATCTCCTCTTCTCCCATGGGATAAAAGGCCACATCGGTTCCGGCTACAAATCCGTCGTTTCCCTGCGGGGAACAGACCCACACGCCGGTGATGACCCGGTGCCAGCGTCCCTGCAGCAGCCGCAGCATGGCCGCCGCTTCCCGCGCGTCGCCCGGTTTTCCCAGCCGGCGGCCGTCCACTGTCACCACCGTGTCCGCTCCCAACACCAGGCGGCCGGGATTCCGGGCCGCGACCTCTTCGGCCTTGGCACGCGCCACCCGCATGACCGCCTCATCCAGCGGCAGGGACGGGTCCAGGTCTTCCTCCCCCGTGGCGGGCATCACATCGTAGGAAAGCCCCAACAGGTCGCAGATCTCCCGCCGGCGGGGGGACGCCGACGCCAATACAATGCGTTCCATCACACCGCTCCTGTGGAGCCGAACCCGCCGGCCCCCCGCGCGGTCTCTTTCAGGCTTTCCACCTGGCGCACATCCACGGGCAGCACCGGCATCACCACAAACTGGGCGATCCGCTCCCCCGGCTGGATGGTATAGCTTTCCCGGCCCAAATTGACCATTCCCACCCGGATCTCCCCGGTGTAATCGCTGTCGATGACGCCCACGCCGTTGGACAGCGCCAACCCCTTTTTCACAGCCAGGCCGCTGCGGGCAAACACCAGCCCCACTGTTTCGGGAGAGGGCAGCCCCACCGCGATGCCGGTGGGCACCAGTGCCCTGTCTCCGGGGGCCAGGGTCAGCGGCTCGTCCAGCAGTGCGTGCAGGTCCAATCCCGCGCTGCCGGGGGTTGCGCGCACCGGCAGCAGGGCCCGCTCATCCAATTTTTTTATTTTCAGCTCCATGGCAGCCGCTCCTTTGTCCGGGACAGCCCGGATTTTTTACCGCCAGTATAACACAAGCGGGAGTATTTGACAATCCGGCCGGACATACTATCGGCAAAAGGGGGATGTATATGGACCGTTTATCGCTTTGGCAGCAATCGTCTGCCTGCCGTCTGCCTGTGCGCCGTCCGCCCGTCCGCACGCAGGTGGTGGTGGCGGGGGGCGGGCTCTGCGGCCTGCTGACCGCTTACTGGCTCTGCCGCCGCCAGGTCTTTGACATCACGGTGATCGACGCGGGGGAGATGGCGGGTGGAGTCACCGCCCACACCACCGCCAAAATCACCGCCCAGCACGGGCTGATTTACCAGCGGCTGCTGCTTGAGCAGGGAGCGGAGAACGCGGCCCTGTACGCCGCTGCCGCCAAAGAGGCCGAAACGGCTTATCGGGAGGTGATCGAAGACCTCTCCCTTTCCTGCGACTACACCCCCTGTCCCAGCGCTTTGTACAGCACCGATGAAGAAGGCCGCAAAAAACTGGAGCAGGAGGCCGCCGCCCTGACCCGGCTGGGGCGTCCCTTCACCCTTGACCGCAAAGCCGGTCTGCCCTTCCCGGTCACGGCCGTGCTCCACACATCCGGTTCCGCCCGTTTCCATCCGCTGCAATTTGCCTATGGGCTGATCGATTACCTGCGGCGTCAGGGGGTGATCTTCTGTCCCCATACTGCGGCGGTGGGCCTGGAGGACGACGCCCTGCTCACCACCCGCGGAAAAATACGGGCGGATGTGGCGGTGCTGGCCACCCATTTCCCTTTCTGGGATATGCCGGGCCGCTATTTTGCCCGCATCTGGCAGGAACGCTCCTACGTCCTGGCCGCCGCCCACGTTCCCCCGCTTCCCGAAATGTACTGGGGGGCCGGCGAGGGGGATGTATCCCTGCGTTCCTGGCCGGGCGGCCTGTTGATCGGCGGCGGCACCCACCGCACAGGGGCTGCCGGACGGCGGCATCCCCTGCACCACCTTATGGCACAGTCGGCCCCCTGGCATCCCGGCCGGCGGATTGTGGCCGCCTGGTCGGCCCAGGACTGCATGACGCCGGACGGAATGCCGTATATCGGCCGGTATCCGCAGGCGGACCGGCCGCATATGCGGGTGTACCTCGCCACCGGCTTTAATAAATGGGGGATGACCGGCAGCATGACGGCCGCCACCATTCTGGCCGGGGCCATCACCGGCGCCGCTCCCGTGTATGCCCCCCTCTTTTCCCCCTCCCGCACCGTGGCCAACCGCCGGTCCTTTTATATTGAAAACGCCCAGGTGCTAAAGCACTATATCGGCGGGTACTGCCGGATCCCGGAAGAGAGCCTCTCCGGATTGCGGGCGGGCGAGGGGCGCCTGCTCACCGTGGGCGGCAAAAGGGTGGGCGCATACAAAAACAGGGACGGCCGGTTGTTTCTGGTAAAACCGGTATGCACCCACATGGGCTGCGTGCTCAACTGGAACGCGGAGGAAAAGTCTTGGGACTGTCCCTGCCACGGCTCCCGTTTTGATTACCGGGGCCGTCTGCTCAACACCCCCGCCCACCGGCCGCTGACCCGCTACAAGCTGTCTGAATAACCCGGGGCAAAATACGCATACTATCACCATTCTTACAGAGAGGGGCGTTTCCCGTTGAAAGTAACCAGCCAGGAATACCAGCGCATGAACAAAAAAGCCTCGCCCAAATCACCGGTGCTCAAAAACTGCCTGTGGGCGTTTTTTGTGGGCGGTTTTATCTGCATGCTCGGGCAGGTGGTGGCCGACCTGTGCCAAAACGCGGGGCTGGAGCAGACCGATGCCCGGATGGTCGCCTCGATTTCCCTGATTTTCATCAGCATGGTGTTGACCGGGTTCCAGGTGTACGACAACATCGCCAAGCACGCCGGCGCCGGCACCCTGGTTCCCATCACCGGGTTTGCCAACTCCATCGTGTCCCCCGCCATTGAATTCAAAAGCGAGGAGCGTGTTATAATAACCCCAAGTCAGAAATGCCGCTGTTTCAGGCGAGTATGCTGATTTAGTCCAAATTTATCCCATATGAAGGAGGCAAGCGATATATAAGCAGTAGCCGAATCAACATTTTTTATTTAGCCACAGAAGGCCGGATTGATTGCCACTCGATCCGGTCTTCTTTACATATTGTATCAAGGCAACAAAATGTGTCAATAATTTCATCAACAAACAGGAGGGAACATCAAATGAGACAAGGCGTATTGATTTATGATCAGAATACAGATCGGATGGATATTCGATTCGGTTTGGAAGACTACTATGGCGGTCTGCATTGTGGAGACACGCTGGAAGTGTTCGTGAAGAACAAATGGATCCCCACAAGAATAGAACTGTATCAAGACTGGTATTTAGTGGGAATTAAAACAGCGTCAATCAACGGTTTACGCGTCCGAAAGTGAATCTGTGAAATCTGCCGGGCAGTTTCTTGTGAATCAAGGAGCTGCCCTATTTTTGTGTCCAAAATTCCAAAGGAAGGAGAACGCCGCTATGAAATGCTTGAGAAAGTATCAATGGGTCAAGCTCTCAAGAGCATACCTGCCTCAGGGCAAGGGGGTAATGGGTCATTGGGCGAAACTTGCATCTCGTGCGGCGTTTCGTAAAGGACAAGCCGTATACTGCGGCTATACAAATGAAGTTGTCCCAGGAATGTGGTCAGGTGGTATTGTCGGACTGAAAAGTATTCTGGGGCTAAAAAATCGCGCGCAAGTGATGAGTATAATGGACGAGCTGTCCGAGCTCGGATATATCCATTACACACTCGATAAGAAAACAAAGAAACTTACCTATCAAATCAATGATTGGGTTGTCAAATGCTCCGGAGCCGAATGTATGGATGGCAGTGTGTATGCGACAGAAGGTTACGGATTCCTTTGCCTTCCAAGGAACATTACGCAAAGGCTTGTAGACAGAAAGCGCACATTCGGCGAATCAGATGCCTGGATGGATTTATGGTGCCATAGTGTGTGGCAGGATCCGGGTAATATATTTTCCTCTTTGGCGCCTGTCGTTCAGTTCGGACGATATGGGGCCGTTTTAACTTTGGAAACCTTGGGACAGCGCTGGAACTGGGAAAAGACAAAGGTATGGCGATTCCTGCAAAAATATAAGGATGTCTTCACGCTGTATCGACTCCCCGGCTCTTATGGTTGTCTCATTTTTAATAGACTGTATCCGTCAGGAGCAGAGGTTTCAGTGCCGTCACAGGCGAATGTTGTACGCATAATTGAGAAAATACGCATTTTAGGAGCGAATAAGCATATTCTCGGTACGGATCACGAGCGACTGAACAAATTGGTTGCCTGGTTCAGCCAGAAAGCTTTGGATGCTGGTGCAGAACAGGCGGAGTCTGATGTATGTGCAGGATGCGAAGAAGGCCGCGTTGCACTTTCAGCCCCTATAATACGCGCGTATCTTTCTCAAAAGAATTGTAAGAACTGTGAATATGACTGCAGGGTAAGAGTATATCTCTCCTGTTCAGGTAATTTCAAGAACATTAGAGGGCCTTGCAGTCTTTCCGATTTTGTCAATCAGGAATTAAACGCAAAGGAGAATCACTATGAGTGAGAATAAAAAATCGAAGCAATCTGCGTATGAGCAGCAGGAAAGCAAGCTTTCTGCGCAGTCAGTAGCATTCATCAAACTGCTTACACAGCGAGGTATTCTTGGAGATGCTGAGATTGACGACGATAAGATCCGTCAGGCTCAAAAAGAGAAAAAGCGCCATACATATCACAACACAGAAATGCTTTTGCAGCATTACAGGGATATTGTGTGGGCGCTGGAGTGCTTCCCCTCGACGATTGTGGAGGAACTGGATCGTCCCCTGGACGATTTGGATGCGCTCATCAGTTATGTGGATGTGGAAATGAGCCTGGACAATAGAAAATTGGAGAGCCGCATTGAGAGCATCAAAAAATCAAGGCTGCTTCTGGATCGGGTAAACGATGCGTTGACAATCTTGAAGAAAAAGCCGGATAACGGTGAGAAGATGTACGAGCTTATCTATCTGACCTATATTGCCCCGGAAAAATTGTCACATTCTGAACTGCTGTACCGTCTTGACATTTCTTCGAGGCACTATTACAGGCTTCGCCAGCAGGCATTTGGAATTCTCTCCATTCGCCTCTGGTCGGCGCCGGTAGCAGAGATGGATTCGTGGCTGGAAGTGCTGAATCTGCTGGAACAATTATGCTGAAAATGAAATGGCACAAAAATGGCGAAAAATTGGCAAGTATAATGCCGATGACACGCAAATGAAAATGAGCTATACTTGTATTATCCCAAAGTGGGACCGAGCAAAAAAGCGCTGTTTCTAAGGTTGATAAAGCCTTATGAACAGCGCTTTTTCTTTCGGAAAAATACAAGGAGGTAAACAGTATGGCAAATCAACTCAAAAAAGGCAGGCAGTATCTGAAGAATGGATACTGGGCGATGGTCGGCGCTCTTTCAGCAATGATCATCTCCCTGCAGCCTGTTATGGCAGACACGATTTGGGATCGCTTTTCCAACATTATGCGAGATATCTATGGTCAGCTGGCAGGTATCAGTACCATTGTTGCAGTCACTGCAGCTGCCGTAGCGCTGCTGGTAAGAATGATATCCCGAAATCAGAGAGCCGTTGACGAAGCGACATCCTGGATCAAACGAATTGTTGTTGCGTGGATTGTGTTGAACTCGTTGGGGTTTGTGGTGGCATACCTTCAGCCGCTGGTATCCGGCGGACAGTACACGGGATGATCCTCCGATTCCAGCTAAAGGGCAAACGGATTGGAGGTGATGCGCTATTTTAGACTGGATTTTTGAAGGCATCGCCAATTGGATTGCAAGTATTGTCAGTCAGTTGATGGACGCAGTGTCCGGAATCTTTTTGTCGGCACTTGGAACAGATTTAACGGTGATGGAAGAATATTTCCCATTCCTGTCAAAAGCATTTGATGTTATGCAATATACTGCGTGGGCAATGCTGTTCCTCATCACTGTTTGGCAGTTATTCAAAGCATTTGGCGGACCGATTAGCGAGAGTGAGCATCCGCTCCAACTGGTTGCTCGAAGCTCTATTTTTGCGTTGTTGATTGGATATGCCAAACCGATCTTCGAGATTGTGCTTGATATTGCGCGAGCGCCGTATACAGCCCTGATGGATATACAGATGAGTGCGGAAGATTTTACATTCGCTGGTGTCGAACAGGTTCTGATGAGCGGTATTACAACGCTGGTATCGGTAATCACTGTTGTTGGACTTATTCTAATGCTGATCCTACAGATTTCACTGGGCTGGAACTATTTCAAACTGCTACTGGAAGTCGTTGAACGATATATCGTTGTCGGCGTTTTGTGCTATACCTCCCCTCTGGCATATTGTATGGGAGGCTCGAAAGCAACGGAGCCGGTTTTTAAGTCCTGGTGCAGGATGGTAGGTTCGCAGCTGTTATTGCTTGTGCTGAATGTGTGGTTTTTGCGCGGCTTTAACAGTGCTGTTGGACAGTTTATCGCAAACGCTGGAGCTACTTCAACGGGACAAGGAAATATCTTCTTATGGATGTTCTGTGCGCTGGCATTCTTAAAAACAGCGCAAAAATTCGATTCTTATTTGGCCGCAATGGGCTTAAATGTTGCCCAAACTGGATCCGGCATGGGTATGGAGCTTTTGATGTCTGCTCGCGTACTTACAGGTCTTGGCGGTAGCGTTAGAAGTGCAGGCAGCGTCTTTCATAGCAATGCAAGCGCTCCAGGTGGTGCTACAGCAACAGCCTTTGCAAGTGGTTTTGCGAGCAAATTCAAAGGCAATTCGTATGTTAGAGACGCAGTGGTAAATGGCGGAACCCGCATGGGTGCCGGCGGTGGTCTCGGATTTGTTGGAAGAGCCTTTGGGGGTATGGCAGCGAGAAATGGAGCAACTCTTACGGGAGAGTCTATTTCGTCTGTGGCCACTCGAACACCTAATGTTTCTGGCAGTATTGCCGGAGATATTGCGGATCGTAGCCTTTCCAACTATATGCCACAGTTGGCAGGACATAAGCTTAGTAACACACAGATTTCGGGAGGACATATCAGCACCACAGCGACCGGCGCAGACGGAAAATCCTCAAATGTGGATTTGTACAATGCCTCACAGTTTGAGAAGCCACAGGGCCCGCATTCGCTGGTTACAGCCTCTGATGGAAGTCAGTGGTATCAAATGGCAAGCGGAGAAGGCCGAGGCGCCTTTTACAGCACGCCTGAATTTACGGGCAGCCCTGCAGAGGCGGCACAGGTTGCGGCAACATTCCCCGGAGCGGAAGAAGGTACAGTTCTTCGCTCTGTGGACGAGGGCGTTTTGGAGGCAAGTACAGGCACCGGAAATACGAACTGGTACAACAGCGCCTTCTATCAAGAGCCGGATGCACCTCATTCCGTTATGACCGATGCTAATGGTGTGGAATGGTATGCTATGGCACAGCACGGTGCAGTGCCTGAATTTGAAAGTGGTGATGAGGCCATGATTTACAATCAGGCCGCATTCAGAGAGTTTATGCCGGGCTTTGAGCAGCAGATTACATCTGTTGATGGATCACAGCGTAGCGACGGTCACTTTGAAGTCCGTCACGAGGATGGATCCGGTACGATGTTCTATGATACTGCTCAGTATGATGCTCCTCGTGGTGACTATCAGGTATTTGAAGACCGTGATGGACATCAGTGGTTTGCAATCCACGGTGAATCTGTTGTGGAGAGAAAGCCGGTATATGATAACGGGAAACCCGTTTATGATGAGCGTGGCGTAGTATCCAAAAATGTAGAATCCGTTCGGTATAGGAGCACACCGAGTCGTTTCGGAGATCCGAAGCAGCGGGATGATACACAGACAAAACCGCCGAGACGGAAAAGTTAAGCTTTCACAGCCATAATGCCTCTTTGCACGGTGTTATGGCTGTTTTTTATAAAATGGGAGGTGAAGATTATGGCCGAGCAAAATAAAACGCAGATGGGAGACGGCGCTGATAATTATGGTCAAGCCGCAGGACAGATGGCAAAGGCAGCAAAACAACTCGGCCAGAAGGCTGCGAAGCAAGCGGCTGCAAAAGGCGTAGAGGCGACAGCAAATGCTGCTACAGCAGCAGTTCAGGCCAGTGTGCAAGGTGGAAAAGCCGCCGCAGAGATTGCTGCCGGTACGGCGGCAGGTGGCCCTTGGGGTGCGATTCTTTCTGCGGCATGGGCTATGCGTCACACACTGTTTAAAATTTTGATTTGCATATGCCTCTGTTTACTTTTCTTGATTATATTGGTCGTTTCTTTGCCGACCATTGTCACGAACAGCATATTCGGTCTGGATGGTTCAGAAGTAGACCCTAACGCAACACTGGCAAGTTCATATGAGAATCTGTCAACGGTTGTTTCGGATATTATAGATGCGGGATATGATCAGTCGCTTGCAAAGGTGGAGAAGATTATTGCAGACGGCGGATATGATTATGATTTGTCGATGGAGGCGCTGATCAATCACGCGCAGTCTTCTGCTGGTTTTGATGTTGCCTATATACTGGCAGCATATTCTACCTCGATGAATCAGCAAAATACCAGCGGGGCCGATATGAAAGCAAAATTGGAATCCTATGGCGGTGAAATGTTTCCTGTGACATCGCAGGAACTTACCAAAGAGATTTTGATTCCGGTATCTTACTTTACTTACAAAGAAGTGTCTACAACGGTAGTGACGAAAAAGGTACAGACGGGAACGATCAACGGCGTACCGCAGTATCGGTATGAGACAGAGAACAGAACCTACTATCTTCCGGACGAGGCGAAAAGTTCGGAGGTCAGTGTAACCGTCCCGAATTACGAGGAAGTTACGGTTACAACTCCTGTTTATTCAGGCAATACGATTACTGGCACAAAGAGCGAGACCTATTATAGGCAAAACGGTGAGGTTACGCTTTCTCCTACAACAGAAACAGTTACTTATGTGGAATGCACGATCCATCCGTTTGATACTTCCGTTGTAGAAAAAGCCTTTGGTCTCGACTTGGATGCGCAGTTTGACGCTTCCGGAAGGACCTATGATGAAGTTGTCACGAATATGGCAAATGCCTTAAAAATGACACTATACGGCTCATTGGGGTCAGGTTTGGCAGTTCCGCTTACAGATGCAGAACTGATAGCATTCTTGAATAAGCAAAACTGTAATGCAACCCGGAAACATATTGTGGCGACTGGGCTTTCGCTGGTAGGTAAAGTACCGTATTTTTGGGGCGGAAAAAGTCCGCCTGGATGGAATGATGAGTGGAACACACCCAAACTGGTCACAGCAGCAGGCTCCAGTACCAGTGGAACGATACGACCGTATGGTCTGGATTGCAGCGGTTTCTCAGACTGGGTATATAAAACAGCCGTTGGAGTGAGCCTGTATGGCACAACTTGGGACCAGTGGGGCAACTCCTATGAAATCAGTGCATCGGAACTTTTGCCAGGCGACCTTGGCTTCTTGATGAACGATGACGGTCAAGGCTGGAATCATGTCTTGGTCTTTGCTGGCTATGGTGACAATGGCGAACGGATGTGGGTTCATTCCTCCGGCGGTGAAGGTGTTATCTTTAATTCACCGAGTTATGAATCCACCTTAGCACTCAGAAGACCGAAGGATGTAGATTTTAACGCTCCTGTTTCAGAGGATATTTATGGGGCGCCGATAGCGACCATTGAGGTAGATGTGACACATTACTGTGCCTGTAGTAAATGCTGCGGAGAGAATGCTTCCGGCATTACGGCAAGCGGAAAACAGGTAGAAGTCGGTATGGTGGCGATGTCAAGCTACTACCCCTTTGGCACACAGATCATGATAAACGGTACAATGTATACGGTGGAAGACCGAGGCGGTTCCGGGATTGAAAACGACAAGTCCCGGGTCGATATCTATGTCCCGGATCATCAGGAAGCTCTGCGCCTTGGCCGGTATACCACAACAGCGCAAATCTACCGTATGGGACGATAATGAATCCGCCTCTGTCATTGATGATGGAGGCGGTATTTATATGAGCGTTTGCATATCTTTCAGACGCGAATAGAAATTGGGAAACAGATCAACCGCATTAAATTTGACTCTATGCGGTGGAAAGGAAAGGCAGTATGGAAGAAAAAGAAGTTAAGAATATCTATGCGATTCCGGCAAATTATACGGATTCCGGCAAGCTTCTTGGCGGAATGATTGAACCTCGCAATGCGGTAGAGACGGCAATTCTTTTGATCCTTGTGGGTTATCCGGAACTGATGTGGATACCAATGCCGGGTACGATCCGTATTGTCGTGATGGTCGTGACGCTGATGCCTCTTGCAGTGCTCAGTGTGATGGGTATTGATGGTGACTCATTGTTTCAGTTCGTGGGTCACATAGTTCGATTTTGGTTTAAAAGACGAAAACTTCATATGAGAAGGGTGGGATATAAGTATGACCAGGCGTGTCTCAAAAAAGCCGGTAAACGCAAAAAAGCAAAAAGTCGAAAAACTGGAGTTCGTGCAGGACTTCCTGCCAATTAAGAATCTGAGCAACGGGATCATTGAAACCGTTGATGGACGATATATCAAGATTTTAGAGATAGAGCCGATCAATTTCCTGCTACGCTCCGATGAAGAACAGATGAACATTATTTCTTCGTTTGCATCATGGCTGAAGATTTCGCCGATGCGCCTCCAGATCAAGTCGATTACGAGGAAGGCAGATTCCGATAAGCATATTGCAATGGTGCGAAAAGAGCTGGCGGAAGAGGATAATGAGAAGTGCAAAGAACTCAGCGAGGATTATATCCGGCTGATTAAAGATATCGGAAATCGAGAAGCGCTCACACGGCGCTTCTTTTTAGTTTTCCAGTACGAGGCGGTCGGTCGCAATGAGAGCGATGATTATGGCAAGATTTATGCAATGATGCAGACCGCCGAACAAAACGCCCGCGCATATTTTATGCAGTGTGGCAATACGGTTCTTCAACCCAAGGATCCGGATGAGGCTACAGCTGAAATTTTGTATATGTACTTTAACCGGCGTTCCTGTATGGATGAACCATTTAGCAGTCGTGTCAACCGCGTGGTGGTAGATACGATGGCGGCAAAAAATAAGGTTATCGGTATTGATCCGGTGCCCAATATCAAGTTTTCGCACTTTATCGTGCCAAGAGGCATCGACCTGAGTCACTACAACTACATTGTAATGGATGGGCTGTATTATTCTTTCCTGTATATCAAGAAGGACGGTTACCCAAATGCGGTTCGCGGAGGCTGGATGTCTGCAATCATCAATGCCGGTGAAGGAATTGATGTGGACATTCATTTACATAGAGAAAATCGCAGCAGAACAATTGATAAGGTTGCACAGAGAATTCGACTGAACCGCACTAAGCTCAAGAGCCTGCAGGATACCAGCACCGATTATGAGGAACTGACCAATTCGATTTCTGCTGGTTATTATATCAAAAACGGTATCGCAAACAACAACGAGGACCTGTTTTATCTGTCTGTGTTTATCACGGTTTCTGCAAAAAGTTATGAGGAACTGATTTGGCGCAAGCGGCAGATGGTGGATATGCTCAAGTCGATGGATATCTATACCAGCGACTGCAGATTTCAGCAAGAGGCTGCTCTTCGTTCGGTTATGCCCTTTTTGCAGATTGATCCGAGGTTGGAGAAAAAAACGAAGCGCAATGTCCTGACAAGTGGTGCGGCAGCCACCTATATGTTTACAAGTTACGAGATGTCTGATGATTCCGGTGTGCTGCTTGGTATCAATCGCCACAATAACTCGCTTTGCATTGTCGATCTCTTCAATACCAAGAAGAACAAAAATGCGAACCTGACGATGTGTGGAACCAGCGGAGCGGGTAAAACCTTCCTGCTACAGCTCCTTGCTCTGCGTATGCGAATGCGCGGAATTCAGTGTTATATCGTGGCGCCCATCAAAGGGCATGAGTTTAAAAGAGCCTGTGATAAGATCGGCGGTCAGTTTGTCAAAATTGCTCCGGGTTCTCCCCACTGCATCAATGTGATGGAGATCCGGCACACCATTTCCCCGGAGATGGAGCTGATTGATGATGTGGACTACAACGATATGGACTCGATGCTCGCAAAAAAAATCCAGCAGCTGATGATTTTCTTCTCGCTGCTCATTCCTGATATGACAAACGAGGAAGAACAGATGTTGGATGAAGCGTTGATAAAGACCTACAGCGATTTTGGAATCAATCACGATAACAATTCTCTTTATGAAGATATGTCCATATCACCGCCTAAGATGAAAAAGATGCCGATTCTCGGAGACCTGCAGAAACATTTGCTTGAAAATCCGATGACAAGCCGCATTGCGGCTATCGTGAGCCGCTTTGTGACTGGGTCGGCTCAGAGCTTTAACCGCCAGACCAATGTAGACCTCTCGAATAAATATATCGTACTTGACCTTTCTGAACTCAAGGGTAAACTCCTTCCGGTCGGGATGATGATTGCACTCGATTATGTCTGGGACAATGTGAAGGCAGACAGGACTAAGAAGAAAGCCATTATGATTGATGAGATATGGCAGCTTATTGGAGCCTCGTCTAATAAACAGGCCGCCGAGTTTTGCCTGACAATCTTCAAGACGATCAGAGGTTTCGGCGGTGCTGCGCTGGCAGCGACACAGGATCTCTCAGACTTCTTTGGTTTGGACGATGGCAAATACGGCAGAGCAATCATAAATAATAGCAAAAATAAGATCATTTTAAACCTTGAGCCGGATGAGGCGGAATATGTGCGGGAGACATTAAAACTTACCCGCACGGAAATCCGTTCCATTACTCAGTTTGAGCGTGGTGAGGCTCTTGTTTACAGCAATAACAGCAAAATTCCGATTGCTGTCAAGGCATCTAAGGTTGAACAAGAGATGATTACCACTGACCGTGCCGAACTGGAGGCAATCCTAAAAAGAAAGCAAAAACAGGCGCATAGTGCTTAAAATGCGTATTTTGATAAAAATACGCACAAGGAGGTGAGCAGAAAATGCTGCTACAGGACGAACAGTACATTATCAAATGGTTATCCCAATACGGGACATTGACCAAAACACAGGTCATTCGTCTCTTAAAAGATAAACCCGTCTCTACGGCGGAAAAGATTATTCGTAATCTCAAACGGGATATGCGGATTACGGATGTAGGCGGCTATTACTTGGCGCTGGACGAGATGTGCAAGCCTGATCAGAGATTGATCATTGCGGTTTGGGTATTATTACAGTTCATCGACCAGGTAGAGCCGCTTGCCCATTATCCGGCGGTTTATCCGGCGCAGATTTTCTTTTTGAAAGAGAATGTCGGATATGAGATTGTTGTTCTCTATGATGGCGAACAGCATTTAATGAGGCTCCTTCAGCCACAGGAAGACGATCTGAAGTACATTATTGTTGTGCCGCATATTTCAATGGCACAGTCCCTATATGTTCCCAAAGTCCCCTGCCTGTATGCGACAGTAGACTTTGAAGGCCGGGAGGAACCACACATCACATTTTATTCTGAGGAGGCGATAAACAGTGAGAGTAAATGAAACGCCGTTTGAAAAATCGTTAAGAAGAGCAAGCGTCCTGTCAATTCGTTTAGAAAATGAGATTTCGCAGACCAAAAAGTTGGCAGAAAACGGTGAAATCAAGATTGCCTATGAGCTGGCCTTGAAAGCCGCAAACACATCAGAAAAACTGACTTTGGTGACAAGAGCGCTGCCGGCTTATACAGGCTGTCCTACAGCAAAGGAAGATGTGGAGCTGCAGATAGCTGATAGTATTCCCATTGATATCGGATTTACCATAGAAGGCTGGTTTTCTATCAGAATCCCAGCTCTTTTGCCGAAGAAAACGGAAGGCTCGGCATCGTATATCCGCTCTTACCTGTATCCGGTGATGAAGCACTTTTTCTCTTATGTTCCGCCGGTCAAATATAGTGACTGTGTTCTGATTTTCAGACACATTTACAATAAAAACCGCCCTGAGCGACAGTACAGGGATCACGACAATATCGAAGTCAATATGGTTGCCGATGTGGTAGCACTTTATGTAATGCAGGACGATGCGCCATTAAAGTGCTGCCATTATTATTGTAGCGCTGCCGGTGAGGAAGAACGAACTGAGGTCTATGTTGTTCCGAAGAAAGAGTTTCCGAACTGGTTGGTACTGGAGAAAACCTTCCCGCAGAAAGGAGTATTTTTGAGCGATGAATACCAAAAACCGCCCTGAAAACATATGTAAAAACCGCCGGATGCCGCCCCGGAAAAACTACACACATATAAAAAGGCGAAAAATCCTTAATGTATCGGCATTTTGGCGGCATCGGTGTGATGGGAAATCCGACAAAGAGAGCAGTCACTATGTCGCAAATGCTTCTGTGCTTGGGAGGTTATTATGATTACCGTTCGTCCAGGCAGTCATGCGCACGACATCATCACTTTGCTCTCATTCGTTGGCGAATTTCCTGTTCGCTCTTTGTATCTTTTGGGCAATGAGCGTGTGATCAAGGCGTTGGTTCATAGAATGACTTTGCTGCAGGAATACCGCCTCCCCGATGATGCGCAACCGAGACTCACCTGTAAGTTATTAAAGATTACCGGTGAGAAATCATATAAGACGCTGAGACTTACTAAAGCGGCAATCCCCATACTGGACTGGATTCATCCGAATGCGAGAGAGTATTATTTGGGCTCTTTCTGGAATCATAGATTCCCTGGAGACTCAGCCCATCGGGAGCGCAATCACAGAGTTGCGGAAGCGGCAGCGATGTTTTATATGGCAAATATTCAAGCCCGGGCCTATGATTTGCCGCCTCTTCAAAATTCTGAAATCAGTCTGACAGTACCGGAGTATCCCGCGTATTACCTGGCGAAAGATCTCAAGAAACTGGGTGAGTCTGAGATGAATAAGACGATGTTCACGAGAGTCACAGGCGTTCTGTTCTCTTACTGCGAAGCATATGCGGTTTATAACACCCGCCGCGCCCTGATGAAGTGGAATGGCATGGGTGAGTTCAAGACGCTGCACAGTTTGATCGAAATTGCAAGGTTAAACGCCGGCATTCATAAGATCCAATCAGCCATTCTTTTTGGCGAGTCTGAGGAGATTGCGTTGAAGACCATTTTGGAGACAGAAAAGAACCGGCGCCTTGAGTTTCGGTTTGACAACATCTATCAATTCATTTATTTCGTGCCCATGAATTCCTTTGGCATTCGGCTCTTGATGCTGTTTGCCAGACCCAACTGGAAAGCGAAGCTGAATGAACTTTTATTCGATGAAGATGATTTATCCAAGAATCAGGGTGTAATGGAATACGATGCGTTTGTAGATGGGAAATATGTGTATTCGTTTTTGGATAATGACATTGCACGGCTCATCCGGTTGAGGGAAGCACTCCAGACTGGAACGCACCCATTTGAGGTACTCTGCTTCCCTGAGCAATTTACTCTCCTCCGAAAATATCTCGGCCCACAGATTGATATCAAAACCATTGATATAGATTCGGTGGAAGACGCAATGGGCCGATAAGGAGGAAAAGATTTGGATGACAAAAAACGCAAGGGCGCCATCGTCGTTGCCGCCATACTGGGTTTGGTGGCAGCGCTTTATCTCGCTGGTCTTCTTGCGCAGGTATTAAATAATTATTCCATTTGGATGGAGGGCGGCGGGCTTACCGGACAAACCCAAATGCCGCCCGTTGAATTCAGCCCGATGGTCTGTTTCCCGCAGGCATTTACTTGGAATGGCCTCAAGGGATTGCTCGGTATGATAGTTGTCGGCGCAATCATATTCGCGTATGTAAAGCTGAATGACCGGTTTGGCAGTAAAGACTACGATGAGCGTGGATTCAAAGTGGTCAAAAGCGGTACATACGGCACGGCATCGTGGATGGATGAAAAAGAAATGAGAGAGGTTCTTGAAATCACAACTCCGTCGAAGGCGGAGGGTGTAATCCTCGGCGAGTATAAAGGCAATACCGTCTGTATGCCGAAAGATACCAAACTCAACCGGCACATCGCAATCTTCGGTGCATCCGGCACAATGAAATCCCGGGCTATTATCAGAAACGCCCTGTTTCAAGCCATCAAGCGAGGTGAGTCTGTCATAATCACAGACAGCAAAGCAGATCTCTACGCGGATACAGCTGAGCTGTACCGAAAAAATGGGTATGAGGTGAAAGTCTTCAATCTTATTAACCCGGAGCACGGTGACAGCTGGAACTGTATGTCAGACTTAAATGGGGATACCCTGATGGCGCAGGTACTGACCAATGTCATCATCGGAAATACGAGTTCGGGCAAAGGCGATCATTTCTGGGACAATGGTGAGGCCAATCTATTGCGAGCGCTGATTCTCTATGTAGACCAGGATCGCACCCGAAGCGCCGACATGAAGCATCTCCCTGCAGTCTATCAGATGCTGACGCAAAACTCGGAAAAACAGCTTTCAGCATTGTTTGAGAAACTGCCGTTAGACCATCCGGCGAGGGCGCCGTATAATTTATTCGCGCAGGCAAGTGACACGGTTCGCTCCGGCATCATACTGGGACTTGGTACAAGACTTCAGGTGATGCAGGATAAAGCGGTTCAGAATATTACCAGTCGGTCTGACATAGACCTGATGGCACCTGCCAAGAAAAAATGCGCTTATTATATTATTCTGAGCGATCAGGACGCTACAATGGCATTCCTGTCATCGCTCTTTTTTTCTTGTATGTTTATCAAACTGACTCGCTATGCGGATTCCACAAAGAGCGGCAGCTGCGATGTGCCCGTGAATTTGATCCTTGATGAGTTCAATAATATCGGACGCATCGGCGGCGCTGCAGATGGCTCAGACTTTTGCAGAGCGCTTTCTACAATTCGTGCCAGAAACATTCGGGTAATGCTTGCAGTCCAGAGTCTTGGGCAGCTTCAAAACCGGTATCCGCAGAACCTTTGGTCCGAAATTGTCGGCAACTGCGACATCCAGCTGATGCTGGGATGCACGGACGATGTCAGTTCAGAATACTTTTCAGCCCGCAGTGGCGATATGAGTATTGAGGTCAATTCCACGATGACGGTGCGGAGAACCATCGCAGTAGCGCAGGTGATTCCCCAGTACCGTCATACTGAGGGACAAGGAAGACGCCGGCTGCTTACTCCGGATGAGGTCCTTAGGCTTCCGAACGAGGAACTGCTTTGTATCATTCGAGGTCATAATGTACTCAAACTCAAAAAACTCGATTACACGAAACACCCGATGTCATCGCAGATTATTCGTTCGTCCATTATGGACTATTGTCCGGCAGATGTTTTTCGTCAGTCTGGACAGACTGAACCGCTCCCCTCTGATCCTGAGCCTGTGAAAAAGCCGGCTCGCAGAAAAAGCTTATACAGCTCGGCGAAACCGCCGAGTGAATTTTAATTTAAGGAGGATTTGATTATGCCAGCCAAGAAACAAGATGTTGCTCCTGAGGAAATGGCGCCTCAGGCAGAAGAAATGGTAACGCCAGAAGATGCCTCTCCTCAGACTGACTCTGAAAATAAAAAACCTGGTGCCACGCGCGCCAGAAAGGCTAAAAAAGCTACAGAAAAATCTGAGTCTGACACAGAGCCTGAAAATGAAAGCCCCGGGTCCGAAGGAGAAAGCATTCCAAAGAGAAAACGCTCATATACCAGACCGACAATGAATGTTCTTTCGATTGATGAGCGTCTTGCGGTCGAGACAGATGCTGACAAAGCCAAGAACGATCTGCTTGATTTAATCGAGTCGATGAAAACGAAAAGAATTCTGACAGGTACAATCCAAGGTGTTGAGCGCCCCGAAGATAAACCAAACCGTTCTCTGGCAGTCATTTATCATGGCGACTTCAAGGTTATTATTCCGGCAGAAGAAGCAGTTGAGCCGCCTGAGGATTTCAGAGGCCGTTCCGAATCTGACATCATGCACTATATGCTTACCAAGAGATTGGGTGCCGAAGTCGATTATATCGTCAAAGGCATTGACCCTAAAGCTGGTATTGCAGTGGCCAGCCGCCTTGAGGCAATGGCGGCCAAGCGCAAAGAGTATTACTTTGGCACAGACCGGGACGGTAATAACCTGATCTATAACGATGTCTGTGCGGAAGCGAGAATCGTATCGGTGATTCGGGCAGGCATCTTTGTGGATCTTTTTGGCCTTGAGATTTATATTCCACTCAGGGAACTGAGTTACCAAAGGCTTTTGGACGCCAGCGCACAGTTCCAGCCTGGACAGCGGGTTCTCGTTAAAGTCCTTACGGTAGACCGCAGCGAGCGAAATCAGGTAAAGGTGACAGCATCTGTCAAGCAGGCGGGTGAAAATCCGTACGAAAAGGCGCTCAAAAAATATTCGGTCGGCAACCGCTATGTGGGAACGGTCAGTATGGTTGATACAACCGGTGTGTTCGTATCTTTGGACGGCGGTGTGGATTGCCTTTGCAGCTATCCAAAGCGAGGCCGTCCACCGAGAGGTGCCCGTGTAACCGTAAGAGTGCTTGGGATCAATAAGGAAAACAACCGCATCTGGGGCGCCATCACACATATCGCAACGCCGAGATAAGTCTTTTACAGGCATAACCTGTAGAAATATATTCGTAACCCATCAAATTTGATATAGGGAGGTGATATTGAAATGGTAAATTGCAATCTGTCCAAAGCAGAGCAGGTCCGCCGCAAGGAAATTGTGGAGCACACACGCTGTATGATACTGGAACAGATGCCCGTAGACGATCAGGATGAGACTTCACTGATGCTCGGATACAAAGGCTATTATCTCCAGATTTCATTTTCCGTGCTTCATCCTCTGATGGTCATCTGTTTAGCACGCTCGATTCAGTCTGTCGGTTCGGCCAAAAAGAAAAAAATGGTCAATGAGCTGAATTTAAGGAGCGTCCTTGGAAGCCACGCAATCAATGATGCCGTCGGCTGTTATTCGTATAGAGCCACGCAATGGCTGGATACTGACCTGACGCCGGAACGGTATTTTGAGATTTTGGACCGCATTGTAGATGAGGCGGATCGGGCATATCAAAAGCTGGCGGGTTAATGTTGCGCTTTATGGTCAATCTTCGTGTAATGAAATAAAACTCAAAAGGAGATGACCATAATGAAAAAGCGACTACTTGCCATAGCATTGTGCGGCCTGATGCTCACCATACTGAGCGCCTGTTCTGCAGATACAGCTTCCTCTTCAGAAAAAAATCAAACAAGCACTGTTACTTCAGAGGAATCTTCAGAAATGAGTCATCTGGAAGAAAGCATTCATGTTCCCGAAAGCTCCATTCCTCAGACTGACTCTTCCTCACAAGCAATGGATGAGGAGAAACAAGAAAAAAATCCAGTTACCCAGACTGATTCTGAGAAGACAGCAGCAGATCAGCCGCCGGCGGAAGCTAAAAATCCGGATCCAAAACCAACACCGGAACCGGCGCCCGCCCCTGATCCTGAGCCCATTCCCGAGCCTACTCCGGAACCGACACCGGAACCTGCCCCGGATCCTAAGCCGACTGAACCGCCTGCCACCGCATTCGATGTGGAAGGCTATGTCGAGATGGCAAAATCCTATGGGCAGTCCATAGGGCTTAAACTGGATTCTTCAGCAACTGCGTGCTGGGATAATCCGATCTACGCAAACGCAGACAGCCTCTACATCCAAAGAGATTTACAGGATACGCTGGATTGGTATAAAGACAGCGGCTTTACTTCTTTCTGGGTGTGGACGGAAAACCTCGGGAACAACGACTATCATATCTATATCGGATATGCGTAAAGTGAACACGGCAAAGCGAAGGCTCATCGAAAGATGGGCCTTTTCTTATGCCCAAATTTAAGGAGGAACCTCACAATGAAAAAAGGTAAACGATTTTTATCGCTGCTGATGGCATTCATTATGAGCCTTGGCGTATTTTCTGGTCTTACGACCAATGTTTTTGCGGCAACGCAGGAAATGGAAATTTATCTCCTGGCGCTGCCTCGTGCATCGGACAGTTCTAATACAGCGGATTGGGGACATCCGGACTTGAACCTAATTGGCGGATGGAGCACCGGTGTAAGCAATGGCCCTAAATTCGTGTACTGCCAAAATTCCTACACCGGCAGAGCTGTATACTGCATCGAACCCGGTGTACCTGTAACAACCGGCGACAAATTTGACGGGTTTGACGAAACCTTCTGGAATAATTATCCGTCTGATTTGAATCCAACGATTTCGCCGAACATCATCAAAGCCTATATTGGCCGTGTTCTGCAGTATGGCTGGGAAGGAAACGGTAATCTCAACTGGGATTCATCCAACCCTACCCACGCCGATCAGATTTCACATTATATCGCGACGCAGCTGTTGATCTGGGAGACTGTAGTTGGTGAGCGTGACAGTCAGTTCAACAAGGTGGATGCGACGGCTCAGGGTAAAGACAATATTAAGGACTATATCTTACCGTCCCACCCTCTGTACGATGAGATTTTTGCTCATTACAGAGATATGGAACAAAAAGTCAAAAAGCATACCCAGCTGCCGAGCTTCTTCACCAGAAGTTCCGGCGACGCAGATACTTTCGAGCTGAAATGGAACGGTACAGATTACTCCACTACGCTGAAAGATGAAAACGGCGTACTTGGAAATTATGAGTTTTCCAGCAATGTAAGCGGAATGCAGTTTGAAGTAAACGGCAATGAACTGACCATTCGCTGCACAACAGTTCCAAAGGGAGCCATTACGGTTCAGGCAGACAAAGTCGGCGGTGAACGCAAAGGCGTTGTTGTTTGGAGTGACGGCGTAATCGGTGGTGGAAATCAGGACTTTACGACCTACGGAACCACTGTATCGGATCCGGTATCCGGTTATCTGAAACTGGAAGTAATGACCGGTAATATGCACTTGGTCAAAACCTCGGAAGACGGTAAAGTAGACGGCATCAGTTTCACAATCTCAGGTGACGGCTACAACGAAACCAAGAAAACGGATGCGAACGGCGTCATCGATATTACAGATATGAATCCCGGCGTCTATACCGTGACGGAACAGTCCATTGATAAATACGAGCCACAGTCTGTGCAGCGCGTGACAATCGTCAGCGGCCAGACTGCAACTGTAACTTTCAATAATGTGCTAAAGCGCGGGGACTTGAAAGTCACAAAGACTTCCGAAGATGGTCTGACCGAAGGGATGACATTCCATTTGTACGGCACCTCTTTGTCAGGGCTTCCTGTAGATGAGTATGCGGTTACAGACAGTTCCGGTATAGCAGTATTCGAAGATGTTTTGATTTCCGGCAGCACGCCATTCATACTGGAAGAGGTCGATACGCCGATACGGTATGTGGTGCCTGAGTCTGAGAGTGTAACGATCCACTGGAACGAAGTGACCAATCAGTCCGTGCATAACATCCTGAAGAAATTCCGAGTAACGGTGACAAAGAGCGATAGCGAGACCGGTGAAGCACAAGGCGACGCCAGCTTGGCAGGAGCTACTTATGGAATCTATAAAGGTGATACCCTGGTAGACAGTTATACTACGGATGCCAATGGCTCCTTTGTCACCCAATACTATGTTTGCGACACAGATTGGAGCGTAAGAGAGATCAACCCGAGTGAAGGCTACTTGCTGGATCCGACCATCTATCCGGTAGGCGCTGACCCGAAGGATTATGAGATTGAGCTGAACGACACGGCGGTCGATGCGCTGGAGACGATCAAGAAGGGCGATATTGCGCTGATAAAACATACCGATGACGGTGAGACGGGCATCGAGACGCCTGAGACCGGCGCAGAATTCCAAATCTATTTGAAATCTGCCGGCTCTTTTGACGCTGCGGTCGAGGCCGAGCGCGACACCATCACCTGTGATGAAAATGGATTTGCCCAAAGTAAGAAGATGCCTTACGGCATCTACACAGTGCATCAGACCAAGGGTTGGGAAGGCAGAGAGCTGATCGATGACTTTGATGTCTTTATTTCGCAGGACAGCCAGACCTATCACTATATCTTAAACAACCGTAATTTTGCGTCCTATATTAAAATCGTCAAAGTGGATGCTGAAACAGGCAATACGATCCCTTATGCAGGCGCAGGATTCCAGTTGTTCCGTCCGGACGGTTCACAGATCACCCAAACCATCACCTATCCGGAGGTAACGGTTATCGACACCTTCTACACGACAGCGGATGGTATGCTGATCACGCCTGAAAAGCTGGAATATGGTACGGGGTATTCATTAGTTGAGGTGGAGGCTCCCTACGGGTATGTTTTGAATGAGGAGCCCGTCTACTTTGATGTAACCGAAGAGAACTCATCTGAAGAAAACGGCTTCACCATTATTCAGGTCGAGAAACCCAATATGGCGCAAAAAGGCATCATTAAAGTAAGCAAGACCGGTGAAGTGTTCTCCGGTGTAACGGAGTCTGACGGAATCTATCAGCCGGTATATACCGTGCAGGGATTACCTGGCGCTGTTTATACGATCACGGCCAAGGAGGACATTTACACCCTTGATGGCACACTCAGATACTCTGCAGGTGAAGTGGTCGATACCATTGAAACGGACGAGACTGGGAGCGCGGTCAGCAAGGAGCTATATTTAGGAAAATTCCTTGTAACGGAAACCCAGGCACCGTTTGGAATGGTATTAAGCGAAGAAAATGTTCATGAGGTTGAGCTTGTGTACGCAGGCCAGGAAGTCAGTGTGACAGAGACCGGTACAGACTTCTACAACGAGCGCCAGAAGGCTCTGGTCTCCATTCAAAAGATTATGGAGCAAGACGAACTGTTTGGTCTTGGCATGAACGGTGAAATCAGTTCTGTCACATTCGGACTGTACGCAGCAGAAGACATCACTGCAGCGGACGGAGCCGTCATTCCGGCTGATGGTCTGATGGAAATCGTATCAGTATCCGAAGATGGTCTTGCCGTCTGCAAGACCGATCTCCCGTTTGGCAATTTCTACCTAAAAGAGCTCAGCGTTGATGGCAAATATATTTTGGACAGCGAAACGAAGTACCCGTTCTCCTTCTCATATGGCGGACAGGATATTGCCGTTATTGAGATCCAGGCAAATGATGGTCAGGCAGTGGAAAACATTTTAAAGCGCGGCGAAATCAAGGGCCTGAAGGTAGATGAAAACGGAAACGGCCTTGCAGGTGCAGTCATTGGTTTGTTCCGTCCGGACTGTGAGGAATTCACGGCTGAAAATGCGCTGATGACCACAGAATCCCTGGAAGACGGCAGCTTTTCGTTCAGCTCTGTACCTTGCAGCGACTTCATCGTGCGTGAGATCGCACAGCCGACAGGGTTCGTACTGTGTGAAGAGTCCTTCCCGGTAACAGTTACAGAAGATGGCCAGGTGATTGAGATTCAGATCACCAACGAATTCATCCGAGGCAATCTGAGTCTGACCAAATATGATGCAGATTTCCCTGAAAATAAGCTGAGCGGAGCCGAATTTGAGGTTTACCGTGATACCAACGATAATCAGCAGCTGGATGATGAGGACGAACTGCTCGGTATGATGGAGGAAACTCTGCCAGGTGTATACGAGATGAAGGATGTTCTCTACGGCGGCGTGCTGGTAAAAGAGAAAACTGCTCCGGAAGGGTTCATCCTGGACGAGAATGCTTACTATGTGATGATCGATACCGATGGCAAGACATACGAGATCGAAAACGAGGCTGGCAAAGGCTTCATCAATCAGGCGCAGAAGGGTTCTCTGAAAATCATTAAGACCAGTTCCGACGGCGTAAAAGAAGGCTTTGAGTTTAAGGTGGAGGGACCTAACGGCTATGAACGCACCTTTACAACGGACGCATCGGGAGAAATCCTGATCGAAGATCTCCGCGTCGGCAAATATGTCGTAACCGAGCTGAAAAATGGGGTCAGCGAGAACTATGAAATCGCGGATCCTGTTACGGTTGAAATCGTTGCGGATGAGATGCTGACAGTCAAGGTACACAACGAGAAAATTACTGTAGATGTCCCGAAGACCGGCGATGAAACCAACTTGGCGGCTTGGATCGCACTTTTCGGTGTCGGCAGCATTGGCCTGTTGACGACAGCAGTGCTTACCATCAGAAAGCGCCGCAAGAAAGCAAGTAAATAAGTCTTCTCCTTTTGAGGCTGTCTCCCGGAGAATTTGTTCTCTCCGGGAGATGCGCCTTTTTCTAACTACTAATTCGGGAGGTACACAATGAAAGTAAAGAAAAGATCCTGGCAGAGCCTTTTGTTTATGGTCGTTACCATACTGGCTTTGATGATGCCGCAGACAGTATTTGCAACCGGCGGAACGGACGGTACGGAATTGCAGGTCGCAGAACCTGCATCGCTGGAAATCCAGCTCGGTGCAGAATGGGCCGGTGTGGAGTTTGAACTGAAAACAGATGCCGGAATGTATCCCGGTGATGTTGTCGTAGGAGAAGACGGCGTACTCCGTCTTGAGATCGGCGGCAGCAAAAGCTATATCCTGACCTGTATGAATTCCAGCGTTGCAGTTCCGGATCCGGAGCAAGCCCCTGCCACAACAGAAGAGTCTTCCGAAAGCAGCGTTGAAAAAACCGAAAATACATCGGCAGAAAACACCGTTGCCGGCATTCCGGTCATGCACCTGATTCTATTTGGCGGCGGTATGGCAATTGCTATCGGTGCCTTAGTCGGACTATATATTGTCAAACGACGCAAGCAGTTAAATCCGCAGTATCAGGATGACGATGAGGAGGAAGATTGATCCTCCAGACTGGCTTTATATAGACAAGAACTGCCAATTTGAAAACTTTTAATCAAAAATCAACCGTAAATTTTCAAATTGACTTGACAAGAGATGCTCTATGTGCTACTATATAACCGTGGCAGGGGCTTGCGTCCAGGCTTTCGGTACGCTGAGTAGCTAACAGCGTCAGACATATCCATGAGAGGTATGGAACCGTTACGGGATGCGCATTGAGCAAACCACAATGATGCAAGCCAATTTGAATATGTTGAGCCGGAAGGCTGCTTTTATATTGCAGAGCTGAAGATTTGGACATCACATCCATATCTTTAGCTCTGTATTTGTTTGCAGCTTTCCGGCTCTTTTGTTTTATATATTGGAGGTCAGAATTTATGAATAAGAAACGAAGAAAGGGATTTAATCAATCATTTGTCCGCTGTCCTTACTGCGGCAGTCCTGCTGTTCTGCGCAGCGCAGACGGCATTTATCGTGATAACAGTAAAAACACAATGCTTTATGTATGCAAAAATTATCCGGCCTGTGACTCCTATGTCCGCGTCCATACCGGTACTAACATTCCCGTGGGCAGCCTTGCGAATCACGAGCTGCGTTCTTTGCGAAGAACCGCTCATTACTATTTTGATCAGCTCTATAAGAGCGGCATGATGAGTAAGCAAGATGCTTATCAGTGGCTGGCTGACATTCTGGCGGCGCCGCTGTCAGAGGCACACATTGGTTATCTCGGAGAGTACTACTGCAAAGAAGTCATTCGGGAGAGCCGTAAGCTTTTGGAAAGCAGGAATAAGAAAAAGCAGCGCCCGGCATTGCAGCAGCCGGAGTTGAAATTGATAGAAGGAGGTGCAGCATCGTGAAACTCAGCCCGGCCCAGCAGAAAAAAGTAGAGGAGAATATGAAACTGGTCGGAAAAGTCATAAAGGATAAGGTTCACGGATTTAATCAAAGCGGGATCTATTCTTATGAGGACCTGACACAGATTGGATACATTGGACTGTGCAAGGCGGTTTATACAGACAAAGGCGGCTGTTTTTCTACATATGCGTACAGACTCATCTGGAATGAGATTTGTGATGCGCTGATCAAGGCCAACTCTCAGTACAGCAGAGAAATATCGTTAGAGGGTGCAAATGGGACAGAAGCGGAGTATCTGGAACCGGATATACCCGGAGAGCTTTCTGCAGCGCTTTGCATTGTCACAAAGCGAGCCACGCCAGCTGTACAAAATGGTATCAAGGCGCTGCGCTACGCATCGAACGGATACAGCAGCCGGGAAATTGGAGCAAAGATGAATGCGTCTGACGGTAAGGTACGGATGTGGATGACTCGCGCCAAACGATTTTTGCAGACCCAGCCGGAAATCCTGGCGCTTATGGAATTTTAACAGACGGGATACGAAGACCACAGCGTTTTCGTATCCCCTTTTTCTTTTTTGGAGGTGTTTTATGATGAAAGTAGTATGGCGGCACCTGAAGGTATGGCTTGTTCCTTTGATTGTCACGCTCATTATCTTTTTGTTGATGCGATTTGTTTTTCTCTTTGGGTATGTTCCCACGGCTTCGATGGAGCCGACACTGGAGCGAGACAGCTTTATACTCGGTGTGCGCGTATTTTCAGAGATCAAAAAAGGCGATATCGTTATTTTTAAGCACGACGGCCGCCTGCTCGTAAAGCGCGTGGCAGCGCTTCCCGGAGAAACAGTCGATCTATCAACACTTACCTATATGGCAACGCTTGAAATCCCGATTAGGAATACAGAGGTGCTCGTTGTTCCAGAAGACTGTTATTATCTTCTCGGGGATAATACGCAGAATTCCCTTGACTCAAGGTATTGGGAAGATCCGTTTGTCAATAGAGAGCAGATTGTTGCCAAGATGATCTATCCCGCAAAATAAAAAATCCCGACAGCTTTTCTTTAGACCATCGGGATTATTCTGCGTCACTTGGCTGGGTATCCAGCCCTTCAAAGAAATCATCATAAGTGCAGTTATATAGTTTCTTCAGTTCGAGCAGCACACTGATGCGGATATTAAGTCTGCCGTCCTCATATTTTTGGTAAGCCGATCTGCCGATATCACAATGACGGCGCTGCAGTTCGGCACAAAGCTTTTCTTGAGAGAGTCTGTGTTCTTCGCGCAATTTCCGCAGGTTTGCGCCCATATTGCGGTCACGCCTCAATTTCTGTTCCAACGCCATCACCTCTTTTCAGAAAAATTGACCAGTATTGGTTGCAATACAATTATATTTTATGCTATAATGGCGGAAAATACTGATACCAATAAAGCTCAATTTGGGCAAAAGGGAGCACTGCAATGGAAGATTTTTTCCGTTTTTTTACAGATAGACAGAAGGAAGTATATAAACTTAGGGAACAGAAAATGACTTTTGTTCAGATCGGAAATACACTTGGAATCTCTAAAAATGCTGCACGCCAGCATTATCAGAACGCACTGCGCAGGATCAGAGAATATGAGGCTTATAATCGGATGATAGAACATAATAACCAGCCCGTTGATTTTCCGCTTACGAGGGGGGAACTGAAGCTGATTTATATAGGACTTAACGAGCTGACTAAAATAAAACCATATAGAGTTATGGCAAATGTCCGTTCAAACTGGGAGGAAAAAAGAAGCTACGAACGCATTATTATCGATGACTTAATAGACAGAGCATTTGAGGCTATCTATCAAGCAAAACGGCCAAATTAAAAAGCCAGCAACATGAGGCGAACACCGCCTGCGGTTACTGACTTTGTTATTCTTCAGGTGCGAGACCTGAGAAGAAGTCGTCATAGGAACATTCGTAGAGGTTTTTTAATGCAATCAGTACACTGATTTTGACATTGAGACGCCCCTCTTCGTATTTTTGATAAGCACTTCTGCCGATATCTATACCGCGCCGCTGCAACTCTACGCAAAGCGATTCCTGCGAATAACCATGCTCTATTCGTAATCGCCTCAGGTTCATTCCCATATTAAGATCTCGGCGCAGCTTTTGTTCCATTTCCTTGACCCCGTAAAAAATCTGTATTTTTGAGTACTATTGGTTGCAACTTTTTATATTTTATGATATACTGGGAGAAAATGTTGATACCAATAGTTATCAAGATAGGCGTGTTGGAATGAAACAAAAGGGGTATATTAGAAAATCCGGCCGGAGAACCTCCTTTCGGCACTGTGACAAAATATAGATAGAGAATGTCAAGTTGCACTTTCTTTGGACATCGGATTATAAACAAAGATATCAAAGATCTCCTCACGCGCCAAATAGAAAATTTGATAGCGGAATATGGTGTCAATGTTTTTTATGTAGGAAATAATGGCCAATTTGACCATTTGGTTGCTACGGTTTTACGGGAAGTGAAATTGCACAATCCGCAGATCTTGTATTGGATCGTGCTGGCATACCTGCCGGAAAAGAAACAAGAGTACAATCCATTAAGCGATATCGAAACAATCTATCCTGAAGGACTGGAGTATACGCCACGGCGCTTTGCTATATCAAAGCGGAATCAATGGATGGTTCAGCAGTCTGACTATGTGATTGCATATGTAGAACACTCCTTTGGAGGCGCAGCGCAGTTCACTGAGTACGCTCAGAAAAAGAATAGAATGGTTATCAATCTGGCGGACTTAACGGGATGAATATGTTGAATATCGAAGCAAACACCAACAACAACGCTATTTTTAGAAGACACGCAGATGATGGACTCCTTTTGGAGTAGACTGGAAAGCCTGTCTTCACCCCGTCCTTGAAAGAGGATGTTTGCACCCGGTGGTGACTTTGCTTGATATTATATATGGGCGTCATTTGCTTATCCGCAGATGATGCCCGCTTTTTTTGATTCCAGGTTAAAGATGAGGTGCAACCGAGACTGAGGACAGATGCTGAATTGATCCGAGGATCCGAAAAGCAACAGCGAAAACCCCATCGTACCTTATCGGTTGAAATGGGTTGATGAACATGCGGAGAGCGTAGGCGATGATAGAAGTAATTCGCATCAAGGACTGGATTTATATATGGATTTAAACAAAGCAGAAGCCGAGATATATCATCCATTTGGGATAATGTCTCGGCTTCTACTCTAAATGGTTTTCAATTTTTTGGATCGTCGATATTCCAGTGGGTTCATCTGAAACTGTTGACGGAATACCTCAGCAAATTTTCCTTGCTTTGTATATCCGACTTGTGAAGCAATCTCGGATATAGGCAGCTTGGTTTCAACCAAAAGCTTTTCAGCTATGCTCATACGCAAATCACGCAGATAGTCGGAAACATTTTTTCCATATACTCCACGGAAATAGTTTTTCAGGCTGGTTTCGCTAATCCCGAATTGCTGTGCAATCTGCCTTATGGGAATATGCTGTTTCAAATCAGCAGTTAATATCTGTTCTGCCTTTTTTGCAATTTCTACTTGTATGCTGGTATAGAAGGTGAGAGTTTTCTCCTGGGCAGCATTTCTTGTATCTAACAGCAGATGTAGCAGCTCTAAGACACAAAGTTTCATGTGAAAAGGAGATGGTGTTTCATAGAGCTGCCATAACCGCTCAAGGATTTTACCCATTTCGCTGCTGGCTTCTGCGATGTATGTATCCTTCTTGTCAAAATAGATTTCTGACAGTTGCGACAAGTTCAAATTAAAAAGATTATCCAAGTTGGAGTTGGCTTCTGTGAAAAAATCAGGGTCAAAGTACATGGTGATACCGTGATAATACTTTGTAGGGAAATAAGATTCGCTTTGGGAGGTCTGCCTGCTGATGCAAAAATCTTTTTCTTTGAGATAGATGTAAGAATTGTCGTCCAAAAGCATCTCAATCCGGCCACCCACACAATAATTAAATTGCATAGGATGATACACAGCATTTTCTGCGATTTCCCCCGGCAAAGAACGAGCGTGAATGTCAAAGAAAATCAGGTGCATATATGGCAGAATATTGAAAAGGGTTGTTTTACTGATGCCTTCTGCCGAATTGATTGTAAATGACAAGCTATCTGGCCCTTTTTGCAACTGCACATTTGATGAAACCAAATAGTTTTCAAGCATTTTATTTATTATTTCGCCCATTACACCGCCTTCTTTTCTACTAATATTGCTTGCAATATGGAATCGTCACAACTATTATCTTCTTATTTTGATTCCTTGTCAAGTTAAAAACTCGTTGCTATATGGGGCTAAAATGCTGATATAGGGATAGAAGTACAGATGAACGGTGTGCTATACTCTATTATGGTTAGCAAAGCCTAACCATAATGGAAAGTTAGGAGGACATTCTCATGAATGAAAAGAAACTAAAGGCAAGAGACTTCATCACCATTGGTATCTTTACCGCAATCCTGTGGGTTGTACAGATGGTTATCATGTATCTCGGATTTCTATCCCCGTTTGTCGTCGCCGGTTATGCGGTTCTCATCCCGATTGTCACAGGTATTCCGATGATGCTCTATTATGCACGGATCGAAAAGTTTGGGATGCTTACAATAACATCGATTATTATTGCAATCCTGTTGTTTATCTTTGGCATGGGTTTTCTTGGCGCACCTATTTGTATTGCAGCAGGAGTGATTGCAGATCTGATTGCCAAGTCCGGGAAATATAAAAGTTGGAAAAAAACCGTTATCAGTTGCGGCGTATTTAATCTTTGGGTTAGTGCAAGTTATCTTCCCCTCATTCTCACAGCAGACTCTTACAAGCAAAGTTTGATTGAAAGCGGATTTGATGCTTCCTTTGCCGATACCCTGTTTACACTTGTAACCCCTGCTACATATCCGATTATTATTCTGCTCTGTTTTGTGTGTGGAGTCATCGGTGCTTTTATTGGAAAGGCCGTTGTACGGAAGAACTTTGAAAAGGCGGGAATTGTATAAATGGAAAATGGATATAGAAAAAGCCTCAATATCCGCTTCCATCTTGATCCAAGAACAAAACTGCTTTTGCTGATTTTGTTTTCTGTTGTTGTGATGATTGATGTAACGGATGGCCCGGCTTATATTGTCCGGGCCATCATGACCTATATTCCTGTGGTTCTGGTCTGCCTGGAAGGAAAACCCTATGTAGGCGCAAGATTTACTGTTCTTTTCATTTTGGCTACATGGCTTATGGAAATTACGCAGGAAAACATCGGGGGCATAGCGGGCATGTTGATCCTGTTTCTATGCTACATGATTACGCAATTTGCACCAACGATGATTATGGTCTGGTACTGTATTTCAACAACGAAAATCAGTGAATTTATGGCCGCTATGAACCGTATGCGCCTGCCACAAGGACTTGCAATTTCTATTGCCGTAATGATGCGCTTTTTCCCTACATTGTCAGAAGAATACCGGTCAATCCGTGATGCTATGCGTATGAGAGGAATTTCTTTTGGCAGCGGCAAGGTAACTAAAATGATTGAATATCGCTTAGTTCCTCTGCTGTTTTCCTGTATCAGTATCGGGGACGAGTTATCAGCGGCGGCAGTCACCAGAGGTCTTGGAGCCCCGGTAAAAAGGACGAATGTTTGTGAGATTGGGTTCCATAGCAAAGATTATGTGATAATTGCAGTAACTTTAGTGTTGTCAATTTTATATATTTACCTTTCAGTGTGAGTGGAAGTGGGATGATATGATTGAGATAAAAAATGTAACCTTTCATTATTCAGGATTAGACCAAGCGGGGCTTTCTGATTTTAATCTGTCTGTTACAGACGGAGAATGTATTCTTTTGTGCGGTGCCTCAGGCTGTGGTAAAACAACTGTGACGAGGCTTATCAATGGTCTTATCCCCCATTTTTTCAAGGGCGAACTTACCGGGAATGTTTATGTGAATGGATTAGACATCAAGCAGCAGGAACTTTATAATCTGGCCGGAATTGTCGGGTCTGTTTTCCAAAATCCCCGCAGCCAATTCTTTTCCGTAGACACAGACGGAGAAGTCGTCTTTGGTCCTGAAAATATCGGCTTGCCAAAGCCGGAGATTTTATCCAGAAAAAAGCAGGTAGTCCAAGAGTTAAATCTAAATTATCTTTTGGGCCGCAGTCTTTTCGACTTGTCTGGCGGTGAAAAACAAAAGATTGCCTGTGCATCGGTGGCGGCTCTCTTACCGGACATCATCATTTTGGATGAGCCATCCTCAAACCTGGATTGGGCGGCAATCCGCGATCTGCGTGATGCTATGCAGCTTTGGAAATCTCAAGGCAAGACGATCATCATTTCAGAACACCGCCTATGGTATCTGAAAGATATTATTGACCGGGCCGTTTATATGGAAAAAGGCTGTATTGTCAACGAATGGACAAGGCAGGAATTTTCTCAGCTTACAGAACAGGAATTGAAATCTTATGAACTGCGGCCTGTTACATTGGAGGAACGCTATATCCGGCAATTTTCTGATGTTTCAAAGTCAGGCGATAAAAATTCCGCAAATCAGAGAAACCTGGAAACGAGCATTGACGGAGATGAACTGTTGTGCCTTACGGATTTCTATTTCACCTACACACCGCGAAAATATCTTTTCGTAAAGAAAAAGCTGACACCAGAAGATGAAGAAATCTGCGATTTGCGGATACCACATCTTCAAATTGAAAAAGGGAAAATCGTCGGAGTGATTGGGGATAACGGCTCTGGAAAATCAACCTTTCTTCGCTGCTTATGCGGATTAGAAAAGACCTGTATAGGGACTGTTGATGTCTCAGGCAGAACATATCATGGGCGGCAATTGACAAAGATTTGCTATATGGTTATGCAGGATGTAAACCATCAGCTATTTACAAACAGTGTTCTCTCCGAAGTGCTTCTGTCAATGGAACACCCCGATAAGAAGGCAGCCGAAAAAATTTTAGAAAGCCTTGACCTGGATGAATACAAGGAAAAACATCCAATGGCTTTGTCAGGAGGACAAAAGCAGCGGGTAGCGATTGCATCTGCGATTGCAGCACAGGCGCAGATTTTACTTTTCGATGAGCCGACATCTGGACTGGATTACCGCCACATGCGTGAGGTGGCGGAACTTTTGAAAAGACTGGCGGCTGAAGGAAAGACTATATTTGTATCGACCCATGACCCGGAGCTGATTGCTTTATGCTGTGATAAGGTTATCCGAATCACTGAGGGACGGGCGCAGGAAGTCGGCTAATATTTCTGAAGAAGGAGGTTGATAAGTTGTGAAAGAACAGAAAAAGGGTTCTCCCCTCGGCACTCTTTGGAGCTGGGGGAAGGCTCATCATGGTAAATTTGTTTTCAGTATCATTCTGGCAATTCTCGGCGTGGCTTGCCAAATGATACCCTATTTCTGCGTTGTCAATCTTATTGCGAAAATGTTTGCGGGAGAAACTGACTTCTCTGCATACCTGCCTGTATGTCTTGCAGCTTTGGCCGGATATTGCGGGAAGGTACTTTTTTCAAACCTGTCAACGGTAATTTCCCATAATGCGGCGTATAGTACGCTGCGGGATCTGCGGGAGCGTGTTGTGGAAAAACTCGCAAAGGTTCCGATGGGAACGATTTTAGACACCCCATCCGGCCACTATAAAAGCATCATTGTTGACCGAATCGAGGGCATGGAAGTTCCGTTTGCCCATCTCCTGCCGGAAATGACCTCAAATATGCTGGTGCCTCTGTTTATCATTGTGTACCTGTTCGTTTTGGATTGGCGGATGGCGCTCCTTTCCCTGGCAACCTTGTTTATTGGGCTGGTTATCATGTCCATCGGTATGCGGAACTATGCCACAGAAGGCGCAGGTGCAATGGCCGCCAGCAAGAAAATGGCCGATGCTGTTGTAGAGTATATCGGCGGTATTGAGGTAGTCAAAGCATTCAGCCAGTCAGCAGGTTCCTATGAGAAATATGCGGATGCTGTCCGGGGCAATGCAGATTACTACATAAAATGGATGGCTAACAGCCAGAAAACCATGTGTTCCTATAATGCGGTAATTCCATCTGTGCTTCTCAGTGTCCTTCCGGGTGGTATGGCTCTATGGCTTTCCGGTAGTTTGGAAACTATGACCTTTATGGCGGCAATTATCTTTTCTCTTGGCCTTGTGGGGCCGATCATGGAGGCTTTTTCCTTCACCGGCTCTTTGGCAATGCTGGGAAAAAACACAGAGGAAATCGACAGTATCTTAAATGCCGAAGAACTTCACCATGCCAATAAGCCTGTTGCGTTTGACGATTTGGAAATTGAACTCAAGAATGTATCTTTTTCTTATGATAAACAGCAGGAAGTTTTGCATGGTATAAATCTTTCCATCCGCCCCGGAACGATGACCGCCTTTGTGGGGCCTTCCGGTTCCGGCAAGTCTACGATAGCAAAACTAATTGCCGGGTATTGGGATGTTACCAGCGGCAGCATTACTTTGGGTGGTCATGAGCTGACAGAGGTTCCGTTGTCACAGCTTTCGGAACAAATTTCCTATGTATCCCAGGATAACTACCTGTTTAACCGCAGTATCCGTGAAAATATCCGTATGGGAAAACTTGGCGCATCTGATCAAGAAGTTGAAAAAGCAGCAATCCGAAGCGGCTGTGACAGCTTTATTCGTGGGCTGGATAAAGGTTATGAAACGATTGTCGGCAGCAGCGGCTCCCAGCTTTCCGGCGGTGAGCGCCAGCGAATTGCCATTGCCCGCGCTATGCTGAAAGACGCTCCCATCGTGATTTTAGACGAGGCAACAGCTTTCATTGATCCAGAGAATGAAGCAATCGTCCAGAAAGCAATTTCTGCATTAACTGCCGGAAAGACACTGATTGTAATTGCCCATAGGCTTTCTACAATCACAGGCGCAGATAACATTGTGGTAGTCAATGCAGGAAATATTGAAGCACAAGGCACCCATGAACAATTACTGGCTCATTGTCCGCTTTACAAGGATATGTGGCAGGCGCACATTGGAGCCAGAGACGAAGCGTAAGGAGGTGTTTTCATGCTTGGTACATTAAAGAAAATATTTGCATTTGCGGGTAATCGGAAAGGGCTCTTGAAAAAATCTCTTTTCTTTTCCCTGCTTAACGGTATTTTTGCATCCCTTCAATTTGGCGCACTCTACTTCATCGTGGATGCCTTGGATTCTGCCAATCATAGCATTACTTCCGTATGGCTATCCCTTGGCATGATGATATTGTCAATTGCCGGACGGATTTTCGCCTCGTTTTTCTCTATGAATGAGCAGACAGTAGTAGGGTATGGCATGGTTGCGGATAAGCGCATTTCGATTGGTGACCGGCTGCGTTATATTCCAATGGGATATTTTAATAAGAATAACATCGGCACCATAACCGGAATTGTGACCACCACTTTAGGGGATGTGGAAAGTTCAGCACCCGTAGCATTGGTCAACATGATCGGCGGATTTTTCAACTCCGTTGTTCTTATTCTGTTCCTGCTATTTTATAATTGGCAACTTGGACTTGTCGCTCTTGTTGGTGTTGTATGCTATCTGCTGGTGACAGAAGCTGCCACTCGAAAATCAACTTCCACAGCGGAAAGAAGGCAGAGCGCACAGCGGGGATTGGTAGAAGCCGTTTTGGAATACATCCAAGGCATGGGTGTGGTAAAGTCATTTGGTTTTGAAAAGGATAGTTCCCAATCTATTGCTGCTGCGATCCGGGATAGCAACAAAGGCAATTTGAAGTTGGTTTATGCAGTGGCCCCATATATTGCTTTACAGCAGTTGGTCGTGCGAGTGTTCAGTGTCCTTCTGTTAATATTGACACTATACCTTTATACTGCGGGAGCATTTTCCTTTGTCTATGGTGTTCTTTTTGTCGTGTTATCCTTTATGGTGTTCAACAGCCTGGAAAGTGCGGGCAGCCAGATTACCATGTTGCAAATGCTGGCTTCGTCCATTGATACCGCAAATTCTGTGGATGATACGCCGGTTATGGATGAGAACGGTGCGGAAATCACGCCAAAGACTACGGACATTGTATTTGAAGATGTGGATTTCTCCTACTCTACCCGTAAGATTTTAGACCGTGTGAGCCTATCTATTCCTGAAAAAACGACTACAGCGATTGTTGGGCCATCCGGTTCCGGCAAAACGACCATGTGTAATCTGATTGCCCGATTTTGGGATGTGAACGCTGGGAAAATCTCCATTGGCGGTACAGATGTGCGTGACTTCACGCTGGACAGCCTGATGAAGAATATCTCGATGGTGTTCCAGAGCGTATACCTCTTT
>ENA-UALL01000069-UALL01000069.1-human-gut-metagenome-genome-assembly--contig:-NODE-69-length-64471-cov-9.490173_pt1 | contig 64471 bp, 57 predicted proteins | sample MGYA00243699_ERZ654466 | MGnify/ENA primary metagenome ERZ654466 (study PRJEB26926, sample SAMN06164635) | human gut metagenome | biome: ENVO:00009003; feature: ENVO:2100002; material: ENVO:00002003...
CAAATTTTGAACCGGCCTTGTCCGCCTTGATGCAGTTTTCCGTCAGGGAGGAGGAATCGTACAGTGACAGGGAAAAGGTGCAGCCAAGTTCCTGCTCCACTTTGTCCAGTTCCTCTCGCACACGCTTGTTCCATGTACCGGTCGACGGGTCCAGCGCAAAGCAGCAATTGTCCATCCCTGCCACCCGGACCACATAATGGTTCCAATTGCCATCTCCCGTCGGTCGGGAAGAAGTCCTTCCGGCCTGTGTTGTCCTGACAGCGGTCCCATTGGACTGCCCGGCGGCAGAAGTCCCTGTTGCTTTTGTCTTTCCCACTGCTGAAGATTCTTTCCCGCCCGAAGCGCCTTTTCCTTCCGTGGACAGGCTGGTCGTCTGTACCGTTGCACCTCCCCGGTTGTCTGGCGTCGTTTTGCCTGAAACAGTCATTCCGGCGGAAGGCGACGATGGAGAAGTGGTTCCGCCGGACGGCAGGCTGGCCGTCTCGCATCCGCTCAGCACCAGCAACGCCGCTGCCGCCAGCGCCACCATTTTTCCTGCTTTTTTCATTCTACTTCCTCATTTCTTTATGCTGAATTTTCCTTTGCGCTTTTTCTCCCCGCCATTTTGTGTTTTCGGTTCCATTATATACACACAATTTAATTTCGTCAAGGCAAATCTGCCACAAAGTATTCCCCGGCGGGATTTGTCCTTTTTCGGGCAGACAGGCACCTTTTTTCCTCTTTTGACATAAAAATGGAGGTATATGAGGAAGGAGGCCCCGCCCATGTTCACCGAGTTGCTGCATTTGTTGTCCCAGGTCTTTTATATGGCCCTGCACATGGTCAATTTCAGTTCCTTTCCCCGGCCTTTATCCGCCCAAAGGGAACGGGAATGCTTGGAGTCCTACCGTGAAAGCGGTGATATGAGGGCCCGAAACGAGTTGATCGAGCACAATTTGCGTTTGGTGGCGCATATCATCAAAAAATATTACAGCACCGCCGCCGACCAGGACGATTTGATTTCCATCGGCACCATCGGCCTGATCAAAGCGGTGAATACATTCGATTACACCAAAGGCATCCGCCTGGCGACTTATGCCAGCCGATGCGTTGAAAATGAAATTCTTATGCACTTTCGGGCAGGGAAAAAATCGGCTCAGGACATTTCCATTTCGGAACCCATCGACACCGACAAGGACGGGCAGCAGCTGACGCTGATGGATGTTCTGGCCCAGGACGATACCATTGTGGACGACCTCGAATTAAAGCTCAATGCCGAAAAGCTGCGCCGGTACATTGCTGAAGCGTTGGATGAAAGGGAACAGCAGGTGATCGAATGGCGGTATGGCCTGGCGGGAAAGGAACGGACCCAGCGGGAGGTCGCGCGGGCGTTGGGAATTTCCCGGTCTTATGTGTCCCGCATTGAAAAGAGGGCGCTGGAAAAGCTGAAAAAGCGGTTTGATGCGGGCGATATCCGGCCGTCATCAAAAAATTTTAAAATATGACTTGACAAACCCCTTGAACATATCCTATACTATAGAAAATCCATATCAATAAAACCGATGACGAAGACGAGTATCACAGGGAAACCCTTGCAGAGAGCCGTGGGTGGTGGAATCACGGTAGGTGGAACCGGTGAGAATGGACTTCCGAGGGGGATGCGAATGGCATAAGCCTAGTAGCTACACGGGGACTCTACCCGTTATCCGGAGAGCACGGACTGTTTGGTCTGTGAAAGCGAGTGGGCGCCTTTGGCGTCAATCCGGGTGGTACCGCAGGGGTTTTTCAGCCTTTGTCCCAGGAACAAGTTTTCTTGGGACGAAGGCTTTTTTGTTTTCTCCCAGGAGTCAAAATCATCCAAAAGGAGATGCAGCATTATGAAAAACATTCCTCACCGTCTTTACCTGACCGAAGAACAGATTCCGCAGCAATGGTTCAACCTGCGGGCTGTCATGCCCGAGCAGCCGGATGCGCTTCTCAACCCGGGCACCCTGCAGCCTCTCAAGGAGGAAGAACTCTACCCCATCTTTTGCGAAGAACTCGCGCACCAGGAGATGGACGCGGCCACCGAATTCTTTGATATTCCTGAGCCAATCCGGGAGGTCTATAAAATGTACCGGCCCTCTCCCCTGATCCGCGCTTACAGTCTGGAAAAAGCTCTGGGTACTCCTGCAAAAATCTATTACAAATTCGAGGGCAACAACACCTCCGGAAGTCACAAGCTCAACTCCGCCGTGGCTCAGGCTTACTACGCAAAACAGCAAGGCCTGAAAGGCGTGACCACCGAAACCGGCGCCGGTCAATGGGGAACCGCCTTGTCGGAGGCCTGCAGCTACTTCGGGCTGGACTGCGACGTTTACATGGTGAAATGTTCCTATGAGCAAAAGCCTTTCCGCAAAGCGGTGATGCAGGTGTTCGACGGCCGTGTGACCGCTTCCCCCTCCATGGAAACCGAAGTGGGCCGCAAGATCCTCGCCGAAAATCCGGGCACCACCGGCTCGCTGGGCTGCGCCATTTCGGAAGCGGTGGAAGCAGCGGTAGCCAGCAACGGCCAAAAGCGGTATGTGCTGGGCTCGGTCCTCAACCAGGTGCTGCTGCACCAGTCTGTCATTGGGCTGGAGAGCAAGACAGCAATGGAACAGCTGGGGGAATATCCGGACATTATCGTCGGGTGCGCCGGTGGCGGCTCCAACCTGGGAGGGTTGATTGCTCCGTTTATGGCGGATAAGCTGCGGGGGATCCGTAACCCACGCATTGTCGCCGTGGAACCGGCCTCCTGCCCCTCCCTGACCCGCGGCAAATACGCCTACGACTTCTGCGACACCGGCAAGGTCACCCCTCTTGCCCGGATGTATACCCTGGGCAGCGGGTTTATCCCGGCCGCCAACCACGCCGGCGGATTGCGGTATCACGGCATGAGCCCCATCCTTTCCAAGCTCTATCACGACGGTTATATGGAAGCAGTCTCGTATGAGCAGACCCGCGTGTTTGAAGCGGCGGTGCTCTTTGCTAAAAAAGAGACCATCCTGCCCGCTCCCGAATCCGCCCATGCTATCCGGGGTGCGATTGACGAAGCGCTCAAATGCAAGGAAACCGGAGAATCCAAAACCATCCTGTTTGGTCTGACCGGTACGGGATATTTTGATATGACCGCCTATGAGGCCTACCTGAGCGGCGCCATGACCGATTATATCCCCTCGGACGCCGACCTGCAAAAAGGGTTTGACACCCTGCCGGACATTCCCCAGAACAAGGGGATCTGAAAATTCTGAACGCGGCTCGCTCCAGGCTGTCAAAAAAAGGGACGCAATTTACCAATAGAGAAAAGCAAAAAATTCGTTTTCCGGGGACATGAACCCAGAAAAACACCTTAGCGAAAACAGGCCTAAACAAAAAGTGTTTAGGCCTGTTTTGGAAAGTGGGAATGGTCTTGGAGGGCATAGTCAGTAAGCCGGACCTGTAAGGCGAAGCGATTTGTCGTTTCCCGTCCGGCAATGCTGAAACGAGCCGTTCAGCTTTAAGGGCTGAACGGCTCGCTCTTTTTAGTGAAAGGCCGGTCTCAGGCTTCTTCGTCCTCGCCGGCATCCTCTTTGTCCGCAGCGGTATCCGCCCCGCAGCCACAGTCGTCATCATCGTCGCAGCCACAGGAGCAGCAATCGCAATCGTCATAATCATCCATCATATAATCGACCGCTTCCCCTTCGGCATACAGCCGTCTTTTCTTCATCTGCATACGCACCAGCAGGACGGCCACCGTTGTCAACGCGGCGATTACCGCGGCCAGAATAACCACAAACGTTACCTTTTCACTTTTGCTTTTCATTGTGGAAGCCTCCTATATTCCAATATGGATATATTACCAACTCTATTATACCCGTTTTCCGGCGGTAAGTCAATACAGGGTTGCGGTTGCAAATTTTGACAGATATGATACAATAAATTACTGATATTTTCAGGATTGTCCGCATATCCATAAACCAGACAGAAAAGGAGGGGACAGCATGTCCTCCTTATCCGATGTCAAACGGGTGGTCGTCAAAGTCGGCACCTCCACCCTGACTTATGAAAACGGCCGACTGAACCTGCGGGCGGTGGAAACCTTGTGCAAGGTGCTGACCGATCTGCAAAATTCCGGTAAACAAATCATTCTGGTCAGTTCGGGGGCTATCGGCGTGGGCACCGGTAAACTGGGACTTCCCGCCCGTCCCACCGAGACCCATCACAAGCAGGCGGTCGCCGCTGTGGGGCAGTGCGAGCTGATGTTCATGTACGATAAACTGTTCGGTGAATACAACCAACCGGTCGCCCAGGTACTCCTTACCCGCGATATCATGGACCATGACCGAACCAAGCAGAATGTAATCAACACCCTTAAAACACTGATGGACATGTCGATCATCCCGGTTGTCAACGAAAATGACACGGTTGCAATCGATGAACTGGTGGGCGCCAACTTTGGCGATAACGATACCCTGTCCGCCATTGTGGCGCGGGTAGCCGGGGCGGACCTTCTGGTCCTGCTGACGGATATCGACGGCCTGTATGACGCCGATCCCCGCCTTCACTCCGACGCCCACCGCATCGAGCGGGTCACCGCCATCAATGAGGAGTTGATGGCTCTGGCCGGCGGCGCCGGGTCCAAGCGGGGGACAGGCGGTATGCGGACCAAACTCTGTGCACTGCAGCTGACGATGGAAGCGCATATTCCCGGTGTGATTATGGATGGTTCGCACCCAGAACGGCTATACGATCTTTTGGAAGGAAAACCGGTGGGGACCTTGTTTGATGCCGGTGACCGGTGACGGAAAAATTTAAATTCAGGAACGGAAGGTGTACCCTATGCTGGAAACGATGGGAAAACAGGCCCGTGCGGCGGCACGGCAATTGGCCGCCGAAACAACACAGCACAAAAATGATGCCCTGTACGCCATGGCAGAACAACTCAAAAAGCAGATGCCCGCCATTCTCCAGGCAAACGGGCAGGATATGGAGCGCGCTGCCCAAAGCGGCATGAGCGCTTCCATGCTCGACCGGCTCAAGCTCTCGCAAGAGCGGATTGCCGCAATGGCCGAGGGAATCCGGCAGGTAGCCGCCCTGTCCGACCCAATCGGGGAGGTGATGGAAGGCTTCCGCCGTCCCAACGGGTTGCGGATCGAAAAAGTGCGCGTCCCGCTGGGGGTGATCGGCATCATTTACGAAGCCCGTCCCAACGTCACATCGGATGCGGCCGCGCTCTGCCTGAAGGCCGGCAACGCCGTTATCCTGCGGGGTGGAAAGGAGGCCATCGCCTCCAACACAGCCATTGCCCAGGCCTTGCGGGATGGGCTGGAGGCTGCGTCGCTCCCCCGTGATGCGGTACAGCTGATTCCCGACACCTCCCGCGAAACCGCTTCTAAGCTGATGCGGATGAACGATTATCTCGATGTCCTGATTCCCCGCGGCGGAGCGGGGCTGATCCGCACCGTGGTGCAGACCGCCACGGTACCGGTTCTGGAAACCGGCACCGGCAACTGCCACATCTATGTGGACGCGGCGGCCGACATCGACATGGCCTGCGCCATCACCGTCAACGCCAAGGCATCCCGCCCCTCTGTGTGCAACGCGGCAGAGACCCTGCTGGTCCATGAGGCCATTGCCCCTGCGGCCCTTCCCCGGCTGGCGGACAGCCTTATCCAGGCCGGGGTCCGCCTGCATGTCTGCCCCCGCTGTGCGGCTCTGCTGCCCGGCGTTAAGGTGGAGCAAGCGACCGAGGAAGACTGGGCCAAAGAATATCTGGACTATGACATGGCGGTGCGGATGGTCTCCTCGCTGGATGAAGCCATCGACCACATTGCCCGGTACGGAACCGGCCACAGCGAATGCATTGTGACCGACAGCCAATCGGCGGCCCAGGCCTTTACCGACCGGGTGGATGCGGCGGCGGTCTATGTCAACGCCTCTACCCGCTTTACCGATGGCGGGGAATTCGGCCTGGGCGCCGAGATCGGCATTTCCACCCAGAAACTGCACGCCCGCGGTCCCATGGGCCTGCGCGAACTGACAACGGCCAAATATATCGTCACGGGAAGCGGCCAGATCCGGGGATAATCCTTGCTTTTTGACAGCCTCCCGGTTCATTCAATATCCAAACGCGCCTCTGATATCGGACGTCTTATATCGAATATCCCATACAAGGAGGGTCCCGCATGGGTGAATGGAAAAAGGTGGAACAGCCGATAGCGCCGTCGGATTTCAAAGAAAGTCCCGCACCCACTGCTGTGGATACCGTTGCAACTTCCATCGAAATCCCACCTACGGTGGCAGATATTCCCCCCAATATTCCCCTACAGGCGCTGGTGGAAGATCCTTCCTCCCCACCGGATGAGCCCACAGCCCATCCGAAAGCGGAATCGGAACCCGAATCAAAAACAGCGTCTCCTCAAGCATTCACTCCCGATGATGCGGTGGTCACAACCGTCCACACGGCGCAGGCCGCGCCTGTGGCGGCTGTGCAAAGGGTGGCCACATCCCCCAGCGCCCGTTCTTCTGCCCGGTATCCCCACCGCCGCCGGACAGCGGCGCCTCTGGGATTCCTGGTGCTGGCGCTGGCGTTGGTGGGAATCGTCTCCTTGGTGGTAAGCGGATGGGGAATGCTGAAAAAAGCCCTGGATGACGAGCCGCTGAAGGAGGGTCTGACCGCATTCTTAGAACCGGTTATGCTGCAAAAGCCGGCGGCTTTCTCCTCCGGAAAGCAGGCGGCATCGAATGCCTCCTGCATCGAAGCGGCTTTATGGAAGGTGACCGAGGAGGAGCAAACCCGCATGCAGCAGAAAAAAGACGATTGCCGCTACCAATCGGATGACAGCGACCGTCTTCTCATTCCCCAGGAGGATGTGAACGCCGCTTTTCAGGAGCTGTTTGGGGAGGACCTTTCCCCTGACGCCACCCTTTTCTCTGAAAAAGGCGATTCCTTTTCCATCTGGTATGAAGAAAAGGCCAAGCAGTATCATGTGCCGGCGCTGACCGCTTCCCTTTACCAGCCGGTTATCGACACCGTTAAGAAGGACGGAGATACCTACCGGATACGGGTGGGCTATGTTGCCGCGGCGGATATTGCGGTGGACGATAAGGGCAACGATATCCCCCCCTCGGCCGATGACGCTTCGGTTTTTCAGCAATATACGGTTGCCAAAACCGGGGACCGCTACCGCCTGACCTCTATTTCCGATGTGTAACCGGTGGCACAGGACGGACCGGCTTGCCCAAAAGCGCCAGTCATTTGCCGGCTTCCAAAAGAATTACCGCAAAAAGGCTTGCATGTGCACCATGCAAGCCTTTTTACGGGCCAAGCGCTATTAGAGGGTTCGGTTAGCTTGTATAATCCTCCAGCAACCGGTTGAGTTCAGCCCTGCTGAGGACTTCCACCCCTTCCTGGAGTCGCTGCCGTTCTTCGGGCGGCAACGCAGCCACCGGTACGTCCTCATACACCATATCCGGATTCCCGCTGCCCTTGCGGAATACCGCCAGTTGTCCGTTCCAGTCACGCAGGATATAGGTGACGGCCGCTGTCACCGTATCTCCCGCCGGTTCGGTCTGACGGGCCTCGGGCAAAGGCGCGGTGGTGATACCTGTCGCCAGCAATGCCGCCCCGGCCAGAGCCGTCACCCCCGCGCCGATGGTTTTCCCGATCTTGACCATGCCCTTCGCCTCCCTGTTTTTTACTTGATACATGCCTATATTCTGCCCGCGTTTGGGGAAAAATATCCCTGTTTTCGGAGTTCCGGGCAGCGGTTACAAAATTGACAGGCTTCCTTACAGTTTTGATATTTGACATTTTCTGTTAATTGCTATAAGATTAGCTTGTGCGTTCTTACACAATCCATTCACGGAACTGGCTGTGGTATACTTCCATGCAAGGAGGACTCACATGACAAAAAAGCTGAACAAGGCACGGGCCTTTGCACAAAAGCCCGCTGTTCGCCGGACAAGGAAAATATTGGGGGCCATCGGGAAATGCCTTTTGACCATTCTGCTCATCGGCATCATCACCGGCAGCCTGGTCACCTGTATCATGGTGGTCTTTGTGCTCACCAAGTTCGACAGCGACATGGGCATCCCCGACCTGAACAATCTGACCAATGAAACCAGCATCGTCTACGTGCAGGATAGCTCAGGAGAGTTTGTGGAGCACCAGTGGCTGGATGGCTCCAACAGCATCTGGGTGGATTTGGAGGATATCCCTGCCTATATGCAAAACGCGGTGATCGCCATTGAGGACGAGCGGTTCCTTTCCCACAACGGGGTGGACTGGAAGCGGACAGTATCCGCTTTTGCCAACCTGATTTTCCATTTCGATTCCACAGAATACGGTGGTTCCACCATCACCCAACAGCTAATCAAGCTGATTACGCAGGATGACGACCACAGCATTGAACGGAAAATCACCGAAATTCTGCGTGCGCTGGAGATGGAGCGTACCGCCGCTTCCAAGGACCAGATCCTGGAAGCCTACCTCAACGTGATGCCCCTGACCGGCAACATCACCGGTGTTGGCGCCGGCGCCAACACCTATTTCGGCAAGGAGCTGAAGGACTGCACTCTGGCAGAGTGTGCAGTGCTGGCCAGCATCACCAACAATCCGTCTTATTACAATCCCTATTATCACCCGGATCATGTGCGGGAACGCCAGCGGCTGGTGCTGTACAAAATGCATGAGCTCGGTTTTATCAACGACGAGGAATACATCCAGGCGCTGGGGGAAGAAATCCATTACGTCAACCAGGATAACGACAAGCACATCGAGATTCAGGATTATTACACCGACCTGCTGATCGAAGACGTGATCGACGGGCTGATGGAAACCTATGGCTATACCTACCGGTACGCTGAAAACATCGTTTTCCACGGCGGCCTGCGCATCTATTCTGCGGAGGATATTTCCACCCAGAATATGATCGAAGAGATCTATGCGGATGACAGCAACTTCCCCTCCAACATCGCCGGGTATCCGGAGGACCCCCAGGCAGCCATCTATATCATGGACTACAACGGCCGCTGTGTGGCGACGGTCGGCGGCCGGGGAGAGAAAACGCAAAACCGCATTCTGCTGCGGGATACCCAGTCCACCCGTTCTCCGGGTTCCTCCTTTAAACCCATCGGCGTGTACGCACCCGCCCTTTCTTTGAATCTGATCCATTACTCCTCCATGGAACGGGACGCCTACATCACCCTGCCGGACGGCTCCCACTGGCCTGCTAACTATGAAAGGTCGCCCAGCGACAATGGCAATGTGCTTCTACCTTACGCCATTGAGCGTTCCCTGAATACGGTGCCGGTACGGATTCTGCAGGAGATGGGGGTTGAAACCAGCTATAATTTCCTGGTGGAAAACTTCCATATCACCACCCTGGTGGATGAAGGCAACATCACCGACAAGGCCTATGCGCCCCTGGCGTTGGGGGCGCTCAGCAACGGCGTCACCTGCCGCGAAATGGCGGCGGCCTTTGCCACCTTCGGGGACGGCGGCGTTTATCACAAGCCGTTGACCTATTACCGGGTGGAGCAGGACGGCGACGTGATCCTGGAATCGGATACCACCGGCTCTCAGGCTCTGGATACCGAGACCGCCTATGTGATGAACCGGCTGCTGCAAAACGTTATCGGCAATTCCAACGGCACCGCCGCCTCGCTGATGGGCGACTGGAGCGGCTGGGAGGTCTTCTCCAAGACCGGTACGGCCGAATACAACAACGACGTGTATTTCGTGGGCGGCACCACCTATTATGTGGCGGCTTCCTGGTTCGGATACGATAACAACTATGAGCTGGTGGGCGATCAGGTCAGCTATGCCCGCATTCTTTGGAACAAGTGCATGAAGGCCCTGCATGCCGATCTCACCCCCACGACCTTTGATGAGTTCAGGGGCGACACGGTGGAACGGTACTATTGCACCTACACCGGACAACTGGCCGGGTACAATTGCCCCGGAAGGGCTTTGGGCGTGTATAAGCCCGACAACATCCCCGCTCTGTGCTATCACGGCGGTGGAGCCGTGAACGGAGGCGGCGGCGGGGGCAGCTACGACCCCGGCGACGGCGATGATGGCGGTGATGACGAACCCGCCGATACCACCACTAAGACCTCCAGTACGTCTACCACCTCCTCGGCCACCCCTTCCACGCCCGAGACGACGGCACCGGCCAGCGAACCAGAAGAGGAAACCACCACCGCGGCTCCCCCCACAGAACCCACTGCCGCACCACCTACGGATACCGATCCCACTCAGGCACAACCCGAGCCCGACGATACTCCCGTGGAATAAAAAACCCTTCCTATAACAAAAACCGGCTTCGCCTGTGCGAAGCCGGTTTTTGTTTGGGCCTGCTTTGGCGAAAGAATCAAGCCCAATGGCTGGATGGTTGGGAAGGGGCCTTGCCAATCTTTTTTGCCCGTATGAGAGTTTGTGTTCCCCCCCACCGGAGATTGGCACAGTGATTTTTCAGGACGGAACAAAAGCTTTTTCTTTGCCGCCCGGCATTCTTCCGTATGTTCTTGACATTTTGTTTCCCAAGTCAAGACCACCGTAGCTTGAGGAGCGGGCCTATAAGACTGAGAAAGAAGCCAGCGTCTTTTAGGCGCTGGCTTTCACTTTGTCAAAAGGAAAGCAGACACATAAACGTGTCTGCTTTCCTCTTATCATCCGGCAAAGCACCCGCGCCTTGGGCTGCACCGGTTCACGTTGTGCTTTCCGTCTGCTGTGACTGGGCAGGCCGTCCATCCTGGGTGGAACTGCCGTCATCCTCGTAATACATCATGCGCATGATTCCCCCGGCGGCGACCAAAACGACCAGTACAATGGCCACCGCCAGCGAAAACAGCTTTGCCCCCAGCCGTTTGGCACGGCTGTCCTCATGGGTGGTGCAGGCCAGGACCAGGCCCCGCACCCAGAAGGGAAGCGGCAGCACGGTCAGACAGGCGATCTGGATATTGACCGCCGTATATCCCGCGCTGTCAAACGGCTCCTGTACACCGCCAAATCCGATCCACAGCGCCAGTGTTGCCGCCATCAGCAGAACGCCTGTCATCAGCAGGATCAGGGAATCGATCCGGTGGCGTTTTTGCTTGCGGGTATAGGACATAAATGAATAAACGGCGACCCCCATCAGGATGACCGCTACAAAAAACATCACCCTGTGAACCGCAAAATAACCTTCCTCCGGCCCCTGTGGCGCATGCAGCATCTGTTGGTAATACACCGACAGAGCGGTCAATACCGCCGCAGCGCCGGTATACAGCAGCGACTTGACAAAGCGAGACAATGTCATATCCGATCCTTTCCACCGCCCGGCAGCGCCGGCGGCTTTTTACGCGCTTTTGGTTAGCTTCCTGTTTGGCTTTCTTCCGGGCCCAGGCATGTCATGCCCGGTGCCATTTCACCCCCTGGGGGGTATCCTCCAGTACAATGCCCATAGCCTTGAGTTCATCCCGTATCCGGTCGGATTCCGCCCAGTTCTTCTCAGCACGGGCGGCCGCACGTTCGGCGATCATTTTTTCAATGGTTTGGGTATCCTCATCCGGTTTATCCTCAGCGTAAACCAGCCCCAGCACACCGGTGAGCTCTTCAAACAGCGCCATGGCCTGACGGCAGGTCTCACGGGTGGGGTGGGATGCGGTGGATGTGTGAACATTGATGTCCTTGACCAGCTCAAACAGCGCGGCAATCGCGTCCGCCGTGTTCAGGTCATCGTCCATGGCGTCGATAAACTGCTGCCGCCGCTTATCCAGCAGCCCGGCCAGGACAGGATCCATCTCACCGTCTTGCGCTTTGTCCAGAGCAAAGCGCAGGCTGTCCCGGCAGTTGTAAAGCCGCTCCAGTGCTGCTTTTCCCTGTTCAATAATCTGTGCGTTATAATTGATGGGGCTGCGGTAGGAGGACGAAATCAGGAAAAAGCGGATCGGCTCATAGCCGTAGACCTTGGCCACATCCCGCACGGTAAAAAAGTTTCCAAGAGATTTGGACATTTTTTTATTGTCCACATTGATATACCCATTATGCATCCAGTAATGGGCGAAATCCACCCCATTGCAGCACTCGCTTTGGGCGATTTCATTTTCGTGGTGGGGAAAGATCAGGTCCTGGCCCCCGCAATGGATATCAATGGTATCCCCCAAATACCGGTGCGCCATGGCGGAGCATTCAATATGCCAGCCCGGACGGCCCTTGCCCCAGGGGGAATCCCAATACGGTTCACCTGGTTTTGCCGCTTTCCACAGGGCAAAATCCAGCGCATCCTCTTTTTTTTCTTCCACAGCGATCCGCGCGCCCGATTCCAGATCGTCCACATCCTGGTGGGACAGCTTACCATACCCCGGAAAACGGCGGGGCCTGAAATACACATCCCCGCCCGGAGCTGCATAGGCATAGCCTTTGTCCACCAGGGACTGGATGATGGTGAGGATCTCATCCATATTTTCGGTAGCCCGGGGATGTACCGTGGCTTCGCGCACATTCAACCCCTTGGCATCCGTCCAGAATTCCTCAATATACCGGTTGGCAACCGTCTGATAATCGGTTCCCTCCTCGGCGGCACGGCGGATGATCTTGTCGTCGATATCGGTAAAGTTCTGTACAAACTTCACCTGCCAGCCCCGCCACTCCAGATACCGGCGCAGCACGTCGAACACGCACAGCGGCCGCGCATTGCCGATATGGATATAATTATACACCGTGGGGCCGCAGGCGTAAATACGCACTTTTCCGGGTTCGATGGTTTTCAGTTCTTCTTTTTGCCGGGTCAGCGTGTTATAAATCCTCATGGTATCGCATCCTCCCTGTTTTTTTCCTGCAGCAGTGTTTCCAGGCGTTCGATCCGCTGCTCCAGCCGGCCGATCTCCTGCGCCACCGGATCGGGGATGTGCACCTGGTCCAGCTCCGGCGGCCGCACGCCGTTGACCCGCACAATCCGCGCCGGTACCCCCACGGCGGTACAGTTGTCCGGCAGATCGCCCAGCACTACGGCGCCGGCGGCAATGCGCACATGGTCGCCGATGGTGATGGGCCCGAGCACCTTGGCCCCGCATCCCACCATAACGTGGTTGCCAAGGGTGGGATGGCGTTTTCCCTTATCCTTTCCGGTTCCTCCCAGTGTTACTCCCTGGTAGATGGTGCAATCGTCGCCGATTTGTGCCGTCTCTCCGATCACCACACCGGTGCCGTGGTCAATGAACAGTCTGCGGCCGATGGTGGCCCCGGGATGAATCTCAATATTGGTCCTGCGCACACAGCGCTGCGAGATCCACCTCGCGATATAATACAAATGGTGGCGGTAAAACCAGTTGGCTTTGCGGTAAGAACGCACCGCTTTGAAACCGTTGTACAGCCGGATGATCTCCCATGTGGACCGGGCGGCCGGGTCGCGTTCCCTCACCACGGCGATGTCCTCTTTCATGCGTTCAAACATAGGCTTCCCCCTTTTCCTGCGGAGTGCGTACATAAAAAAACGCCCGCGTTGTACCCATTGTACAACGGAGGCGATTGCTCGCGGTCCCACTCCGGTTTGTCGCTCGCGGGCCACCCATTTGGGCTACCCGTAGGCCGGATAACGGCGGCCGGCCGCACAAGGATACTGCGCCGCTTTTGGGGCGGTTCCCCTTGTGTGCTGATGGGTGCATTTCCCCTCCCCGGCAGCCAAAAGCGCTTGCAGCCCCGTTTGCAAAACGGTGCGCTTTCTCTCTGAGGTGCCTGCAGGCGGGTACTTCTCCCACTGCGCATTTGTTCTGATACAGCCAGTATATGCCCGGCTTTGGAAAAAAGTCACGCGTGTTTAAAAAATCCGCGTCCTCTGTACACATATTGAATACCGGAAATCACCGTGAGGATGGTGGCTACCCACAAAAGCACGGTCCCCATGGTGAGCGGAAGCGTGAAGACGATATCGGGAAGGTCAAAGCCGGCAAGCAGCGTGTGCTGCCAGGTGGAAAATTCCATCGCCGCAATGGTGAACAGGATTCCCACATACTGCGCCACTGTCTTGGCCTTTCCGAAAAAGCTGGCTGCGATCACGGTCCCTTCCTTGGCTGCGATGAGCCGGATAGAGGTGACCATAAATTCACGGGTCAAAATCAGCATAACGGCCCAGATGTCCAGCCTTCCGCTTACCAGAAAAGTCAGGAAAGCAGCAGTTGTCAGCATCTTATCGGCCAGCGGATCCAAGAATTTGCCCATATTGGTTACCAGGCCGTATTTACGGGCCATATGGCCGTCGAGCAGATCGGTCAGGGCCGCTGCTCCAAACACAAGGCCGGCTGCCAGATAATGAAAAGGAAACTCGCACAGCATCAGCAGTAGAAAAACCGGTGCCATCACGATTCGCAGGATGGTCAGCTTATTGGGTATATTCATCAGAGTAGATCCCCCATCAAATCCCAGTCCATGGCACCGGTGATCTCTACGCGGACCATGTCTCCCGGCTGAACCGTCCCGCGCTGCGCCGTGAAGAATACCTTTCCGTCAATGTCCGGCGCATCCGCGGCGCTCCGTCCAAACCAGCAGCCCGCATAACGGTCATAGCTCTCCACCAGCACCTCCAGCGTCCGGCCGATCTGGCTCTCGTTATATCGGGCGGCAACCAGTGCCTGTTCCTCCATAATAATATCCCGTCGCCGCTGTTTTTCCTCCTGAGGGATCTGCCCCGGCATTGTGGCGGCCGGCGTCCCTTCCTCGGGAGAAAAGGCAAAGCATCCCAGCCGTTCGAACCGCATATCCCGCACAAATGTGCAAAGCCGTTCAAACTGCTGCGGCGTTTCCCCAGGAAAACCGACCATCACCGTGGTGCGCAGCACAATCCCCGGCACCTTCTGCCGGATACGGGAAATCAGCCCCCGCAGGGAAGCCTCGTCCCCCGGCCGGTTCATGGCCGACAGCACCCCGCCGTCGGCATGCTGAATGGGAATATCCATATACGGCAACACCTTGGGCTGCCGGGCCATGGTGTCCAGCAGTTCATCGGTGATGTGTTCGGGATAACAATACAAAAGACGGATCCAGCGCAGCCCTTCGATCTCGCACAGGCGGTCGAGCAGTTCGGGCAGGTGTTTTTTTCCATCCCGGTCCACCCCGTAAAGGGTGGTGTCCTGCGCCACCAGCACCAGCTCTTTCACGCCGGATGCCGCCAGGCCGCGTGCTTCCTGCACCAACGCATCCATCTCACGGCTGCGCAGCGGGCCCCGGATGGAGGGAATGGCGCAGTAAGCACATCGGTTGCTGCAGCCATCGCCCACCCGCAGGTAAGCAAAAAATTCCGGCGTGGTCTGCACCCGGTCGCCATCCAGCGGCCAGCAGCCCTTGTCCGGGAACCGCACCACCGGCGCCCCTTCCATCACGGTTTCTACCGCCTGTACAATGTCGCCGTTTCCGCCCAGTCCCAGTACACCGTCGCATTCGGGCAGTTCGTCTGCCAATTCCTTCTGGTAGCGTTCGGCCAGGCAACCGGTGACGATGATCCGCCGGATGCGGCCTTCCTTTTTCAGCTGCGCGAACTCCAGGATCTGCTCGATGGATTCTTTCTTTGCATCCTCAATAAATCCGCAGGTATTGACAATGACCACATCGGCCAGGCCGGCTTCGGCGGTCAGGGTATACCCCGCCTGCTTCAGCTTGGCCAGCATCAGCTCTGCGTCCATCTGATTTTTAGGGCATCCCAGCGATACCATTCCCACTTTACAGGCCATAGTCAATCCTCAGTTTCCCAATGTTCCAAAGCATACCGCACCGCCTGGCTTGAAAAGCCATACCGCGCCAAAGCTGCGGCCGTTTTGCGCCGGCCGTCCTCGGTTGTCATCTTATTATAATATTTTTTATGCAGCAATGCAAGGGCCAGCGTGTGATCTTCCGTTTCAAGCTCCTCAGCGGCCCGGCGGGCCGTATCCCGGTCAAATCCGCGCGCGGTCAGTTCCTGCTCCACCCGCCGGCGGGGATAGCACTTGCGCCGGGAAAGATCGCCGGCCCAGCGCAAAGCCAAGGCGTCGTCGTCCAGCAGGCCCATCTCTTCCAGCCGGTCCACCGTTTCCTGTGCGATTTCTTCCCCCGCCTCGGGCTGGAGCTTCTTGAGCAGCTCGCCCCGCGGACGGTCCCGCTGGGACAGCAGGTACAGCGCCTTTTCCTTTGCACGGTTGCGGGCCGACCGCTCCTGCAGCTCTTCCCAGGCCTCCTGGGTGATCTCCCCGCCGAGGCGGTATCCCGCTTCGTCAAAGGTGCGCTTGTCGACGGTACCGGCCGGTTCGCCGTCCAGCTCCAGCCGGTAAAGGGAACCCCTCATCCGTTCCTGCGCGGTGATGACCATGCGAATCAATCCTCCACGGCAATATCGATTTTGGCCTTAGCTGCGGGTGCCGTCACTTTGGCCGCCGCTTCAATGGGGATTTCCACCGGGGCCGAGGTGGCCGGAGCCACCTTTTTGGCTCCACGGGGGGCCATCAGCTTGGGGAGCCCCTCCCGCACCTGCGTTTCGATTTCCTTTGCCAGATCCGGGTTATTGCGCAGGTATTCCTTGACATTATCCCGGCCCTGCGCCAGGCGTTCCTCATGGTAATAGAACCAGGAGCCGGATTTCTGGATGATATCCAGCTTCACAGCCAGATCCAGCAGTTCCCCTTCGTGGGAGATCCCCTCGCCGTACATGACGTCGAATTCCGCCTCTTTAAAGGGAGGGGCCACCTTGTTCTTGACCACCCGCACACGGGTGTGGGAGCCCACCGCTTCCCCGCCGACCTTAAGGGTCTCGGTGCGCCGCACGTCCAGCCGCACCGATGCGTAATATTTCAGCGCGTTGCCGCCGGCCGTCACCTCCGGATTGCCGTATACCACGCCCACCTTCAGCCGCAGCTGGTTGATAAACAGCGCAATGCAGTTGGATTTGCCCACCGCACCCGCCAGCTTGCGCATGGCCTGGGACATCAGCCGGGCCTGCAGGCCCACATGGCTGTCCCCCATTTCGCCTTCGATCTCGGCACGGGGAACTAGGGCCGCCACCGAGTCGATGACCACGATATCCACCGCGCCCGACCGGATAAGCGCCTCGGCGATCTCCAGCGCCTGCTCGCCTGTATCCGGCTGGGAGACCAGCAGCGCGTCCACATCCACCCCCAGTGCCTGGGCGTAAACAGGGTCCAGGGCATGCTCCACATCGATAAACGCGGCCTCGCCCCCCATCTTCTGTGTCTCGGCCACCGCGTGGAGGGCCAGCGTGGTTTTACCCGAAGCCTCCGGGCCATAGATTTCTATGATACGCCCGCGGGGGAACCCGCCGATCCCCAGGGCAGCGTCCAGCGCCATTGAACCGGTGGGAATGTGTTCCACCGTCATGCCCACATTCTGCCCCAGGCGCATCACCGCCCCCTTGCCGTAGGCTTTTTCTATCTGCTGCAGGGCAATATCCAGCGCCTTTTTACGGCTGTCGGCCTGAGTTTCTCCGCCCTTTTTTTTCTCGTCTGCCATACCACAACCATCCTTTCCTGCATCCACTGGTAGAATGCCCTTATTATACCGCACCAAATGGCAAAAAGCAACCGTTTTGGTGAAAAAATCGAACATATATTCGAAATTATATCTTTTCTCCCGTCACAACCCGGCCGATTCCGGCAGCATCCGGGAGCACCCGCACCTGTGCAAGGCCGGCCTGCTCCCATAGTGCCGCCACTGCCTGCGCCTGTCCGGCTCCGATCTCCACCATCATGGCCCCACCCGGCAGAAGCTTGGTCCGCCACAAGCTGGCCAGAGCCCGGTAGAAAACCAAGCCGTCGCCCCCATCCAAAGCCATGCGGGGTTCATGCTGCACCTCCCGCATCAGCCCGTCTATTTCCTGTGCAGGGATATAGGGCGGGTTGGAGACGATCAGGTGATAGTCCGCCGCAAACCGCCCGGCATCCCGCAGAACATCCGCCTGCACGATTTCACATGCATACGCCGGGTACCGGTCCCGGTTGCGGCGCAGATACTCCAGCGCCTGTGCGGAAAGCTCCACGGCGGTGACCTGCGTGCCGGGGTACAGGCTTGCGATCCCCAGTCCCACGCATCCACTGCCCGCGCACAGATCCAACACCCGCGGTGCGGACAAACCCTTCTCCCGCAGCCAGTCTCGGGCGGTTTCGCAGAGCAGCTCGGTCTCCGGCCGGGGGATCAGCACCCCCTCCCCCACGCTCAGGGTGAGGTCCAAAAAATCCCATTCTCCCAGCAGGTATTGCAGCGGGTACCCCGCCGCCCTCTTGTCTGCCGCTTCGCGCACGGCTTTTTGGGCCGGGGCAGAAAGAAGGGCCGCCGCCTGGGCTTCCACCCGGCCGCGGCCCACCTTGCCGATATCCTCCAGCAGACAGCGGGCATCGAAGGCCGGGCTGTCGCAGCCGGCCGCTTTCAACTGCTCCGTGACCCGGCGCAGCATCTCTCCCACCGTCACGCTCACCACCGGTCCGCCTCCGGATCGTCCGGAATAACGGCTTTCAGCGCGGCAATGGCGCATTCAATCATGCTGTCGTCCGGTTCCTTGGTGGTGATGCGCTGCATCCACATCCCCGGCTTGGAAATAATCCGGCTGAGCAGGCTGTCGCTCCGTCCGGCCCATTTGATCAGCTCATATCCGATGCCCACCATCAGCGGGATGGTCAGGATCTTCACCAGTGTCCGCCAAAACGGATTGGTAATGGAGATGAACATGGACACGATGATCCCCACCAGCAGCATCAGCACCAGGAAAGAGGTGCCGCAGCGGGGATGAAAGCGGCTTTGTTTGCGGACATTTTCCACCGTGAGTTCTTCCCCCGCCTCATAGCAGAAGATGGTCTTGTGTTCCGCGCCGTGATAGCGGAACACCCGCCGTATATCCTTCATCAAAGAAACCAACAGCATATACGCGACAAACAGCACAATGCGGATAAGTCCCTCAAAAATGCTGCGCCACAGCCGGTTTTCCATGGAAGGGACAGCTTTGGTAATCAGGCCGTACAAAAAAGCGGGAAGAAAGATGAACAGGACGATCGCCAGCACAATGCCCACCACCGTGCTGAGCACCATCAGCAGGCTGATGAAAAAGGCCTCCGCCTTGCTCTGCGGCTTTTCCTCCTTGCCGGATTCTTCTTCCTCCTCGAGCCCGGCCATCTCCGCCGACCGCATCAGGCACCGGTAGCCCAGCACCATGGATTCCACCATGTTCACCACCCCGCGCACCAGCGGGATTTTGCGCACGGCCTTCATCCCCTTGGAAATTCCGTTGGAGAATTCCTCCATCACGATCTCTCCCGACACATGGCGCACCGCCATGGCGGTTTTTTGCGGCCCCCGCATCATCACGCCTTCAATCAGCGCCTGTCCGCCGATGGAGGTCTTTTTCTTCACTTTATTTTCTTGCGGCATAGCTTTGCATCCTTTCCGTTTCGGCTTTTTATGCTTCCGGTGCCACCGGCAGGGTGATGGTCACGGTGGTGCCCACCCCCAGTTCGCTGTCTATATCCAGCTGCCCGTTGTGGCGGCGGACGATCTCATCGGCCAGCGCCAGCCCGATCCCCGATCCGGGACGGGTCTTATTGGCCCGGTAGAATTTGGTTTTCACGTTTGCCAGGTCCTCCTTGGCGATTCCGATGCCGTTGTCGCTGATGACCACCTGCACATGGCTGCCCATATCGGCAGCCTCCACCCGGACAATGCCGTCATCGGACGAATATTTAATGGCGTTGTCCAGCACATTGATAAACACCTGCCGCAGCCGGTCGCGGTCCCCCAGCACCGGCGGCAGGGGCTGCTGCGCCTGCACATACCGCAGCTCGATATGCTCCCGCGCCGCCCGGTCGCGGAAGAGGAACACCACCTCTTCCAGCTCGGCGAGCAGATCCATCCGGTCAAATTTCATCACCATACGGCCGCTCTGCATACGGGAAAAATCCAGCAGCTCTTCCACGATACCCGACAGGCGTTCGGCCTCTCCGGAGATCACGTCCAGGCCCTGCGCCGTCAGCTCGGTATCGGTCAGTGCGCCCTGCCGGAGGGTCTCGCTCCATCCCTTGATAGCGGTCAGCGGGGTGCGCAGTTCGTGGGAAATGGAGGAAATAAACTCGTTTTTCATCCGCTCCGCATCGCCGATCTCCCCGGCCATATAGTTGATGGTGTCGCACAGGTCGCCGATCTCGTCGTCATGGGTTTTCTGGATGCTGGCATCGTAATCCCCCAGGGCGATTTGCCGTGCCGCCTGCCCGATGCCGGTGATGGAGCGGATGATGGAATTGATGAACACCATGTTGGACAAAATGACAATTCCAATCACCACCAGCCCGATAACCAGGGTCATCAGCAGTGTCATCACAATTTGGCGGTCCACCTGCGCCAGCGACACCACATACCGCAGCGCACCGAGTGCCTGCCCGGTGGAATCGGTCACGATGGTGGACAGGGCCATCACATTTTCGCCGTTGCTGTTGGGCCCGTTCCACACGCCGATCCCGTCGTCGGAGCTCAACGCTTCGGTATAGTCGGGCATGCCGGACTCGGACGGGGTGAACCCGGTGGAGGATACCAGGACATGCCCCGAAGATCCCACGATCTGCAGTTCCATGGTTTCCTTGTCGGTGAACTGTTCCACCAGCTGACGGGCAGAGGATTCCAGGCTAAAATCCTCGCTCTGGGTATAGCGGTCCAGCTGCTGGTTGTAGGCGGCCGCCCGCAGATGCAGGTTGGCCCGTGCGCTCTGGTAGGAAAACGAGCGGGCCACCACCATAAAAGTGATCTCAAACACCAGCAGCAACAGCACCACCACGACCAGGCCGTTGATCATCCAGCGCCGGGCGATTCCTTTTCGTGCCATCCGCTTTCCCTCCGGCCGGGAAAGGGCCTTCGCTATTCGGCCTGCCATTTATAGCCCATGCCCCATACCGTCAGGATATGGCGGGGGTTGGAGGGGTCATCCTCCACCTTCATCCGCAGCCGGCGGATGTTGACATCCACAATCTTTTCTTCACCGAAATATTCCTCGCCCCACACGTGCGTCAGGATTTCCGAGCGGCTCAGTGCCTTGCCCGGATTGGCAAAAAAGTATTCCAGGATCTGAAATTCCACCTGCGTGAGCTCCAGGGGCTTGCCTGCCTTTTTCAGGGTGCGGGTGCGCAGGTTTAAAACGAACTCCCCGCTGGCCATTTCCTCGATATAATGCGGCGTCCGGTTCTCTCCCGCGGCACTCACCCGGCGGTAAAGCGCATCCACCCGCGCCACCAGCTCGGAAGGGCTGAAGGGTTTGGTGACATAGTCGTCCGCGCCCATCATCAGCCCGCCGACCTTTTCCATCTCCTGGGTGCGGGCGGTCAGCATGATGATCCCCATGGAATCGCTTTTGGCCCGCAGCTCGCGGCAAACGGCAAAGCCGTCTATCCCCGGCAGCATCACATCCAGCAGCGCGATATCGATCTGTCCGTCCTGCTCCTCAAACTTTTGCAACGCCTCTTCGCCGGAACCGGCTTCGGTCACATCGTATCCAGCCCGTTTCAGGTTGATGACCACGAATTCCCGGATAGAAGCCTCGTCTTCGCAAACCAATATGTGTTTCATGTCCGCTCCTGCCTCCTTTACAGCGGCCGAATGATGTACTGTACCCTTTCCATATCCAAATCGTAGGTTTCGGCATCGTATTCCACCTGATACCGCACCCGGTTGCCTTGTGCATCCACAATTTCCAGCGGTTCGCCCGCAGCCTCGTCCAGTTCCTCATCGGTGCCCACCCGCACCGTCAAAAACGCTTCGCCCGCTTGGCCGTTGCTGTAAGGATGGATCTGAAGTTTATGCTGGCTGCTGTCGTACGTCGCGGTGACCGTACCGTTCCAGGCGTTATTCTCAGCATTCAGCCAGGTATCCGGGATCAAGAGGTAATAGCTGTCCGTCATGTTGACAATGCTGGCAAACAGCCGTTGTTCTTTCTGGGTGTCATAGTTCCAGAACATCCACTGGGTCAGCCACATCGACTCGGCGGCAGAGGCCGTCTCATATCCGGGCAGGCGGGTACAATATGGCCATTCGATCTGGCTGTCCCGGCCGCCGGTGCCGTCCACGTCCATGGAGGGGATGGAGGCCTGCCGCGCCGTCAGGGTGGTGATGTTATCGGCGCTGTTGTAAAAAGGCGCATGCAGCTGGCTGCCGTCCCAGTAGATCAGCTCGGTGATGGTGGTGTCGGCGTCCTTATAACAATCAATGTACACGCCGTACAGGTCCTCGGCCAGCAGGCCCACATGGTACTCCCCAAAGGAGCGGATATAGCCGTCGATCCTGGTGCGCCCCTGCTCGTGCAGGCCATCCGTCCGCAGCGTTTGCAGCCGGACGGTGGATATGTTCTGGGTGGAATCGGTCTGGAACAGCAGCAAATCGTCCCGTCCTTCCACAACAAAGTCGTCCACCACCACATGGGTGTAGTACTGGTCGTCGCTGCGCACCGTGATGCGCCCCTCGGCCAGGGAATAAACCGCCAGCCGCCGGTCCCGGCTGTTGTAGACGCTCCATCCGGCCAGCAGCTCCTGCACCCCGTCCGCGTCCAGATCGCCGAACATGACGCCGCTGATATCGGTGCTGAATCCCTCGATGTCGCTCATCGACTTCCATTCGTCATCCACTTTATCCAGCAGATTGATGTGGGTGCGCTCCCCCTCGCCGGAAAACTGGTAAAACGCAATGGCTTCTTCCTCTTCATCCCCGTCGATATCCTCCATGACAAAAGCGGACAGGTACTCGCCGTCCTGCGGGTATTTGAGGATATATTCCTTGGAGCCGCCCTGCCGGCTGATATAGGCGTCCAGCGCCTGCTGGATCTCCTGCTGGTCACCGGTGGGGCGGGGCGCCCGCAGCAGTGTTTCCACATCCCCGATGCTGCACCCGCCAAACAGAACCAGTGCGCACGCGGTCAGCACAGCCGCCAGTTTTCTGCCCAAGCGATCCCCGTCCTTTCCCTGATACTTTTCGCAAAAATGAAACATGACACGCCCGCCTTTACCCGACTGCCAGCGTGTCATGTGTGCCTCTATTATCCGGCGACCGCCCGCTGCCGCGGTGTTATACCAAAAACGCCGCGATCTTTTTAGCCAGGCCGTCTTCATCCGTGCATTCTGCCTGCAGCTCCATGGGCTGTGTCAGCTCCAGGCTGAAAATTCCCATGATGGACTTGGCGTTGATCACATAGGGGCCGCACAGCAGTTCAATACGGCCGTCCACCTCATTGCAGATATGCACAAACTCATTTGCCCTTTTTACGTCCCCCAGCAGTACCTTCGCCTTATACATGCGGCCACCCCGTTCCTGTAACGCCTGCATCCAAAACGCCTCTGTAACGCCTCTATTATATACAGGTTTTTTTGTAAAAGCAAGCCCCAAAAAGTCCAACCGGGGGAAGGGTTTGCACTTTTGTCCGCATTTCAGTATAATAATCCCAAATCCCATTTCTTGGGGGCACCAATTCCTGAAGCGAGGGCGTTTGCCATGAACATCCGATTTTACACATTGGGTTGCAAGGTCAACCAATACGAGACCCAGGCCATGATGGCCATGTTGGCCGAAGAAGGCCACACTGTGGAGGAGTTTCCCTCCGGAGACGCCCCGCAGGGGCCCGCCGATGCGGTGGTGATCAATTCCTGTACGGTAACGGCTGAAAGCGACCGCAAGCTGCGGCAGCTTTTGCGCCGCTGCCGGCGGGAAAATCCCCACGCACTGTTGATTGTGACCGGTTGCATGCCCCAGGCTTTCCCCCAAAAAGCCGATCAGCTCGCCGAGGCAGATATCGTGCTGGGCAACGCCGACCGCCGGGCCTTGCTGGACCATATCCGGCAATACGAAACACAACCCGGCCGCTGCGTGGACGTCTCTCCCCATTCCCGCAGCTACGAACCGCTGTCCATCCGGCATTTTCAGGGCCGCACCCGCGCCTTTGTCAAAATCGAAGACGGCTGCAACCGTTTCTGCTCCTACTGCATCATCCCCTATGCCCGCGGGCGGGTGCGGTCCCGGCCGCTGGATGATCTGACGAGTGAGTTGGAAGTGCTGGCCCGCGACGGGTACCGCGAAGTGGTGCTGGTGGGCATCAACCTCACCGCCTACGGGCAGGATTGCGGGCTGACCATTGCCGACGCGGTGGAGGCGGCCTGCCGTGTGCCCGGCATCGACCGGGTGCGGCTGGGGTCCCTGGAGCCGGATCATCTCACCCCGGAAGTGATCCGCCGCCTGGCGGAGCAGCCGGGGCTGTGCCCGCAGTTCCACCTGTCTTTGCAGAGCGGGTGCGACGATACCCTGCGGCGGATGAACCGCCATTACACCGCCGCCGAGTATGCCGGGGTATGTGCCGCACTGCGGCAGGCTTTTCCCGGCTGTACCCTGACCACCGACGTCATGGTCGGCTTCCCTGGCGAGGACGACCGCGAGTTTGAGGAGTCCCTGGCCTTTGTGGAGTCGATCGGATTTTTTAAAGTCCACATCTTTGCGTACTCCCGCCGGCCGGGCACCCCTGCCGCATCCGCCCCCGGACAGGTGGAGCAGGCCGTCAAGGCCCGGCGGAGCCGCCGTCTGGCACAGGTGTGCGAGCAACAGCGGGAAAAGCAGCTGGCCGCGCTTGTGGGGACACAGGCCGACGTGCTGCTGGAAACCCGCACCGAAGACGGATTGCTGGAGGGATACACCCCCACCTATGTCCCGGTGTACTGCCGCACCGCCGCCCATCCCGGCGAAAGCATCCTCTGCCGGATCACCGGCGTGGGGGAGGGGATCTGTTACGGCGAGGACACCGCCTTATCCGCTGATTCTTGCGACTCTGTTACCCAATAACGAGGAGGTCTGTTTATGCTCTATTCTGTACGGGAACTATCCGTCCCCTATGCGTCTGCCGGCGCCCAGCCGCCGTCAACTCCCGCCCGGCTGTTCACCTATCTGCTCGATGACATGCCCGCGCTCACCTTTCACCAGCGCCCGGCCGTGGTGATTTGTCCCGGCGGCGGGTACAGCGGCACCTGTGACCGGGAGGCCGAACCCATTGCCGTGCGCTTCAACGCGCTGGGATGCCACAGCTTTGTGCTGCGCTACAGCTGTGTTCCCGCCCGCTATCCGGCCGCTTTGCTGGAGCTGGCCTGCGCCGTGGCCGAGATCCGCGCCCACGCACAGGAATGGCATGTGGACCCGAAGCGGGTCCTGGTTCTCGGCTTTTCCGCCGGCGGCCACCTGGCCGCTTCCCTGGGCACCGGCTGGAACCGCCAGCCGGTATCCGCGCTGCCTTTGGACCCGCAGGCGGTGCGCCCGGACGGCATGATTCTGTGCTATCCCGTGATTTCCTCCGGACGCTATGCCAACCGCGGCTCCTTTGACAATCTGCTGGGACCGGACCCGCAGCCCGAGTTGCTTTCCCGCCTGTCCTTAGAAAAGCAGGTGTCGGCCGATACCGCGCCGGCCTTTATCTGGCACACCTATGACGATGGGTGCGTGCCGGTGCAAAACGCCCTGCTGATGGCTTGTGCGCTGCGGGAGCACGATATTCCGCTGGAAATGCACATCTATCCCCATGGCGAGCACGGCCTGGCCCTTGCCAGCGATCAGACCGCGCGGGACGTGCCCGCCTGCCAAAACTGGCCGGAGCTGGCCGCCGCCTGGATAAAAACACTGGCCGATTGATTCAGATGAAACCATTCGTCTCCCGGCGCCCGCCGCATCACCGGCGGGCGCTTTTCCTATTTTAGCCCCATCTCCTGCAACACCGCCGCAATCTCCCGAAAAACCTGCTGCGGCTCCTGCCCCGAATCCATGGCCCTGCGAATACGCTGAATCGCCTGGTAACGGCACAGCTCGGCCAGCCGTTCCTCCCCCAGCTGCAGCCGTACCGTCTCCCACAGGACGGTATCCCCCCCTCCTCTCCCGGTCATTTGCGGCGCGCATCCTATTTTCCTCCCTCGTTAATAGCCTATATGCATAGAATATATTTATGCAGACTATTATATATCAAGTGGGTAAATTATACAATACCCTATATAGATAGTTGGGAGGGACTGCAGATGATCGATTACGTTGCTTTGGGAGAACGCATCCGCCGGGCACGTATGGAGCGCGGCTTTACCCAGGAATATCTGGCCAGCCGCGCCAACATATCCCTTCCCCACGCCAGCAACATTGAAACCGCCAAAACCAAGGTCTCTCTCGTCACCCTGCTGGCCATCGCCAATGCGCTGGATGTGACGCTGGACTACCTTTTGCTGGATGACTACACCGGTTCGCAGCCTGTGCTGGTATACGAGGCGCTCAATGTGCTGCGGGACTGCACTCCGGCCGAACAGGCTGTGATGCTGGATATGATAAAAGCGCTGCACGCCTCGCTGCAGGAGCATTATCCCGCGTCCGCCCCTTCCCGTAAAAAACGCAAAGGAGATCCCACATGAACCCTTATACCAAAATGAGTTATGAAGACGCCCGCGCCATCCTGACCGGCGGCGTGTACGGCATCCTGGCCACAGCCGGTGAGGACGGGCTCCCCTATGGCGTTCCCCTGACCTATGCCGTGCAGGGCAACCGCCTGTATTTCCACGGAGCCGGCCATGGCCAGAAGCTGAAAAACATCGGCCACAATCCCCGCGTGTCCTTCACCGTTGTGGAAGGGGCCCTTCCCGACCCGGAACACTACACCCTGCTTTACCGCAGCGTCATCGCTTTTGGCGAGGCGCGTTTAGTGACCGACCCGGCCGAAAAGCAAACCGCTCTGCAGGCGATTTGCGCCAAATACGGCGCCGATGCGAGCGCCGCGCCCCGCGAAGCCCTCAGCCGCGCGGCGGTCATCCGTATGGATGTGGAATATCTTTCCGGGAAAGCCAACGGCTGACCCGCTCCCGCAAAAGATATGGACAAGTGGTATAAACCGCAAAGCACCGGCATATCCTGCTGTAGAAAGGATGTGACCGGGGATGCTGGTAGCATTGCAGATACAACAGCGCCGGCCCTACGGCTGGCGTCAGAAAGCATGGGAACGCTTCCGCCGTGCCGGCGAGGTCCGTTCCCATTTTGTTTCGGTCGAGGGAGGGCATTATGTCCAGATCGTGGCCGAATGCGACCGCCGGGGCCGGGTCGATTGGAAAGAGATCCGCCGGGTGGCGGGCAATGAGGCGACCCGCCTGCTGCTGCCGGGAGGGATCACGCTGCCGCCGGATATGGGACTGGCTCCTTTCGCGGGGCATGCCCTGCGGCAGGCGCTGATGCTGCAGACCGCTCAGCACTTGCTGCGCACCGTCCCCTCCCTTTCCCGGCGGCCTGTGGTCTTCTACGACCCACAGGCGCGGTATCCCCACCTGGTCCAGCCGCTGATCCCGCTGTCGGCCGACCTGCAGATTGTCACCGCCCGGCCGCAGGGATACCAGCGCACCGCCCAATTGGCCATGGACCAGCACGGCGCCTGCCTGCCCATGACGGACGATCTGTCCTGTATCGCCCAGGCTGTCCTGGCCGTCGCTCCGGACGGGATGGAGGAGAGCACGCCCCTGCCCCGAGGCTGGGTCCTCTCCGGCATGGATCGTCCCCGTCCCCGCACCATCACCGGCTATGTTCCAGCCGCATGCTCGGCGTATATGCGCACCCTGCCGCCGGGATGCGACATCTGGTGGTATCTCGCCGGCCTTTATGAGCTCAGCTCCATCAGCCGCATCGGCGAAGAGCCGCCGCTTGCCCTGTGCGCGGGCAGCCAGCACCTTTCCATGGCCGATATCGGGTGGCACCTGGCAGGACTTGACATCGGCATATCTGTTTAGTATAATAGACCGATAGGCGGCCGCAATGGGCCGCACTCTACAAATTTGTACCGAAAGGCACGGGACGGACACGATGAACAAACAGACCATCATCACCGACGAAGGGCTTAAAAAATTAGAGCAGGAACTGGAAGAATTAAAAACCGTCAAGCGCAAAGAAATTGCAGAAAAAATCAAAGTGGCGCTGTCTTTCGGCGACCTGTCTGAAAACAGCGAATACGACGAGGCAAAAAACGAGCAGGCCATCATCGAAGGCCGTATCGCGGAGATCGAAGCACAGCTCAAAAACGTGCATGTGCTGGACGAAAGCGAACTCAACGACGGCACGGTGCACATCGGCTCCAAGGTGGATGTGCGCAACACCGCTACCGGTCAGGCTGCTTCTTATAAGATCGTCGGCTCCACCGAATCCGACCCCTTGAGCGGCCGGATCTCCGATGAATCGCCGGTAGGCCGGGCTCTGCTGAGCCACGGCGTGGGCGATATGGTGGAAGTCGAAATTCCCGCGGGGATCATTACCTACGAAATCACCGCTATTTCCAAGTAAGCCATTCCGGCGGACGGGTAAAGCCTCTTGGGCGCCCGTCCGCTTTTTATTATCAACAGGAAAGAGGTTGTCACATGAGCGACGTTCAACAGACCCGCAGCCAGGCGGAGCCCTTATCACAGGAGCAGCTTTCCGAGCTGCTGCAGATCCGGCGGGACAAGCTGGCGGCCCTGCAGGCGGAGGGCAAGGACCCCTTTGCCATCACCAAATACGACGTGACCCATCACAGCACCGACATCAAGGACAATTTTGACGCCCTGGAAAACACACAGGTTTCGGTTGCCGGGCGGATGATGTCCAAACGGGTGATGGGGAAAGCCTCTTTTTGCCATGTGCAGGATTTGTGCGGCACCATCCAGGCCTATGTCGCCCGGGACAGCATCGGCGAGGATGCCTACGCCGGTTTCAAAAAATACGATATTGGGGATATGATCGGCATCCGGGGGACCGTCTTCAAAACCAAGACGGGTGAGATCTCCATCCACGCGCAGGAGGTCACCCTGCTGGCCAAAAACCTGCAACCCCTTCCCGAAAAATTCCACGGCCTGACCAATACCGACACCCGTTACCGGCAGCGGTATGTGGACCTGATTACCAACCCGGAGGTCAAGGACACCTTCATCAAGCGTTCCCGCATCCTCAGCGCCATCCGCCGGTTCCTGGACGGGCGCGGGTTTATGGAAGTGGAGACCCCCATGCTGGTGGCCAACGCCGGCGGCGCAGCCGCACGGCCCTTCGAGACCCACTTTAACGCCCTGGATGAAGATTTCAAGCTGCGCATTTCGCTGGAGCTGTATCTGAAACGGCTGATCGTCGGCGGCCTGGAACGGGTGTACGAAATCGGCCGGGTGTTCCGCAACGAGGGGCTGGATACCCGTCACAACCCGGAATTCACCCTGATGGAGCTTTATCAGGCCTATACCGACTACCATGGCATGATGGATTTGACCGAGGATATGTACCGGTTTGTGGCCAAAGAGGTTTTGGGCACCACCACCATCACCTACAACGGGGTGGAAATGGATTTGGGCAAACCCTTTGCCCGCATCACCATGGTGGACGCCGTCAAGCAGTACGCGGGGGTGGACTGGACCCAGATCCATACCCTTGAAGAGGCCCGCGCCGCCGCCGATGCGCACCATATCGAATACGAACAGCGCCACCAGAAGGGCGATATCCTCAACCTGTTCTTTGAAGCCTTTGTTGAAGAGCATCTGATCCAGCCCACCTTTGTGATGGACCATCCGGTGGAGATTTCACCCCTGACCAAGCGCAAGCCCGATAACCCGGATTATGTGGAACGCTTTGAGTTCTTTATGAATGGGTGGGAGATGGCCAACGCCTATTCCGAGCTCAACGACCCCATCGACCAGCGGGCCCGGTTTGCCGAGCAGGAAAAACTGCTGGCGCAGGGTGACGAAGAGGCCAACCACACCGACGAGGACTTCCTCAACGCGCTGGAAATCGGCATGCCTCCCACAGGCGGCATCGGGTTTGGCATCGACCGCATGTGCATGCTGCTCACCGACTCCGCCGCCATCCGGGATGTTCTGCTCTTCCCGACAATGAAGCCTCTGGACTAAAAAATCCAGTAAAATCAAGGGTTTTCGGCATCTCAAATCCGAGTTGACAACAAATTGACAACAATTTTTCATATAATTTTGAAGAATTGTGAAGCAGAATGAATTGTTGTAAGGATAAAACACAATACAGTACTTGCTGTATAGAGAACACTTTTTGAAAGTAATTTCAGAAGGTGTTCTCTTTTTTTGTTAGGTCTGCTTGTGTCATGACAAAATTAAAACCGAAAGGAACAAAGACAATGATTAGTGAAGACAAGAGCATATTATGACCTGAAAAAACGTAACGATGTAAGGGAGAGTGCTAAAAGGATTCGCAGACAGTTCCTGCGATATAAAGATGCCGAAATCATCTATAGTTTGCAACACAAAAAAATATTAGAACTTGCCAGTGCAGCCGGAGCCATTTACCGTATGGATGGTACTGTTTTGATCAATCGTGATATCTTCGAGGAATACTTGGAAAGGTTTCATGAGCCAAGCACCTTGAAATCCGAGGAGGAACCAGTATGAGTGGAAACCTTTGGATGTTCTCAGATATGCTTGACGACGAAGATATCGAGATGCAGAAGCATGATTTTATAACACTATATCAAGGCGCCGATTATTATGGACTCGGCCTGAAGGTGTTTACACGTATGGCACGTGAAGCCGGTTCGGTCTATAAAATTGGAAAGAAGGCCTTGATTCGAAGAACTATTTTTGATGAATATTTAAGAAAGGTATACAAGAAGGAGTTGGAGAAAAACTCCTCTGACGATTCCGGAAAGGAGCTTATGAAAAGACAAGGTACTATGGTCACCGATGAAGATAGTGGCCGAATGGATATTCGATTTGGGTTACTCGATTACTATGGTGGTTTACACTGTGGCGAATGTTTGGATGTCCTAATCGACGGTGAGTGGGTCCCTACCCGCATAGAAATGAGAGACGGTTGGTTTCTTGTTGGAATTCAAACAGACCAGCTGGCTGGATTGATTGTCAGAATTTAAAAGAAAGACTTGCTGGGCGACTTCTTCATTGAGGTCGCCCTTCTTTTATACAAAACTTAATTAAAAAGTCAAAGGAGGTGTCCCTTATGAAATGTTTGATGAAGTATCAGTGGGTAAAGCTGCCACGAAACCATCTTCCTGAAGGTAAAGGTATTATGAACGCCTGGGCCAAGCTTGCATCCCGTGCAGCATTCCGTAAGGGACAAGCTTCTTATTGCGGACATATCAACGCTGTGAGCCCGGGAATGTGGTCAGGAGGCGTTGTAGGACTCAAGAGCATTCTCGGCTCCAGAAGCCGCGTAAAGAGCCTTGAGGCCCTTTCTAAGCTCTCTGAGCTTGGTTATATCAGTTATTCACTAAACGCAAAGACAAAAAAGCTAACTTATCAGATAACCGATTGGGTTATTAAATGTTCCGGCGAGGAGTGTATGGATGGTACTGTCTATGCCACCGAAGGTTATGGATTCCTCTGCCTACCCCGAAACATTACAGACAGACTTGTAGAACAACAGTATATTTTTGATGAAGCAGACGCATGGCTTGACCTCTGGTGCCACACGGTATCAGAAGATCCTGACAATGCGTTTTCTTTTTTGGCACCGATTGCTCAATTTGGCAAGTTCGGTGCCGTACTGACATTGGAAACCCTGGGACAAAGGTGGAACTGGGAAAAAACGAAGGTGTGGCGTTTCTTTCAAAAGCATGGGGATGTTTTTACGCTGCATCGCCTCCCCGGTGCCTTCGGTTGCCTCATTTTCAATAAACTGTATCCAACGGATGCAGAGGTTTCAATCCCGGAGTCTGAGAAAATCGAGCGTATAATTGCCGAAATACGCATTTTAGCGAAGAATAAGCAGAAAGTGGGTTCAGATCAAGAGAACCTCAGCAGACTGGTTGCTTTATACAGCCGTCAGCTCCTAACGGAATGCGCTGAGGAAGATGAAAACACTATGGCTCAAAATCGCGTTGCACTTTTTGACCCATATATTTTACGCGCGTATTTTTCTCACTCGAATTGTAAGAAGTGTATATATGACTGCAAGGGTAAGAGTTTATATTACCCTCCTGTTATAGATACGAGTAAAATCCGAGGCCCGTGTGCGCCTGTGAATATAACAAAAATAGCAAAGGAGATGTTTACATATGACCCGCCAAACAGACGGAAAATCGCTGTATGAACAGCAAGAAGAACGCATATTAGCGCAGTCAGACGCTTTTATTTCACTTCTGACAAAGCGTGGGATCCTCGGTGATCACCAAATCGACAACGAAAAGGTTCGAAAGGCGAAGCAAGAGAAGAACCGGAAAAGCTATCACAACACACAGCTGCTTCTTCAGCATTATCGAAATATTGCCTGGTTGCTGGAGTGTTTGCCGGTGGACGTTGCTGCAGAGCTGGATGAGCCATTTGAAGGTGTTGACAAACTGATTGATCAGATGGATTTGGAAATCGCACTGGGAAACCGCAAGCTTGAAAACCGAATGGAAGGAATCGTTAAGTCCAGATTGCTTTTTGACCGTGTAAATGAGGCATTGACTGTGCTCTCACATAAGCCGGGTGACGGTCAGAAACTATATGACGTGATTTATCATACCTACATTCGTCCGGATAAACTTTCACATCTGGAGATCCTTGATGAATTGAGATTATCCGGAAGAGTTTATTATCGGCTTCGTCAGCAGGCAATCTCAATTCTTTCAATTCGTTTGTGGTCAACACCGGTTGCAGGAATGGATTTTTGGCTTGATATGCTCACTTTGTTTGAGAGCCTATAAAGTGCCTACAAATCGCCTATAAAACGCCGATAAATAGCCGATGACAAGCAAAAGGAAATGTGTTATACTTGTATCGTCCAATAGTGGGCTCGGGTGAAGACGAGGCCGTTTCTTTAAGCAAAAATGCTTGAAAGAGACGGCTTTTTTTGTTGCCCGAAAATCTAAAAAAAGGAGGTACACAGGCATGATTAAGCAACTCAGGCTGGGCGGTAGCAAAGTCAAATCCGCCTATTGGTCGCTCGTCGGAACGGCGGCTGCAATGATATTTTCTATGCACCCCGTTATGGCCGCAACTATCTGGGATCGTTTCTCAGCGATTATGCAGGACATTTACGGTCAGATTGTGGCGATCAGTACCATCGTGGCAGTCACAGTAGGTGCCATTGCCCTGATTATCCGAATGGTTTCGAGAAATCAGCGTGCAGTGGACGAAGCGACGCAGTGGCTCAAGAGAATTGTGATCACTTGGATCATTCTCAACTCTCTCGGCTTCATCGTTGCATACTTACAGCCTCTCATCGCCGGCGGAAACTACTCGCCCGGTGGCAGCGGCGGTGGTACAACCACCATTTAAGCATCCGGGTCAAGCAGGGATGGAGGTGATAGCCGATGCTTGACTGGATATTTGAAGGGATAATTACATGGGTCAGTTCTGTTGTAACCGACCTGATGGATGCCGTCTCAGGTATGTTCCTGCAGGCGCTTGGCACAGACATGACCGCCATGGAAGAATATTTTCCCTTCGTAAACAAAGCCTTCACTGTTATGCAGTATACGGCTTGGGCAATCCTCTTCCTCATCACGGTCTGGCAATTATTCCGAATATTCGGTGGGCCGGTTACAGATGCGGAAAATCCGTGGTCATTGATTGGCAGAAGCGCATTGTTCGCATTGTTGATAGGTTATGCCAAACCAATCTTCTCAATGTGCCTTGACATCGCCACAGCACCTTATACAGCCCTGATGGATATCCAGATGACCGCAGAAGATTTCACTTTTGCGGGTGTGGAAGCAATGCTGATGAACGGACTAACGTCGCTGATCGCAACGATATCCGTTGTAGGACTATTGCTCCTCGTTATTTTGGAGATTGCATTGGGTTGGAACTACTTCAAGCTACTACTTGAGACAGTTGAAAGGTATATCGTGGTCGGTGTGCTCTGCTATACGTCACCTCTGGCATATTCCATGGGTGCCTCAAAAGTAACGGTACCGGTTTTCAGAAGCTGGTGCCACATGGTTGGATCCCAGCTATTATTGCTCGTTTTGAATGTGTGGTTCCTGAGAGGATTTAATTCTTCGATGGGTGCCTACATCGGAAACGGCGGTGCCTTATCTAGCGGATACGGAAGCGTATTCCTTTGGTTGTTCTGCGCCTTGGCATTCCTCAAAACTGCACAGAAGTTTGATTCTTATTTGGCGGCGATGGGACTTAATGTAGCCCAGACCGGTTCCAGTATGGGTATGGAACTTCTTATGGCAGCGAGAGTTGTCAGCGGTATCGGACACGGAGCAAGAAGCGCAGGTAATGTATTTGGCGGTGCAACTGCTACAGGTACCGGTGCCGCAGCAAGCGGTTTCACATCAGGATTTGCAAGCAGATTCAAGGGTAACAGCTATGTTCGAGATGCTGTTGTACAAGGCGGTCAACGAATGGGCGCCGGCGGTACAGTAGGATTTGTGGGCAGAGCCTTTGGCGGAATGGCCGCACGTAACGGTGCGCAGTTAACTGGTGACTCTATCGCTTCCGTTGCAGCACGAACACCAAATATATCCGGTACAATTGCCGGAGATATTGCGGATAGAAGCCTTGCGAATTACATGCCGCATCTTAGCGGTATGAATGTCTCCGGTGCAGAAATCACCGGTGGACAGATTACAGCCAAGGTTGTTGGTGCGGATGGAAAGGAAACTTCTGTCGCAATGTATAACGCAGCACAATTTGAGAAACCTGACGGTCCACACTCCGTTGTTACCGCATCGGATGGCAGTCAGTGGTATCAGATGGCAAGCGGTGCCGGAGCAGGAGCATTCTACGATGCACCTCAGTTTAACGGTAGCCCTGCAGAAGCTGCACAAGTTGCTGCCACATTCCCGGATGCAGTGGATGGTACAACCCTCAGAACCGTTGGAGACGGTGTTATCGAAGCGAGTCACGATGGCCACAATACTATGTGGTACAACAGTGCCTACTATGATGAACCGGATGCTCCTCATACGGTTATGACAGCTGCAAACGGTGTAGACTGGTATGCTATGAATCAGCACGCCGACGCTCCTCAGTTCGAGGCCGGCGACGAAGCTTATGCATACAACCAGGCTTATTTCCAACAGTTTATGCCAGGATTCGATCAGCCTATTTCTTCTGTGGATGGCTCTCAGAGGCTTGACGGACACTTTGAAGTCAGACACGAAGACGGTTCCGGTACGATGTTCTACGATACCTCCCAGTTTTCTCCTCCTCGTGGAGATTATCAGGTATTTGAGGATATCAACGGAAGTCAATGGTATGCAATTCACGGTGAGGCTGCTGTGGATCGCAGACCCGTCTTTGAAAACGGCAAGCCCGTTTATGACGGTGACAACGTGCGAACAGTCAATGTTGATACGGTTCGTTATAAATCAACACCTACTCGTTATGGAGAACCTGAAGCCAGAAATGATGGCGAAATCAAGTCTCCGAAGCGTAAGAGGTAAACAAACAGCGACAGCCGAATCGGTTTTCCGGTTCGGCTGTTTGCTTATCTAAATTTGAAAATAACACTGCCAAATGCAGTTGAATATAGGAGGTGCAGATAATGGCAGAGCCGAACAAACAACAAATCGGTGATGGCGCCGATAATTACGGCAGTGCGGTCAATAATGCAGCGAAAGCAGCAAAACAAGCTACCAAAGCCGGTAAAGAGGTTGCCAAACAAGCTGCAGCGAAAGGTGCAGAAGCAACTGCAAATGCGGCCGCAGCAACGGTGAAAGCAGGTGTTGAAGGCGGTAAAGCTGTGGCAGAGATTGCAGCCGGTACTGCTTCGGGCGGTCCTTGGGGTGCAATTATTTCTGCAGCGTGGGCTATGCGTCATACACTTTTTAAGATCCTCGTCTGCATCTGTTTGTGTGTGGTTTTCTTAATCGTGCTCATAGTAGAGCTTCCCGGTATCCTTATAAACCGAGCTTTAGGGCTTGATGGCAGTCAGCCAACTGAACAGGTCACGATTGTTACTGTGTTCGAAACAGTAACAGATGTGATTTCTAACATTATTGGTCTTGGATACGATTCCTCAATGACTCAGGTTGAAACATTGATTGCCGATGGCGGATATGATTATGACCTTTCGATGAATGCACTCGTTAATCACGCTCAGAGTTCAGCCGGATACGATGTGGCGTACATTATGTCGGCATATTCCACGTCGGTTGATCAGCTCAGTGCTACCCAGACTGACTTGGAAGCAAAGCTCTCCGGTGTGTCGGGCAATATGTTCCCCGTAACATCAGTGGAGAAAGAAAACGAGGTTATCACACCGGTTACATATTACACATATAAGCCTGTAACAATGACGGTGGTTACAAGAATCGTACAGACCGGTACTATCAACGGTGTTCCTCAATACCGATATGAGACCGATGAGAAGACCTACTATGTGCAGGATGAAGAAAAGACCTCTGGCGTTTCTATCGAGGTTGACGCTTATACTGCTGTAACAGTAACACTTCCCGTATACTCGGGTGGTTCTATCAGTGGGACTCGAACAGCAACCTATTATCAGTCTGCTGGGAAACAGACTTTGACACCAACAAAAGAAATCGTTAAGTATCTGGAATGTACCATTCATCCCTTTGATAATACGGTCATTTCCAGTGCCTTCGGATTAGATCTGAACGCCGAATACAGTCAGTTTGGTACAACCTACGGTCAAGTTATTGATAGCCGTGCCCAAGCTCTTAAAATGACGCTCTATGGTACCGCATCAAATGGTAGCGCAGTTCCGCTTACCGATACCGAACTTATTGCATTCCTTGCAAGGCAGAACTGCAGTGAGACCCGCAAGCATATTGTAAAGACGGGGCTTTCCCTTGTGGGAAAGGTTCCGTACTTCTGGGGCGGAAAATCGGCTGCAGGTTGGAATGATGAGTGGAACACGCCGAAGCTTGTAACAGCCGCAGGTTCGACAACAAGCGGAACCATTCGACCGTTCGGGCTTGATTGCTCCGGGTTTACTGACTGGACATATAAAACAGCAGTCGGTGTCAGCCTGTACGGTGGTACTTGGAGCCAGTGGGATGAGTCTTACGCAATTACTGCAGATGAGCTTCTCCCGGGCGATCTCGGTTTCCTGATGGATTCAGACGGTCAGGGTTGGAATCACGTGCTTATTTTTGCAGGCTACGGAGAAAACGGTGAGAGAATGTGGGTCCACTCCTCCGGTGGTGAGGGTGTTATCCTGAATACACCGAGCTATGAAGCAAGCCTTTCCCTGCGTAGGCCCAAGAACATAAATTTTGAAGATTCGTCGGTTATTCCCGACGTCGAATAAGAAAGAAGGTGTAGCTATGGACGACAAGGAATTCAGTAATGTCTTCGCTATCCCGGCAAACTATACAGACTCAGGTAAGATCCTGGGCGGTATGCTTGAACCCCGTAATGCTGTCGAAGCACTGGTACTTATTGTGCTCGTTGGCTATCCGGAGCTTATGCTGATACCAATGCCGAGCACCATTCGCATCGTTGTAATGACAGTAACGCTGATACCTCTCGGCGTAGTTGCAATGATGGGAATTGACGGAGACTCATTGTTCCAGTATTTAGGCCACATCATTTACTATATGATGAGCCGCAGAAAACTAACTTTTAGAAGGGTGGGATATAAATATGACCCAGCGCAGCTCCGCAAAAGGAAAAAAGCGAAGAAAAAAGCCCGAAAAGCTTGAGTTCGTGCAGGACTTCATACCAATCAAAGACCTGCGCCATGGTATCATAGAGACAACCGATGGCAGATACATTAAGATCCTTGAGATTGAGCCAATCAACTTTATGCTTCGCTCTGATGATGAGCAGTTCAGCATCATCTCTACCTTTGCAAGCTGGCTGAAGATCTCACCGATGAAACTACAATTCAAATCCATCACTCGCCGCGCTGACTCCGATAAGCACGTGGCTATGGTTCGTGAGGAACTGGAAGCAGAACCGAGCGAAGAGTGTAAGCGTCTTGGTGAAGATTACATCAATCTCATCAAGGATGTCGGAAGCCGAGAAGCGTTAACCAGACGCTTCTTTTTAATTTTCCAATACGAAGAAATCCGGCGTAGTGATTCGGATGATTTCTCGCAGATCTTCAGTATGATGCAGACGGCTGAACAGAATGCCAGAGCGTACTTTATGCAGTGCGGCAATAATATTCTTCAGCCTGAGGATCCGGATGAAGCAACTGCAGAAATTCTGTATATGTTCTTCAACCGTCGCTCCTGCATTGATGAACCGTTCTCAAGTCGTGTGGAGCGTGTTGTCGTGGATACAATGGCAGCCAAGAATAAGATTATCGGTATTGATGAAGTACCGCATATCCGCTTTGCTCACTTCATCGCTCCCCGAGGCATTGACCTGAAGCATCACAATTATGTGATTATAGACGGCCTGTATTACACTTTCTTATATATCAAGGGCGATGGATATCCAAGCCGTGTTCGAGCCGGATGGATGTCAGCACTGATCAATGCCGGCGAAGGCGTAGATATTGACGTACACCTGCGACGTGAGAACCGAAGCAAGACCATCGATAAGGTTGCTCAGCGTATCAGACTGAACCGCACCAAAATCAAAAGTATGCAGGATACCAGTACCGATTATGAGGAGCTGGCAAACTCCATACAGGCCGGTTATTACATTAAGCATGGCATTGCGAACTATAACGAGGATCTGTTTTACATGTCTGTTTTCATCACCATATCCGCAAAGACATACGAGGAACTGATGTGGCGTAAGCAACAGATGGTAGATATGCTCAAGTCGATGGATATGTATGTGAGCGATTGCAGATTTCAACAGGAAACAGCACTCCGTTCGGTAATGCCGTTCTTGAAGATAGCCCCTTCCCTTGAGAAGAAGGCAAAGAGAAATGTGCTGACCAGTGGCGCAGCGTCTACGTATATGTTCACAAGCTATGAGCTCTCGGATGATACGGGCGTTCTGCTCGGTATCAACCGTCATAATAACTCGCTTTGTATCGTGGACCTTTTCAATACCAAGAGGAATAAAAACGCGAACCTCAACCTCATCGGCACCAGTGGCGCAGGCAAAACCTTTACGCTGCAGCTTCTGGCTCTGCGTATGAGAATGCGAGGCATTCAATGTTTTATCCTGGCACCAATCAAGGGACACGAGTTCCGACGAGCGTGTAATGCGGTCGGCGGTCAGTTCATCCGAATTGCACCGGGCTCACCGCACTGTATCAACATTATGGAGATCAGGCACACGATTGCTCCGGAAATGGAGCTTATTGATGCTATGGACTATGTGGAGCTCGGCTCCATGCTGGCGAACAAAATACAGCAGTTGATGATTTTCTTCTCCTTGCTGATTCCGGATATGACCAATGAAGAAGAGCAGCTATTGGATGAGGCTCTGATAAAGACCTACGCTGATTTCGGAATTACCCACGATAATGAGTCGGTTTATGAGGATGCGACAGTAACTCCTCCAAAGATGAAGCAAATGCCTATCCTTGGAGATCTGCACAAGCACCTGCTCGAAAATAAGATGACCGAGCGAATTGCTGTTATCGTAAGCAGATTTGTTGCCGGTTCGGCACAGTCCTTCAACAGACAGACCAACGTGGATCTGTCAAATAAGTATATCGTGTTTGATCTGTCTGAACTAAAAGGAAAGCTTCTTCCTGTCGGTATGATGATTGCCCTTGATTATGTTTGGGACTCCGTTAAGAAGGATCTGACCAAAAAGAAAGCCGTCATGATTGACGAGATATGGAAACTTGTCGGCACCAGTTCCAATAAGCAGGCCGCAGAGTTCTGCCTTACCATTTTCAAAACCATTCGTGGTTTCGGTGGTGCTGCAGTGTCAGCAACTCAGGATCTTTCAGACTTCTTTGGTTTGGAGGACGGTAAATACGGTCGTGCAATTATCAATAACTCGAAAAACAAAATCATCCTCAACCTTGAGCCGGATGAAGCCAAGTATGTGCAGGATGTTTTGAAGCTGACCAAAACCGAGGTTCAGTCCATCACACGTTTTGAACGAGGCGAGGCACTGATATATTCCAACAACAATAAAGTGCCTGTTCTCGTAAAGGCATCTAAAGCCGAGCACGAAATGATTACCACAGACCGCGCTGAACTGGAGGCGATTCTTCGTCAGCGCCAGAAAGAACATACTCATTCCGAGTGAAATACTCATTTCAATATTAAATACGCACAAGGAGGTGTTTATGTGTTACAGAACGATGAGCTGCACGTTATAAAGTGGCTCTCTCAATACGGACCGTTGCCAAAGTCTCAGATCAAGAAAATGCTGCAAATTCCCGAACAGGCACTGGAGAAGGTTTTGAAAAGTCTTCAGAGACAGCGAAAGATCACAGAGGTTGGCGGCGGTTATTATTTTGGGCTCGACAAAATGTGTCAGCCGGATCAAAGAATGATTCTTGCTGTATGGGTGCTGACAAGGTTTATTGAAAAGATTGACCCGATGGCACATTACCCTGCGACGTATCCCTCCCAACTGTTCTTTCTCAAGGAGAATACAGGATACGAGATACTGGTGCTGTACGAAGGCGAAGAGCATTTAACAAAGCTGCTTCAACCGGATGAGGAACTGAAATACATCATTGTGGTACCCAATACCGCAACGATAAGTAAGTTGCGATTGCCGGATGCACCTTGTCTGTTTGCAACGATCGACTTTGACGGTGACGACGAGCCCAAAGTCAACTTCTATTCACAGGAGGATGTTGCCGATGAATAAGGACAGTCAATTATATCAGGTGCTTGTCAGAATTGAAAACGGCATCAAAAGGATGAACGAGCAAGCTGCAGCTGTTCGATGGTATCTGGAAGCAGACGACATCGAGACCGCCTATGATAAGGCATTGAAACTCGAAGCAGTTACGGAAAAGACAACCCTGCTCACGAGGGTGCTTCCGGCATATACCGGACACCCGAGAGGAAACGAAATGGTTGAAGAAATCATTGTGGATTCCGTTCCTGTTGAAATGGGATTTACTGCTGAAGGATGGTTTTGCCTCAGGATGCCTACACTGCTCCCCAAAAAGCAGTCCGGCTCCACCGAATACATTCGCGGTTATCTTGCGCCGGCTATGAGCAGTTATTTCGCCGGAAAACCGAGAGTCAGATACAAGGACTGTGTGATGATTTTCCGTCATGTGTATGACAGACAGAGGCCGGAACGACTCAAACGGGACCACGACAACATTGAGGTAAACAAGGTTGCTGATATTGTTGCCATGTATGTGCTCCCCGATGATAAGCCGAAGATCTGCTCGCACTATTATTGCAGTGCCGCCGCAAGTGAAGATCGCACCGAAGTATATGTGGTTCCCAAGCATGATTTTCCAATGTGGTTTGTGGAAGAAAAGGCTATGCCGGATAAGGGGGTAATGCTCTATGAAAACATCATTGCAGGGGCTTAATTGCTCCTTACGATACCCCCATTTTTTGCACCCCTTTTGCGTAAGGCAGGCTGACGATGAAGAAAATCCTTGTAAATCAAGGACTTTCGGTCTCCCCGAAAGAGAAAATTGCGCCGAAGAGAGCAGTCATGTTGGCGCAATTTCTTCCAACACGAGGTTTCTCCGCTGATGATTCACTTCATCCCCGGCAGCCAGCTCTGGCAGCTCATCACACTTCTGTCATTCGTCGGTGAGTATCCACATCGTTCGCGCCAACTGCTCGGTAACAAGAACGCATACAAAATACTCATCAACTCCCTGACACGACCACAAACAATCTGTAATCCTCAGACCGGCGCCACCATGACTTGCCGACTCCTGAGTGTCTCAGGAAAGTGGCCAAACAAAACCGTGCGACTGTACAAAGGTGCTCTTCCCATACTGGAGTGGATTGAACCGGGAATGATGGATTACTACCTGCGGTCGTTTCGGAATCATCGATTCTCCGGAGACCAATCACACGTCGAACGAAATCACCGCATCGCCGAAGTTGCTGCAATGTGTATGCGAAGCGGAATCGAAGTGAGACCGTTTATGTTACCGGAACTTCAGAACGAAGCGTTCCTTCACATCATACCCAGCGAAGCCGTGATGTATCTGTCGAGGGACCTTAAGAGACTCAGCGAAGACGAAATGAGCAAGACCAGTTTTACCAGACTGGTTGGAGCGTTATTCGCATCCGGAACCGGTTACTCCGTTTATAACACACGCGACGCCACAATGAAGTGGTCCGGCAAGGGTGAGTTTAAGGCAAGGGACACTCTGAAGGACTTGTCCAATATGAATTCCAAGATATCCGCCATTAACTCGGCGATATTATTCGGTCAGTCTGAGACAGTCGCCCTGAATACCATAACGGAGTCGGATAAATCCCGAAAGCAGGAATTTAGATTCGATGCAATTTACAGGAACATCTATTTCATTCCACTCAGCGAGGACGGTATGAGACAGCTTCGCTTCCTGACCGTACCAAACTGGAACGAAAAAATCCTGGATCTGCTCTTTGAGCCCGAGGACAGATCCTATAACCGTGGGCTCTTTGAATATGACGCTGTGGTAGACGGCGAATATGTCTACTCCTATCTGGATGGAGACATTGCCAGACTGATACGACTTCACCAGACCCTTGATGTGGACCCTAAGGATGTCGTTGTTCTGTGTTTCCCACATCAGATAGCTTTCCTCCGTGGATACTTGGGCCGGCGTGTCGAGATTAGAGTCATCGACATGGACACGGTGGAAGAAGAGCTTGGCCCGGAACGGAGGAATTTGTTTGAAAGATAAGAAACGATTTGTCGGTATCATACTGGCAGCGGTGCTTGGAACATTTGCAGTTCTGTATCTGGGCGGAATGATGAGTCAGGTACTCAGCAACTACTCGGTATGGATGGCGGGCGGCGGACTTACCGGTCAGGCAATGATGAAACCGGTCAATATGAATCCACTGGTATGCATCCCACTGGCATTCACAGCAAACGGACTCAAATCCATTGTCGGTATGATACTTATCGGCGCCGCAATCTTCATCGTGTACAAACTCTACAATCGGTTTGACGGTAAGCATCAGGATCCGAGAGGTTTCACTAAGAGTGACAGTGGTATCTACGGTACTGCATCCTGGATGGATGAAAAAGAGATGCTCGAAGTTCTTGAGGTGTCACCAATCGGTCAGGCAGAAGGAACAATCCTTGGCGAGTATAAAGGCAAAGCCGTTTGTATGCCGAAGGACACCAGACTGAACCGACACATTGCCATCTTCGGTGCTTCCGGTACCATGAAATCTCGAGCTATCATCCGGAACGCGTTATTCCAAATCATTCGCCGTGGCGAGTCTGCCATTTTGACCGACAGTAAATGCGAGATGTATACGGATACGGTGGAACTGTTTAGAAACGCAGGCTATGAGGTGAAGGTATTCAATCTCGTGAACCCTGAGCACGGCGATTCCTGGAACTGTATGTCAGACTTGAACGGAGATACCCTGATGGCTCAGGTTTTGACCAACGTCATTATCGGCAATACCAGTTCCGGTAAGGGTGATCATTTCTGGGACAACGGTGAAGGCAATCTGCTGAAGGCGCTGATCCTGATGGTAGACCAGGATAAGAAACTGAGTCTCAATCAGAAGAATCTTACTTCGGTATATCAATTGCTTACCCAGAACAGTGAGGGGCAGCTGATAGCCAAGTTCAATAAGCTGCCGCTTTGCCATCCGGCACGTGCCCCATTCAACCTGTTTGCTCAGTCCAGTGACACGGTGAAATCCGGTATCATACTGGGTCTGGGAACAAGACTTCAGGTGCTGCAGAACAAGGCGGTCCAAAGAATCACCAGCCAATCCGATATCGACCTCGTGGCGCCGGCGAAAAGAAAATGTGTGTACTACATCATACTCAGCGACCAGGATGCGACAATGTCCTTTCTGTCGTCACTATTTTTCAGTTGTATGTTCATTAAGCTGAGCCGGTTTGCTGATGTACAACCCGGGGGACGGTGTCCTGTTCCCGTTAATCTCATTTTAGATGAGTTTAACAATGTAGGACGCATAGGAGGTGCTGAAGACGGCTCCGACTTTGCTCGCTCGCTATCTGTTGTCAGATCCAGAGACATTCGAGTGATGCTGGCGGTACAGAGCTTGGGACAGCTGCAGAACCGATACCCGAAGAACCTGTGGTCTGAAATCATAGGCAACTGTGACATCCAGCTCATGATGGGTTGCTCGGATGATGTTTCAGCCGAGTTCTTCTCTGTCAGATCCGGAGATATGTCCGTGCAGGTGAAATCCACGATGACAGTGCGACAGACCTTGGCGCTGGCTCAGGTCATTCCACAGTATCGCAGTATGGAGGGACACGGCAGGCGCAGACTACTCACACCTGATGAGGTACTGAGATTACCAAATGAAGAAATGCTGTGCATCATTCGAGGTCACAATATTCTGAAACTTGATAAGCTCGACTTTACCAAGCACCCAATGGCAAGGCATATCGTTCAGCGTTCCATTCTGGATTATAAGCCGGCAACCGTATATGAGGATAACGCTCCTCAGACCGATATTACTCCGGAGGAAAAACCGGAGAAAAAGCCATCGCGTAAGAAGAATCTATACAGTACGGCACAGCCGCCGTCTGAGTTTTAATGAAGGAGGTTAACTACCATGGCAATGAAGAAAACGAAAGTCCCTGATGAGGAACTGAACAATTCCTTGCAGGGCGACCAACCCGGAGAGAATCCGAAGGTTATTGAACCGGCGGAAGCTGATGCGTCCGGAGAGAATTCCTCTGAACCGGCGGCGAAAACGCCAAGGAGAACCCGCCGCACGAAGAAGACCGAGGAAAAAGAAACCCAGTCTGACACAGAGGCGAAGCCCAGAGCAACAAGAGCAAAGTCCAAAATAGCAAGTGAGGCTTTACCGACTGAGGAGCATGTCGTTTCCATCGGTGACAGGCATTCGGCACAAACCGAGGCTGACAAAGCAAAGGATGATTTGCTCGACTTGCTGGAGTCTCTCAAGGCAGGCAGAGTTCTCACAGATGTTATCCAAGGCGTAGAAAAGACAGGCGGTGATTACGTCGCAGTTCTTTATCATGGCGATTTCAAGGTTATCATTCCCGCACTGGAGGCAATCATTCCCCCTAACGATTATCGTGACCTGGATCCGAATGCAGTTCATAAATACATGCTCACCAAGCGATTGGGTGCTGAACTGGATTACATCGTGAAAGGCATAGATCCTCAGACCGGCATGGCGATGGCTTCCCGCCTTGAGGCAATGAAAGCCCGCCAGAAGCAATACTATCTCTCACGAGACCGAGACGGAAATAATCTTCTCTACGAAGGTGTTCTCGCCGAAGGAAGAATCACTTCGGTGATCAAGGCAGGAATCTTCGTTGATCTGTTCGGTGTGGAGGTATACATCTCGATGAAGGAGCTGAGCTATCAGCGCTGGATTGATGCATCTGAGTACTACCGTCCTGGGCAGCGTGTGATTGTAAGGATCCTCTCAGTAGATCGCAGCGACAGGAATAACATCAAGGTTAAAGCCTCTGTGAAGCAAGCCAAGGAAAATCCATATGAAAAGGCACTCAAACGCTTTGTGGAAGGCAACCAATATGTTGGCACAGTCAGTATGGTGGATGAGAATGGCGTATTCGTCGCAATGGACGGTGGCATCGATTGCCTCTGCGAGTATCCGAGACGTGGTCGTCCGCCGATCGGTTCCCGTGTAACTGTCCGAGTTATCGGTATCAACCGTTCCACCAATCGCATGTGGGGTGCCATTACGCACACCACTACGGCATACTGATTCGAGTTTATAGAAAGGAGATAAATTATGACCCAGTGTAATCTGACTCAAACCGAGCAGATGCGGCGCAAAGAAATTGCAGACCATACTCGAACAATGGTGGTGAATCTTTTGCAGGTAGATGCGGAAGACGAGACTTCCATTATGTGTGGGTATAGGGATTATTACCTGCAGATTTCCTTTTCAGAGCTGCACCCGCTGATGGTGTTCTGTCTGGCAAAGGCAATCACCAAACCCAACACAGCTAAGCAACAGAAAATTGCGAATGAGCTGAACTTAAGAAGCATTCTCGGTAGTCACGCCATCAATGAGGAAGTCGGCTGCTATTCTTACCGTGCTACTCACTGGTTGGATACCGAACTGGATGCCGAACGCTTCTTTGAAATCCTCAACAGATGCGTTGATGAAGCAAACCGTGGCTTCCTGAAGCTTGCCAGTTAAGTTGTATTTCTCCAGACTCAGTCGTGTAATGTAAGTAAACGATTGAATGGAGGCAATGCATCATGAAAAAGCTTTTAGCCATTATTTTAATGCTGAGTATGGTACTCCTTTGTGCCTGTTCAGCACCAGACTCATCTGGAAATTCATCCCCTTCGACAATTGATATCCCGGATACCTCCTATACAGACTCAACCTCCCAGACTGAGTCAGGAGATACCCTGGAAGGTGAGAATTCCGAGGAAGAGAGCTCAGAAGACGCCTCTGATGCGACCATCGTGTCAGACCGAGATAAGAAGGACCAGGAAAATAACGTCCCGGGTACCGGAAAACTCGAAGGAACAACCAAGGAAACCGAGTATGACGATACCCCAAAGGAAACCCTTCCTTCGCAGTCATCCGGTGATAACGATTCTTCAGAGAGTTCAAAGCCGACAGAGACATCAAAGCCGGAGAGCAAACCAACCGAAACCACAACCACTCAGGCGGAACCAACCGAGAGCAAGACCGAAACAACCCAGCCTCCTGCAGAGGAAACAGTTCCAACTGAACCCCGTGCAGGTGCAGCGGACACTGCGGCAGTTGCCCAGCGAGTTCTGGAGTATATTAACCAGTACCGTTCAAGCCCTGCCACAAGACTTTCGGGTCTTACCGAATATGCCCAGTACAGAAGCCGTCAGCTCGTATCCAACTTTGCGCATAACACTGCAGATCAGCGTGCAGCAGCAACGGCACTCCAGTATGGAGAATACGTGGATCCGAGTGTATTTGGCGGCAGTGGACAGCCTTATTACAGAGCGAATGCCCGTGAAGCCATAGCCAAGGCCGGTTATGTAGGCACAATTGACGAGGTGGCGCAGAAACTGGCAACGCTTGTAAAGAACAGTCCAAATCACTGGAACTATATCGGTGATTCTCAGTATTGCTATATTGCAGTAGGTGTTACCTATGAGAGTGATATGTGGTACTGTGCCATCACAGTGGCATCCGAAAACACAGATGATTATTAAACCCATTTAGGAATTGAAGCCCTGATGCTAACGCGTCGGGGCTCTTTTCATATCAAAAATCAGAAAGGATTGAAAGTTATGACCCAGAAAAAGAAACTCAGCTCGCGTTTCCTGTCGCTGTTCTTGGCGGTGTTGATGATCGCCTCGATGATCCCGACGACAGTATTCGCAGCACCGGCATCTGACATCCCGAGTGAAATGCTGGACAATGTCTATCTTGATGCGCTGGCCTATACCGGTTACGGTGTCCAGGCGCAGAAGAATGACGGAACCATCTTCAAGACCTATGGTTCCAGAGCAACGGCCTACGGCTCGGACATTTCGTATGGCCTCGTCAAATACGGTACTGAAACCGTAACCAAATCCGGTACAGCTACCGGACTCGCTCCGGATATTGCCGGATTCGAGAGCAGCGGTCTTTGCTGCGCATCCTACGTGTCTTATGTGTATTACAACTATCTGCCTAACATCGCCGGCATTGACACCAGCGGTGTTGCAAAACCCGGTAATCCCCGTTCTGCCAGCTCCTATAACACGGCAGCGAATGCTTGGGTAAAAGCGGGTACCGCACGCAGAATCGGTTTCACACAGAATGCCGATGGAAATAATTTTGTGCCGAGTGAGGAGATTCCGATTGGTTCTCTCATTGTTTTCAAACATATCCCTACCGGAGACATCGCGCACGTTGCAGTGTATGCCGGTTATTATAACGGCACTCACTTTGTAACCCATGTCGGTAACGACAGAGGTCCTGAGGTGAGCACAATCGTCGGCATGTCCAAGGGCGATTATCCTGAGGCAGTTGTTCAGGTTGTTGTGCCTGAATTCGTTGAGGAATCCGGTAAGATTGAGGTTTACAAAAAGGATCCTAACGGCAAGGATCTCAGCGGCGCATACTTCCTTGCTACCAATACCGAGACCGGCGAAGAGTTCGGCATCGGTCCTACAAACTCAAGCGGCTATGCGGCAACCAAAGAAGACATTCCTTACGGTACCTATAAAATCGTAGAGACTGTGTTCCCGACAGACTATACTTATTCGGGCACAAAGGAATGGACCCGCACGGTAAGCTCTGCAAATGACGGTGTTGTTACCATCAACGCTGTGAATGAGCTGAAGAAAGGCAACATCGAGGTCTATAAAAAGGAAAATGTAGACGGTGCAGCTCTTAGCGGGGCTATCTTCACGGTCTATAATTCCGCAGGTACCAAGGTAACGACCATCGGACCTACCAACGACCGTGGTTATGCGAAATCCGCAGATATTCCTTACGGTACCTATAAGGTGGTTGAAACCACTTTCCCGTTCAACTATGAAGCCAGCGGTCAGACTGAGTGGACAGTTACGATTAACACTGCAAAAGGCGCCCTGGCCACCATCAACGCTACCAACCAGTTGAAAAAGGGATATGTTGAGATTTTGAAATCCGATGCTGAGTCTGGTAAAGATCTCAGCGGCGCTGAATTCACCGTCTACGATTACGATGGTGAGGAAATTGCTGTTATCGGTCCTACAAACTCAGACGGTTATGCCAAATCCGGCGAAATCATTTACGGTGACTACATCGTAAAGGAAACCAAGGTTCCTATGAACTATCAGCCTGAGGGTGATGCGGAATGGCATATCACCATCGACGACAACAGTCCGCTGATCACATTGGACATTGCAAACCTTCGTCAGTACGGCAGCGTCAAGGTTGTCAAAACAGCAGAAGATGGACTTGTCGAAGGCATGGTATTTACGCTTACCGGCACCTCCGTGTACGGTGAGGAAGTCAGTATGACAGCCACCACGAATGCTGCAGGTGTTGCTGTGTTTGAGAGAGTACCGATTGGCGAAGATTATGTACTGGCTGAGAAGAACACCCCTGTTCGCTATGTTATTCCTGAAAATCAGACCTTGAATGTCTACTGGAACAAGGTAACGGAACGTGAGTTTGACAACGTCCTTAAGAAGTGGCGTGCAGATGTCTTTAAGGTAGACTCGGGTATTAGATATGGCGGTATGGAACCGGAAGTGATGACATTGTCTCTGGATTCCGACGCAATTGTCGAGCAGCTCGGCTCTCCTTACGGTGAGTCTCAGGGTGATGCAACTCTTGCAGGAGCTGTTTACGGTGTATATCGCTATGATGAGCTGGTAGACACCTATACCACTGACAAGAACGGTTACTTCCTTACCGATTACTATGTGTGCGGTGATGGATGGAATATCCGTGAAATCACTCCTTCCGAAGGATACCTGCTTGATGAGAACATCTATTGGCTCGATGTAGATGCCGGTCAGTATACCGTTGAGAAAAACACCGAAGATCTTGACGTGTACGAAGATGTCATTCTTGGCGGCTTCTATCTGTTCAAGCATAGAGACAACGGTGATACTCAGATTGAAACTGAGGAAATCGGTGCGGAATTCGAGGTTTATCTTAAGTCCGCAGGTTCCTATGAGAATGCCAAGGAAACTGAGCGTGCCTACCTCATCACGGATGAGTGGGGCTATGCCGAGACTGATTGGCTTCCTTACGGTGTTTACACAGTGAAACAGGTCAAAGGCACCGAAGGTTATGACCTTATGAAGCCTTTTGATGTCTATATCCATACCGACTGGGAGTATCAGCAGTTTATTATTAATAATGCTCCGTTCACCAGTTATGTTAAGATCCAGAAGACCGATGCGGAATCCGGTTTGGCAATTCCTTATGCCGGTGCAGCATTCCAGATCTACAATCCGGATGGCACCAAGGTTTCTATGGAATATACCTATCCGGAGCACACGATAATTGACACCTTCTACACCAACGAAGATGGTTATCTGATTACTCCCGAGAGTTTGGGATACGGTAAGGGTTACTACCTGGTTGAAGTGAGCGCACCTTATGGTTACGTGCTCAACTCAGACCCGGTTTACTTCGACATTACTGCAGATGATGCCACCGACGAAGGCGGTCTGACCATTGTGAACGTAACTCGTTCCAATATGCCGCAGAAGGGCGTCATCCATATTACAAAAACAGGCGAAGTCTTCCAGTCTGTTGTAGTGAACGATCAGATGCACAAACCGGTATATGAAATCAAGAATCTTGCCGGTGCGGTATTCGAGATTCGTGCAGCAGAAGACATCTACACCCTGGATGGCGTGATGCATTACGCGAAGGGCGAGCTTGTGGACACGATTACAACCGGGTCTGACGGAATCGCCACCAGCAAAGAGCTCTACCTTGGTAAGTATACAATCCAGGAAATCACGGCGCCGCATTCTATGGTACTCAACGGAAAAGTTCAGACAGTTGAGCTCGTGTATGCCGGTCAAGAGATTTCCATCACCAAAACTTCCGGTAATCTCTACAACGAACGCCAGAAGGTAAAAGTGAGTCTGAGCAAGGTGCTTGAGCAGAACGAGCTCTTCGGCATCGGCATGAATGCTGAGCTGAAGAACATCACCTTTGGCCTCTATGCCCAGACTGATATCGTTGCGGCCGATGGCACAAAGATTCCGGTGGACGGTCTTATCGAAATCATCACCTTTGATGAAAACGGTAAAGCAGTTATTTCTACCGACTTGCCTTTGGGCAGCTATTATGTCCAAGAGCGTAGCACCGATGACCATTATATTTTGAGTGATGAGAAGTTTGGCTTTGAATTCACTTACGGTGAACAGACCATTGAGGTCATTGAACTCGCAGTCAATAATGGTGCAGCCATTGAGAACGAGCTTAAATACGGCTCTGTTTCCGGTCTTAAAGTTGATGAAGACGGCAAGGTGATCAAAGGCGCTGTATTCGGACTCTTCAGCAATGATGAAAATGAGTATACTCGTGAAAATGCGTATATGGTAACAGAAAGCGCAGAGGACGGAACCTTCAAGTTCGAGAAAATTCCTTACGGCACTTGGGTCGTTCGTGAAATCGAACCTGCCGTAGGTTTCGTGCTTAACGAGAAGGCATACCAGATTACCATTCAGGAAGACGGCGACGTTGTGGAAATCAAACTCGAAAACCGTTACATCTGTGGTGACATCGAAGGGTTGAAACTGGATGAAGACGGCAACGTCATTGCCGGTGCGAAGTTTGGCTTGTTTAAGCCTGGCACCACTGAATTCACCGAGGAGACCGCAGTGCTCGTAACCGAGTCTGACTCTGAAGGTAAATTCCGCTTTGAAGATATTCGTTTTGGTAAGTGGATCGCTCGTGAGCTCGTTCCTGCCACAGGTTACGTTCTTAATGAAACTCCGATCGAAGTGAACATCCAGACTGAAGGCGAAGTCATCAAAATCTCCTTCGAGAACAAATTCATCCGCAGCGACATCAAGGGATACAAGGTGGACGAAGACGGCAAGCCTGTTGCAGGCGCTTTGTTCGGACTCTTTACTGAGGATGACACTGAATTTACCAAAGAGAATGCTGTGCTTACAGCTGAGTCTGATGCAGACGGTATCTTCTTCTTTGATGATGTCCGCTTTGGCAAGTGGATCGTGAAGGAGCTTAAACCGGCAGAAGGCTTCGTAGCCAATGACACTGTTTTCCCGATCGATGTAACCACTGACGGTGCCGTGATTGAAATCAAGGCCGAAAACAAACATATCTACGGTATGGTCCACACCACTAAGGTGGATAAGGATTATCCGGACAATCTCCTTGCAGGTGCCATCTTTGAGATTTACATGGATGTAGATGGCAACAAGGAATTCAATGCTGACATAGACACCCTTGTTGGTGAGATGGTTGAATATGAGCCCGGTCTGTACGAGCTTGAGAACCTCAGATACGGAGGTTACTTCCTCTATGAGAAGCAGGCACCTGCTAATTACATCAAGGATGATACCTATCATTACTTCGCAATCGTCAAGTCTTTACTTAAGAAAATACGCCCCTTCATAATTCCAATCGTTGTTACACTGGTTGTATTGGTGCTGTTTCACAGCATCTTTATGCTTGGTTATGTGCCTACGGAATCTATGGAGCCAACGCTTGAGACCGGAAGCCTTATACTGGGCCTTAGGATCTTCGATGAATTGGAGACCGGCGATATCATTATTTTTAGACGTGACGGCTCCTATCTCGTGAAGAGAATTGCAGCTTGCGCCGGTGATACCATTGATCATCAGAACAGCATAGTAACGGTTCCAGATAACTGTTACTATGTCTTAGGAGACAATGCGGAAAATTCCCACGACTCCCGGTACTGGGCGGATCCGTATGTATCTCATGAAGATGTCATCGCGAAGCTGCTGATGCCGATAAAATGAAGAAGGATATCACAAACCAGAAGTTCGGGCGACTTACTGCCAAGGAGGTTGTTCGGACAGTACCGGGAAAAGGCAGCATCTGGAGATGTGAATGCGAATGCGGCGGGGAAAAAGAAGTCCCTGCCGCTTATTTATTGAATGGGCACACGAGAAGCTGCGGCTGTATAAATGCCGAGCGACAGGCGCGCCTAGACATCACAGGACAGCGCTGGGGGCGTCTTGTGGCCGTTGGATATACCACAATAGAACAAACCGGAAAAAAGCAAGCTGTGTGGCTTTGGCAGTGTGACTGCGGAAATACCAAAGAGATTCCTGCTACGCAGGTTAAGCACGGTGGCACGCGAAGCTGTGGTTGCAAGGCTATGGAGCATATCACCGATCTGCGAAAGCAAGACATTACAGGAGAGCGATTTGGCAGACTGACAGCGGTCCGTCCCACTGAGCAACGGGACAACAATGGCAGCGTTATTTGGGAACTGCGATGTGATTGCGGGAATTTGACTTATAAGACAGTAAATGCCCTGAAATCAGGGCGTGTACTCAGCTGCGGCTGTAAATACCGTGAGACCAGGAGCGAAACAGTGAAGCACCGTCGAGATATGGTTGAGGGAACCAATGTCAGCAACATTGTTGTTTCCAAGCACCTTCGTTCAAATAACACTTCCGGACACACCGGTGTTGGCTTGGATAGGAGAACCGGGAAATGGTATGCATATATCAATTTCCAAAAGAAGCATTATAATCTGGGTTTGCATAAGGACAAGAGTGCTGCCATACGTGCTCGCCGTGCAGCTGAAGCAAGGCTTCACGATCCTGTCATACTGGAATACTGGGACAGTCTGACAGAAAAACGAAAGAAAGAATTTCAGGATTATCTGCGTAGCACTAATAAGTAATGCGTATAATGAAAGGTCGTCTGAGCTTAACTGCCCAGGCGACCTCTTTTTTTATTTGTTCTTTTTAGAATTTGTTAGAATCTTATCAGGGAATACCGATGCATTGATCAAATCTGCGGGATCTATGTCCAAGGCGTCTGCAATATTGTAAAAGACCTCAAGGGAGAACGGGCGAACAATACCCGGAGCTTCGATAGCGCTGATATGTGAACGGCTCACATTGGATAACTCTGCAAGCTTCTCTTGAGACATACCACGCATCTTACGAAGCGCAGCTATTGCAATGCCGAGCTGGATGAATCTATCTCTATTCTTAAATTCAACCTCTTTACTCATTTACAGTCACCTACCTTTTTTCTATTATTATACTTTTTTTACTCTTTTAACGCTGTATTTGATATAAAGCACTTGACTAATATTTAGAGCAAAAATATAATTAAATGATACAGTTGCTAAAATAGGTGAGCAAATGTAACTGAGGGAAGAGTCTTGCCAACCGCTATACACACATGCTTAATTTATGGGATGCCTATCCTAAGTAGAACACAGCCGAACAGGAATCATCCCGATGGTTTCTCTAAGAGAAACCATAAAGAGATAGCGAGTTGTAAGATAGCCCATCGGACTGTGTCAGTTCGATGGGCATTTTAGTTTGAAACTTGTTAGGAGTGGATGATGTGAAAGAAAAAACATGCTGCTTTACCGGGCATAGGGAAATTCCTTCAGGACAACGTCGAAGAATCTTCGCAAAGACCGAAGAAGCAATCGAGGGACTTATAAAAAAAGGCTATCTATATTTTGGAGCTGGAGGTGCATTGGGCTTTGATACAATCGCTGCCTTTGCGGTTCTCAAATTGAAGGAACGTTATCCTGATATTCGTCTGATCCTCGTGCTTCCTTGCTTCTCTCAAACGAGAGGATGGTCGCAGGAAGATATAGAGATATACGATGACATCAAACAGAAGGCCGATAAAGTTGTATATACTTCTCAGGAGTACACGAGGGGCTGTATGCATAAACGCAATCGCCATCTGGTTGATAACAGTTCTGCTTGTATTTCTTATCTCACAGAAAACAAGGGCGGAACTTTTTATACAGTGAACTACGCTAAGAGCAAAGGTGTCGAGGTAATAAACATTGCAGAGTAAACAGAAAATAATCGTACTCCTTTCCCCTGTATTTTAGCTTCTTCACCTCGTTGGAAATAAAAAGCGGTAAATGTCTATGGCTGTAAAAGGAGCCTGTAAAAGGAGCGGTTGCTTTCTTTTGGCTTAACATTCGTAAAAATATGTGACATCTCATAAAATCCATTGACTTTTCACGATTTTTGTGCTATACTGTCTTCTATAAACAAGGCGGGATATGAAGCGTATGGCTGTCCAGTACAACCGGCTGTGGAAATTGCTGATTGATAAAAAGATGAAAAAATCCGCCCTGACAGAGTTGGCAGATGTGTCCTCCTCTACGATAGCAAAGCTGAACCGGGACGAATATGTGAGCCTGGAGGTTTTGGAGCGGATCTGCCGGGCGCTCCGCTGTGACATCGGGGATGTAGTGGAGCTGACGGAAGAATCGGAGAAATAACGGGACGCCTGCAGCGGCTTCTGTGGAAAGGGTGGTACGATGAAAGGGGAACTGAGAAAGCCGGCGTCTGTCAACGCCATTCTGCTGATCGGTATTTTTACTTTTGTCTTTTTAGGGGCGGAATATCTGTTTGTCAATATGATTTCTCTGTCGGTGACGGAAGGGAGAACTGTCATTGCCCAGAACTATGCGCTGGGCGCCAGCGCCGTCGGCTTTTTCTTGTATCCGGCCATGGAACGCTGGGGCGGGAGGCGCTATAAAAGCGCGCTGACCTTTATCCTGGCGCTGGGTGCGATTATCTGTACCTTCATTGTCCAGCAGCATATCTCCTATGCGGCGACCATGACGGCAGGGATGGTGCTCTTCCTGCTGCTGGGCGTTTTCGGCAGCGCCGTCCACTATCTGGCTGCCGTCACCATAGACGGCGACAATGCATTGGCACGGCTGGCGGGGATCGCCTACGCCCTGGGAATTCTGCTCCAGTATGCAAACAACAACCTTGTCAACCTGGAGGTTGCGGAGGCGGCGTTTCTTTCGGTATTCCTGGCGGCTTTGAGCCTGCTGGTCATCCGAACGAGACAGGCCGCCCAAAGCCGCATCGAAATGACGGAGACTGCGGGCGCCTCTTCGGAACCTGCGGAAGACATTTCCCTCACCCGGAAAAAACGGACGGCGGGCATTATGCTGGCGCTGCTGGTAGTGCTGATGGCCTGCGTGTTCAGCACACTGGACAATGCCGTGACTCTCCGTCATGCGAGCGGGACGGATATCGGGCAGTGGCCCCGCCTGCTGCTGGCATTCAGCGGCCTCGCCGCAGGCTTTGTCTTCGATATCCGCAAGCGGAAGTATATGGGGCTTATTATGTACTGCGTGATGATGATGTCGGTTCTGTCCATTGTGGTACTGAACCTGGGCGCTCCGTTCCTGATCGGACTGGTGGTCTTTTACCTGTCCTCGGGCTTTTTCGTTGTCTTCTTTACAGCGAGCTTTATGGAGCTTTCCCGGCATATGCGCCTGCCGTCGCTGTGGGCGGGCATGGGCCGCGCCATGAATAACGTGAGCGCCGCCCTGATCACCAACGGATCGGTGGCGCTGCTGGCCACTGGCAACAGCCTGGCCGCCATTGTCATCGCCCTGGTGCTGTTCGTGGCGGTCAGCGTTGCTATGGCCGTGTATACCGCCCGCATGAACGCCGTCATGGAGCCCAAGGAGCCGCCTGCTTCCCAAAAGTCGGACGAAGAGCGCAGGGAGGCGTTCATCGCAAAATACGGGCTGACCGAACGGGAATGGGATGTATTTTCCCAGATGATTTCTTCGGACAGCAGCGCCCAGGAGATCGCCGACTGCCTGTTCCTGTCCAAGCGGACGGTGGAACGGCATATCTCCGCCCTGTACGAAAAGACGGGCGCAAAATCCCGCATCACTATGTACCTGCTTTACCGTAACGATTAACATACAGGATAAAAGAACACCCTGCTTTCTCTCAGGAGAGGCAGGGTGTTTTTGTGTGCGGTAACGAATTGTCCTGATAAAAAACATCGTTTTCCCCACTTGAAAAATGAAATTTACGCCATTCGGCATCCGGGAAAGGAAAAATCAGGAACGAAAAGTACACCTCAACCCCTATTTGGAACGATTAGAAGTTGTGCATATATAAAGCCTCAAAATAGTTGCTTTGATTTATATAATATGCACAAATGGCGGTTGACCGCCATCGGTTTTTTGAAAAATGGCGGTTCACCGCCACCTGTTTTGATACGATTGGCGGGATTTACGCATAGACAATCCGGCCTCTTTTCACCTAAAATGAGGGCGTAAGAATCCACTTCCCGGCGTCTGCCGCGGTTCCCCAAAAATTCAGGAGGAGAAGAAATGATGGAATACGTTCAAAGAGAACTTCCCTATGTGCGCTCCTTTGTCCTGCGCTCGGTGTACGGCGTGCTGCGGCAGGAAGGGATTACTTTTGGGGAGGAAGAGCCGGGAAGGGTTATTGCCGAATGGAGAGAGGACGGAACAGACGTCTCCCTTTCCATAACGGCGGAGGAAAAAGCGTTTGGAACCGAACTGACGGTTTCGCTGCGCCGCCCCTGCGACGGGATACCGGAGCAGAGAGCGTACCGGCTTCTGCAGGAGATGCTGGACCAGATCGTCCGGCATTTGGAAAATACCCTGATGACGAAAGGGGAGGAAGACGCTTAAAAAACGCCGCTTCAGGGGACAGGAGGTGTGAGAAATGACGGGGATAAAATGGAAGAGAATGCTCGCCGCCTTGTGCTGCGCTTTCATCGCCATATCCGGCGGGTGTGCAAATCCCAGCACTTCTTCGGGCAGTTCTGTTTCCCAGGAATCCGGCATACCGGCGTCGCAGGAAACGTCTGAGACACAGGCTCCATCTCAGATGGCGGAGAGTGCGTACGAACCGTCCGCCCCGTCGTCAAGCGTTCCTGAAAGTCAGAGCAAGCCGCCGGAGAGCGGCAGGCCCTCTGTCGCCTGGAGCAGTATAGACGATATTTTGGCAGGGATGTCTCTGCGCGGTAAGATATGCCAGATGCTGGTTCTCAGCCCGGAACTGCTCACCGTCGTTTCCGGTGTAACAGCGGCCGGAGAAACCACACGGCAGGCGCTTGTTGATATGCCGGTGGGCGGCCTGATATACAGCCGTCCCAACCTGAAAAGCCGGCAGCAGGTATGTAAAATGCTGTCCAACACCCAGAGCTATTCCAAAATACCGCTCATACTGACCTGCGACGAGGAAGGCGGGCGCGTCAACCGGCTGATGAGTACGGTGGGTACGACATATATCGGGCCGATGTTCGGGTATAGGGACCAGGGGGCGGAAACCGCGAGGCAGAACGCCCACACCATTGCTTCGGATATGCGGGTGCTGGGATTTAACGCCGACCTGGCTCCGGTGGCGGATGTGTGGTCGAATCCGGACAATACGGTCATCGGCGACCGGGCTTACAGCGACGATTTCGCACAGGCGGCTGAATTGATCCCTGAGGCGGTCCGGGGCTTTCACAGCGGCGGCGTGGCAACCACGCTGAAGCACTTCCCAGGCCACGGGGATACGCTGGCCGATTCCCATGACGGCGCTGTATATGTGTCGAAGCCCCTCGAACAGCTGCGCCGGGAGGAACTGCTGCCCTTTCGGGCGGGGATTGCCTCCGGCAGCGATATGGTGATGATCGGGCATTTGATCCTGACCGAAATCGACGCCGCCCAGCCCGCGCCGTTTTCCTACCGCATCGTCACGGAGCTGCTCAGGGAGGAGCTGGGCTTTCAGGGAGTGGTCATTACCGACGGGCTGCAGATGAAGGCGCTGACCGACTCCTATACCAGCGGGGAAATCGCCCGCCGTGCGGTGTCGGCAGGAGTAGATATCCTGCTTTGCCCGTCAAACCCGCAGGCGGCCGTCTCCGCTTTGGAGGAAGCGGTCGCGTTGGGAGAAATCAGCGAAGAGCGGATCAACCAAAGTGTGCGCCGGATCCTTGCCATGAAGGTGAACCGCGGGGTTTTGAAACTGGAGGGCTGAGAAAGCCCTGCTGTCCGCACACCAGCTTCAGGAGGAAAGAGAATGAACGAACAAACCGATTTGATTCAATATACCAAAAAGCGAAGCCTCTGCAGGCGGCTGCTGCCGCTTCTGCTGGCGATGGGGTTGCTGCTTGTCGGCTGCTCCGGCGGGACGGAGCCTTCGGAGCCGTCTTCCGATACAGGCAGCTCCACAGCGTCCGCCAGCAGCACGCCTGCCGCTTCGGCGCCGGAGCCGGAACCTGAGCCGGAAACGCTGGAGCAGGAGCTTTTGAAAAAGCGGGGCGTCGCCTTTGACCAGTCGGATTACAAAACCTTTACCGGCGCAGAAGGCGTGCTGAGCCTGCAAACCGTCTTTTCGGATCTCAACCCCAAAAAGGCCGGCGGCAATCTGTCCAGCGTCTTCCTGTCCGGCGGAAAAATCTATCAGTACCGCTGCGACGCGACCCTGCCGGGGGGACAGAACTGCCGGGAGGTGGGAACCCTGCCCCTTGCGGAACAGCCCGTCTACCTCCAGGCCAACGATTTCAACGGCGCCGACCTGGAGGTGGTCTACCGGGGCGGCAAACGGTATTCGGTCAAGTCTGCCAGCAACAACGGCCCGTACACTGCGACGGAGAGCAAGTATCTCCATCCTGTCCTGACGCACGCCTGGCGCTACAACGCAGACGGAAAAACGCTGACCGAGGACGTCGGGCTGCGGGACAGAGCCCAGCGGATTGTGCACGTCGGAGGCAGCTATCTGCTGATCGCAGACGGGAAGCTGGAGGCGGCGGCAGAACGACAGCTCCCCTCCGAGAACTTTGAAGGGATTTATTTTGACGACGATGAGGACGGCTATATTGTTTACGAGGTGGCGGACGAGGCCGTGGGGGACGGAGAAAAAGCGGTTGCCATCTTAAATGGGAACATCCTGGCGACCGATCAGGCGTTTTACCAGATCATGTACGACGATATCTCCGAGAATGATCTGAGCTATGAGGAAAAGACCACCAACGCCGACGGCACCCCCGCCGCCTATCTCCCAAAATTCGGCGGCGGCAACCGCTACCGGCTTGTAAAGCTGGAGCTGCTGAGCCGGTATTACAGCGACGTGCTCACCATCGCCCATGATTATATCATCACGGCGGACTACAAGCTTCTCCCCGCCACGGAGGCGATAGGCGAGGACTATGAATCGGGCTACATCGCATACCCGCCGGATGTGATGGAGAAGCTCCTCGCTCTGGATGGCTATTGAAATTAATAAAAATCGATCAGGAGGCATTCTGCTATGAAAAAGAAAAGCGTATTATCCCTGCTGCTGGCGGCGGCGCTGGCGCTCTCCCTCGCCGGTTGCGCCGGGCAGGGGCAGCCGGGCGGAAAGGAGCCTGTCGTCAACAGCGACGGGACCATCACGAAAGAAGAAAACGACGTAAAAATCACTGAGACAGCGGCCAGGTCCATCGAAACCGAGCTGTATGAAACGGCGGATTTCAGCCTGCAGATCCCCAAGGGCTGGACAGTCACCAGCGGCGGTACGGCCATGTACCATTCCATCCGGGTGCAGGATCCCAGCCAGCCCCTCAACCAGATGTTTGTCCTGCTGAAGGCGGAGGGCCTGCTGCACAGCCAGGAGGGAAAGGACGCCTATGCGTATAACGTCACCATGGGGAACACATGGGCGCAGATGCTTTCCCAGGCGCCGGTGCTGACAACCCCCTCCACCGAAAACTTTTTCAAGCTGTTTTCGGAATACGCGGCGTTTGTAGAGCAGTGGGAGCCGAGCTATGCCGGCTATACCTTCCCCCGGTTTGACGGCTTTGCCGTGACCGACCGCTTTGCCTCGGCCAGCCTCCTGTCCTCGTATGCTCTGGGAGAAGAGACGCTGCGGGCGTCCTTTACCGAAAACGGCAAGGAAGGCGAGGGGATGTTCGCCGCGTCGGTGGTGGACTTCGGAAGCGTTGATATTGCCGCAGGACTGCCGGTAGGATATATCATCCCCCGGGCGGACGGCGGCTACTACATGGCATACAACGTCATGGCGGTCACCGCCGCGAAGGATACCTTCATCGAATGGGAGAGCGTCCTCACCAAATGCCTTGGAACGCTCGCCTATTCTGAGAGTTTCGTAAAAGCCACTGAGCAGGCCGGTGAAGAAAAGGTGGCGATGTCAAAGGAAATCAGCCGCATCACCAACGAGAGGCTGGAAATCATCATGGCGGCCTGGGAGGACCGGAACGTCGAGCAGGACATCACCAGCCAGATGCAGAGCGACGAAACCGGCGGCTACGAGCGCGTGTACGACACGCAGACCGGCGAAATCTACCGGGCGGAGGCCGGATGGTATGAAAGCACCGGCAGTGACCGCTACAAGCCGGTGACTGAAAACAAAATGTATGCAGAGCCCATCAGCGGTTACATCGAATAGGGAAGCGGCGGAAAACCGCAAACAAGGAATACATGACAAGGAGGGAAACGGAATGCGTCAGGTGAAAAGGCTCCTTCCCTATGTCCGGCGGTATGTGCAGATGGCCGTTTACGACGTGCTGGACGCGGAGGGGGCGGAATACCGGAAAAAGGAAAGCGGCGCGGTGGTCGCCCGGCTTTCGGTTTACGGGAACGTCAGCACCTTCAGCCTTTCGACAGAGATACAGGATGTGGGGACCGGACTGACGGTTTCCATGCGTGAACCCTGTCCCGGCCTGTCGGCCCAGGGAGAGGAACGGGCGGTGACCGCCGTAGCCGATAAGGTTGCCCAGTACCTTGAGAACGAGCTGATGATCAACCGCCGCTGTTTCGTGCCGGACCGGCATTATGCCGTATAGGGAACAGCGGCGCAGGCACAGGCGGAAATCGGCCGGATCCGTGCGGAAGCGGAAGCGGCCAAGGCTGCGCAGACTGCTGCACAAACTCCGGCCGCGCCTGACGGTACGGTATGCCCCTCGTGCGGCGCGTCCGCTGCCCCGGGCGTGAAATTCTGTCCGGAATGCGGGGCGCCGCTCTCCCGGCAGAGCGAATAAACAGACAATGAATCTGAATATCTGGAGGGATATCTATGGCAAATGAATCGAGAGTATTCCGGCTGCCCGCCGGTATGAGTACCCAGGTAGTGGCGAACGCCGTATCGTCGTTCCTGTCCTCCGCCAAAGGGATGGAGGTACAGAGCGCCGAAACCACAGAAGGCTATGTGGTGCAGGGCCGTCAGGAAAAAGACGGCTGGAAGACCATTGCCGGCATGAGGATGGCTACGACGGTGCAGATGATCCGAATGGATGACAACTTAAACGTCACCGTGGGTCAGGGCGAATGGTCGGATAAGATCGGCGCCGGCGCGCTGGGATGGTTTATCGCATGGCCGCTGGCGGTGACTGCCGGTGTGGGCGCCTACAAGCAGAAAAAGCTGCCGGAAGAGATTTTCCAGGTGATTGAGCAGTGCATCGTCTCCGGCGGCCGCTCGGTGGTGGTGCGAAACGCCGGGGCGGAACTGAACGCGGGTATGGTGGTTTGCCCCGCCTGCAAAACCCAGTGTGCGGCCGGCGCCAAATTCTGCAACAACTGCGGGGCGAAGCTGGAAAACAAATGCCCCCAGTGCGGGGCGGAGATACCGCCCGGAAGCCGCTTCTGCGGAGCATGCGGAACGCCGCTTTCCCCGCAGGGCGCTCCGGTGCGATAAAGGGAGGAGATTGCGTATGCGCAGGGAAAAACCGCCGGGGCGGCAAAAAGGCGCACGGCTTTTCAGTATGCTGCTGGCGGTATGCCTGATGATCGCGGCCCTTCCCCTGTCCGTTTCGGCGGCGGGGGAATATGTGCCGGGAAATCCCCGCTGGTCGGGCTACCAAAACCAGGTGCAGTGGGATCGGCCGGCGGGAGCGGCCTCCGGCGACAGCTTTGAATACGAGGCGCAGCTGCTGCTGGGCGACGATGTGGTCGAGTCCAAGGCAGTGGAAATCGACACCTATTTGTTTTTCACAAACGACGTGGTGACGCGGCCGCAGGAAGAGTACACCATACGGGTGCGTGCCAGATGGATCATGATCGTGGGCGACCCGGACGGCCAGTATATGGTGGCGGACGTCGGCGAATGGGGCCCCTGGGCGACCAAGGCGGGGTCGGGCGGCGGAGAAGCCGAACCGCCCCATGAGCACAGCTATACCCAAAAGCACGACGCGGCACAGCACTGGCAGGCGTGTTCCTGCGGCGACAAAAAGGATGCGGCGGATCACAGCTTCGGCGCATGGACGGCGGATGGCAATACAGAGAGCCGCACCTGCACCGTCTGCGGCTACGCCGAGACAAGGGACGCCGCGCAGACGTCAGCCACCGGGGAAACCACGGATAACGGGCAGGATTCCGGCGGCGAAGGCATCGCGGAGCTGACCGATGAAAATACCGGCGTTTCCGTCTCCCTGTCCGAAGCGGTTCCGGAGGGTGTGGAGCTGTACGCCGGCGTCATGGAGGCGGAGAGCCTGCTTGAAGAGAAGCCGGAGCTGAAAGAAGAGCTGGACGGTCTGCTGTCGGTGTATGAGATCAGCATCCGCCAGAACGGGGAGCCGGTGGAAATCAAAGACAGCGCCATGACGGTGCGCATCCCGATGAACAGCCATCTGGAGGGCTACGCCCATTACCAGGCGGTGCGGGTGGACGGCGAGCCGGAGCGTATAGAGGCAAAGGCCGAAGACGGCAGCCTGGTCTTTGAAGCCGGCGGCCCGGGCCGGTATGCCGTACTCGGTTCCGATACCCCCTTCTCCGTTTCTGCAATCATCCAACCCGACCCGTTGCCGGGAGACGAAAAGGATGGAAACGCCGTCTACATCGTTCTGTTGGCCGCGATACCGGCGGCTGTCCTGCTGGCGCTGCTGCTTGTATTCTTATACAGGAAAAAGCGGAAGGCACAGGATAACCCGCCAGCCGGAGGAAAGGATCCGTCCGAACCGGACGGCGGAAATACCAAAAACTGATTCTATTTGTAAAGGAGAGAATGAAGATGCTTCGAAAAAAGAGTTTGCTCGCGCTGCTGCTGTCCTTATGCATGGTAGTGGCAATGGTGCCCGTCGCCGTGTTGGCGGCAGGCACAGGTATGCCCCAGAATATACGATGGGCAGAGAGCCCTAAAAGCATGGTACAGTGGGACGCGCCCTCGGGCGGCGGCCAGTATCAATACGAGCTTCGGTTGAAGCTCGGCGAGACAATAATTGACGGTCCCGATTTGACAGTACAGAGATATCATCTGTTTAATGGCAACCTGATGACGGAGGCTCGCGAAAATTACACAGTTGAAATAAGGGCGAGAAGCTGCATCATTGTCGGAGAGTTTCCCAACGAATACGTTACCAACCCAGGAGAATGGGGTGACTGGGCTACACTTGAAGGCTCCGGCGGCGGAGAGGGGCCTACTCCCCCCCATGAACACAGCTTCGGCGGCTGGAAAAATAATGGAACCCAGCATTGGAAAGAATGCAGCTGCGGAGAGAAATCTGAAGAGAGCCCCCATAACTTCGGCGAATGGGAGCTGATCTATTATGATGTAAATACGAAGTATGACGTATGTGAAAGGCAGTGCCTTACCTGCGGCTATGAGCAGATTGATAGATACAGGGAACACCAACATTACTATACCGACGACTGGAGTAGCGGTTCGACTACACACTGGAAGGTATGCTACTACTGCAAAGAAGTTAATCAAGATACTGTAGCCAACCATACTTTCGATGATTGGACGATAACAAAGGAGCCCACCACAACCGAAACAGGTTCCAGAGAACGCACCTGCTCCATCTGCAAATATACGCAGACAGAGACGCTGCCGGTTCATACGCACGATGTTCACGATGAAGCATGGAAATATGACGAAACCCAGCACTGGCAGGAATGCTCCTGCGGTGAAAAGCTCAATGTGGCAAACCATACCTACGGCGAATGGAGAGTGACGAAGCCGGCCACCGAGACCGAAGAAGGCTCCAAAGCACGTGACTGCACGGTCTGCGACTATGTGCAGACCGAAACCATTCCGATGCTTAAACATGAGCACAGCTACGGCGATTGGCAGAAAGATAAAACCCAGCACTGGAAGGAATGCCGCTGCGGCAAGAAAACTGAAGTGGGCAACCATACTTTCGATGATTGGACGATAACAAAGGAGCCCACCACAACCGAAACA
>ENA-UALL01000076-UALL01000076.1-human-gut-metagenome-genome-assembly--contig:-NODE-76-length-61856-cov-7.095257_pt1 | contig 61856 bp, 46 predicted proteins | sample MGYA00243699_ERZ654466 | MGnify/ENA primary metagenome ERZ654466 (study PRJEB26926, sample SAMN06164635) | human gut metagenome | biome: ENVO:00009003; feature: ENVO:2100002; material: ENVO:00002003...
TCTACACGAGCCTTATCGTCGGCAGCGTCAGATGTGTATAAGAGACAGAGTCAGATCCTCAAAGGAGCCGGTTTCGCTGACCGGCCCGTCGGATATGGCCAGCGCCAGCACCCGCATGGCGTGGGTGGTCATGTCGTTCCATTTGCGCTGCAAAGCGCCGGGGGAAAAGGGGTGCCGGTTCCCCTGTGCATCCAGATACCGGGTGCAGGCACCCAGGATTTTTTCGGGTGCGCCTTTGATCAGCGTCATGGATTGCGGACCGTCGATGTGCACGCAGGAAAATTTGCGGTTGCTGTCAAACGGGATATGGGAGGACAGGGTATAGGTGTCCTCTTTCCAGGGGGGATTGCCTGCAAATTCCACCAGCGCACGGTCGGTGGCGTTGCCTCCGATGGCGTGCCCGGAGGACAGCAGGCTTTCGGAATTGAGGATGCAGGACATCTGGATAAAGGGCCACAGGCCCTTTTGCTTTTTTATCATGGCCGGCCGGGCATATTCCTCCCCGTCGCCGGTGACCAGCCGGCTGACCTGCAGCTGTCCTTTGGTGAGGGTGCCGGTTTTGTCGGTAAACAGGATGTTTAAGCTCCCCGAGGTTTCAATTCCCACCAGTTTGCGCACCAGCACATGGTCCTTGAGCATCCGGCGCATGTTGGAGGAAAGCACCACGGTGATCATCATAGGCAGCCCTTCGGGCACGGCCACCACCACCACCGTGATGGCCAGCGTCACCGCGTGCATGATATGCCCCATGACGGTGGAGAACTCCGAGCAGGTGGCGGCGATACGCGCCGGGTCGAACGCATTGTCCAGCAGAAAGGAGTGAAACAGGTCGGCCACCGCGACCAGGATGGCCGCGATGTAGCCCAGGCGGCTGAGCGATTTGGCCAGCCCGGCCAAGCGCACCCGCAGGGGGCTTTCCCGCACATCCTCCTGCACTTCCCGTGCCACCCCGCCGTAAAAGGTTTGGTCGCCCACCCGGCGCACGGTCATCACCCCTTCGCCGCTGCACACCACGCTGCCGCTAAACAGCCGGTTGGGGGCCATCAAATCCGACTCATCGGTGGGATCGGCGCAGGGGCGTTTGACGGCTTCCTTGCTTTCGCCGTTGAGAGCGGACTGGTCTACCGCAAGCTGCCCATCGGTCAGAATGCCGTCGGCGGGGACCCGCTCGCCGGATTGCAAGAGGACCACATCATCCACCACGATATCCGCAACCGGAAGCAACACCACCTGTCCGTTGCGCCTGACACGGCAGGAGATGCGGGCCGCGTCCTCCTGCAGTTTGCTGAAAGCCGATTCGCTGCCGTATTCCGACAGGGTGGAAACAAAGGTGGCCAGGAAAATGGCCACGGCGATACCGGCGGATTCGTACCAGTCAAAATGGTGGAAAAGGAATATAAGATTCACGGCCAGCGCCACCAGCAGGATCTTGATGATGGGATCGCCGAAGCTGCTGAGAAATTGGCGGAAAAACCCGTTTCGCTTGGAACGGGTGAGCTGATTGGTACCGTGCAGGCGGCGGGATTGCTCTGCCTGGGTATCGGTGAGGCCCTTGGGAAGGTTCACGCACAGTCCTCCTTTTCCTCTGTGTTACTTCACTATATTCGGAAAAGATGGACAATATGACGGACGGTACAGGAGCTGAAAACAGGGATAAAGAAACGAAATATACCACCGGATCCAATCACAGGCCTCCCCTGGGTGGCCCCGCCTTGTTGTTGGCAGGCGGGACCCTTTGACACAAACCTCTAAAACACCTTACCAATCAAAAAGCGGCCCAAACACTACGTTTAGGCCGCTTTTATAACGAATAGGATAGAGTTGGGGAGACTGGGGGCAATGCGCAAATTTCCAGCCCATGCCCGGATTTTCCGGCACACCACGCCGGTGGTTCCTGACCGCCGCTATTGCGGGGGATTTACCATTCCTGCAGGGTGCCGGTCAGCTCGGTGACCGAGGCAAGGCCCTGCTGCTGCGCGTAAGCTTCCAGCCCTTCCACGATTTTGAGGGCGGCAAACGGGTCGCGGAAATTGGCGGCGCCCACCTGGATGGCCGAAGCCCCGGCGATCATCATTTCCACCGCGTCCTCCCAGGTGGAGATGCCGCCCATGCCCACCACGGGGATGGACACCCGTTTGTACACATCCCGCACCATCCGCACCGCGATGGGGAACACAGCCGGGCCGGAAAGCCCGCCGGTGTTGTTGTGCAGGATGGGGCGGCGGGTGCGAATATCGATGCGCATGCCGGTGATGGTGTTGATTAAGGACACCGCATCCGCTCCGGCATCCTCCACCGCGGCGGCGATATCCCCGATGTTGGAGACATTGGGGGTGAGCTTGACCATCAGCGGTTTATGGCAGTGATCCCGCACCGCCCGCGTCACGGCGGCGGCGTTTTCGCAGGAGGTGCCGAAGCTGGCCCCGCCCTGCTTGACATTGGGGCAGGAGATGTTCATTTCGATGATGTCCACGTCGGTATCGTCCAGCCGCTGCGCCATGGCGCAGTAATCCTCTATGCTGTTGCCGGCGATGTTGGCGATGGCCGCCGTGCCCTGGCTTTTCAGCCAGGGCAGGTAGATGGAGACAAAGGCTTCCACCCCCGGATTCTGCAATCCCACGCTGTTGAGCATCCCGCTGGGGGTTTCGGCGATGCGGGGGGAAGGATTGCCCTGCCGCTCCGCTAAGGTGGTGCCTTTGCAGGAAACACCGCCCAGACGGGAGATGGGATAAAATTCGTTGTATTCCATTCCGTAGCCGAAGGTGCCGGACGCGGTGATGACCGGATTTTTCAGTTCCACCCCACACAGGGTTACCCGCATATCGCTCATGTCCAGTCCACCTCCTCGGCTGAAAATACCGGGCCGTTCAGGCACACCCGGGTATGCTTGACCGCGCCGCCTTCCCTGGTTTTGCACACGCAGCCCAGGCAGGCGCCCACGCCGCAGCCCATGCGTTCCTCCATGGAAACAAAGCAGGGGATGCCCCGCCCGGCGGCGATCCCCGCCACCAGCTTCATCATGATTTTCGGCCCGCAGGTGTAGATGACATCGCATGCCTCGCTGTCCAGATGCTTTTCCAGCGCCTGGGTAGTGAAGCCGTGGAACCCGGCCGAGCCGTCGTCGGTGCACAGGATGGTTTTGGCGCCGCAGGCGGCCAGGTCATCCTGCAAAATCACAGCCGAGGCGTTGCGAAAGCCGGTGATGGCGGTGGCGTTCGCCCCGTAATGCCGGGCCAGGGGCAGCAGGGGAGGGGTGCCGATGCCGCCTCCCACCACCACCGCTTTTTGGGAAGCGTCCTTGAGGGGGAACCCGTGGCCGAGGGGGCCGATGATGTCCAGGGCGTCGCCGTCCTGCCGTTCGGCCAGCCAGGCCGTGCCCTTGCCGCGCACCTCAAAAACCAGGCGGATGATGCCCAGGGCGGCGTCGAACCCGCACAGGGAGATGGGACGGCGCAGCTGGTACCCGCCGCACAGGACGTTGACAAACTGCCCCACCGCCGCAATCCGGGCGATCCCCGGGGCGGACAGGGTGAAATTATAGATGCCGCCGGCTATCTGTTCCTTGTGCAATAACCGGCAGGATTCCTGCAAATACCGCATGGCATTGACTCCTTCTTTTTTGGTTTATGCCATTATGTTGGCCAAAAGGTCCTCTTTCATGCGCAGGGCTTCCCGCCTGGCCGCGCCGGCAAAATCCTCAGGCGGGCACTCTTCCTTTTTCCAGGCGCACATGATACTGCGGGAAGCGTTGATGACCGCGCCCAGCCCGTTTTTATCAAAAGCGGCCACCACATCGGCTGCGCCGCCGCCCTGCGCGCCGTATCCCGGCACCAGGAAAAAGGTGTGGGGCAGGGCTTTCCGCAGCTCTTTTAACTGGTCGGGATAGGTGGCGCCCACCACGGCGCCCACGCCGGAATAGCCGTATTGCCCGGGGAGCGCCTGCCCCCACTGTTCGCACATCTCGCCCATATGGCGGTAGACCGGCTTGCCATCCAGCAGCTTGTCCTGCAGCTCGCCGGAAGAGGGGTTGGAGGTCTTGGCCAGCACAAAGATGCCCGCGTCCTGCGCCTTGCAGACATCCAGCAGCGGCTTTATGCCGTCGGTCCCCAGATACCCGTTGACGGTCAGGGCGTCCGCACCGAAGGCGGCCACCGGCTGCCCTTCGATATCCGTCGTCCCCAGATGGGCGGCGGCGTACGCCTCCATGGTGGAGCCGATGTCGTTGCGCTTGCCGTCGGTGATGACGAACAGCCCCCGGCTTTTGGCGTAGGCGATGGTGTCCGCCAGCGCCTTCACACCCGGCCAGCCGTACAGCTCATAGTAGGCGGCCTGGGGCTTGACGGCGGGCACCACGTCGCACATGGCGTCGATGAGGGCCTTGTTAAAGGTTAGCAGCGCCTGCGCCGCGCCCTGCAGGGTAGCGCCGTGCTCTTCAAAGGCGGCGCGGAGGATATGTTGCGGGATATAGTCGAGCTTGGGGTCAAGCCCGGCCACGGTGGGGTTTTGCTTTTGCCGGATACCGGCGATCAAACGGTCTAAAGACATAACGGTGCCTCCTCCATATACACAATTTTTCCGGCGAGAATGGTGGCCTTTACCCTGCCGTACAGGGTTTGGCCCTTAAAGGGGGTGTTGCGGGATTTCCCGTGCAGCTTTTCCGGGTCCACGGTCCAGCTTTCCTCGGGGTCAAACAGCACCAGGTCCGCCGGGGCCCCGGTGTGCAGGGTGCCGGCCTTGAGCCCGAGCAGCTGCGCGGGAGCGGTGGACATGCAGCGCAGCAGCTCCATCAGGGAGAGGTAACCGGGGCGCACCAGGGCGGTGATACCGGCGGCCAGGGAGGTTTCCAGTCCCACCACCCCGTTGGGGGCGGTTTCAAAATCGGCTTTTTCCTCCGGCGTGTGGGGGGCGTGGTCGGTCGCGATGACACAAAGGGTGCCGTCCTGCAGGCCGCGGATGACGGCCCGCACATCCGCCTCGGTGCGCAGGGGGGGATTCATCCGGAAGTCCGCGTCCCGCTCCCGCAGGCATTCGTGGGTGAAGGTGAAGTAATGAGGGGCGGTTTCTCCGGTGACGGGGATCCCCTTTTGCTGTGCCTCGCGCAGCAGGGAGACGCTGCCGGCTGTGCTGACATGGCAGATGTGCACCGGGCAGCCGGTTTCGGCCGCCAGGCGGATCTCCCGGGCGATGGCCACCTCTTCGGCGGCGGGGGGGATACCGGGTACCCCCAGCAGGGAGGAAACGGCGCCCTCATGCATGATGCCCCGCCCGGCCAGTTCCCGGTCCTCGCTGTGGGAGAGGACCGGCAGGCCCACCACCGCCGCCTTTTTCAGGGCCTCGGCCATCAGCCCGGCCGTGGGGACCGGCTTGCCGTCGTCCGACAGGGCGGCCACCCCGGCCTTTTTCAGCGCGGTGAAGTCGGTCAGCTCCTCCCCCTGCATCCCGCGGGTGATGGCGCCCACCGGGTAGACGTGCGCATCGGCCCGGATGCTTTTTTCCAAGATCCACTGCACCACGCCGGTATCGTCCACCACCGGGGAGGTGTTGGGCATGCACACCACCGAGGTGACGCCGCCGGCTGCCGCCGCACAGCAGCCGGAATAGATATCCTCCTTATGGGTCTGGCCGGGGTCCCGCAGGTGCACATGCATGTCCACCAGGCCGGGCGCGCAGACCAGCCCGTCGGCCTGAAGCAGGGTGGCCCCCTCTAACGGGAGTTGTTCGGCCACGGCAGCGATCTGTCCCTTGCGGATGCGGATATCCGCCTTGCAGGTCATGTCTTGGGAGGGATCGAAGATGGTGGCTCCTCGGATCAACAGGTCTTTCACAGGGTCACATCCTTTGGCGGCAGGGCCGGAATATTTTTCTAAATTATAGCAAAAAAAGGTCGAATATACAAGGGCGCGGGGCAAGTTTTTGGGTCGGGGAGCCTGACTGCGAAAAACCGCCGCACAGGCAATGATCCGTGCGGCGGTTCCCCGGGTTGGCATAAAAAAGCGTTTTCGCCGGGATTTTCCCGGACGGTAGCAGGTCGAAGCCTGCCGGCTATGTAGCCTTGCCGTCCATCTCCAGGCCAAAACTGATTTGCAGGGCATGGTTCACCCGGCCCATGGCGTCGTCATCCAGCCGTCCCATCCGTTCCTTTAAGCGGCGCTTGTCCAGGGTGCGGATCTGTTCAAGCAACACAATGGAATCCCGCGCCAGGCCGCTTTTGGTGGAATGAAGCTGGATATGGGTGGGAAGCCGCGCCTTGTCCTTCTGGCTGGTGATGGCGGCGGCAATGACCGTAGGGCTGAAGCGGTTCCCTACATCGTTCTGCACGATCAGGACCGGGCGGATGCCCCCCTGCTCCGAGCCGACGACCGGGCTGAGATCGGCATAAAAAATATCCCCTCTGTGTACATTCATGGCGTCGTCTCCTAAACTGAAATCTTACGTTTTTATTGTTGGCTGTTATCAGCATTTTATACAACGCTTCTGTTCCAGTTTATGCCCGTCCCGCCGGTGGGGTGTGGACGGGCGCGGAGAGGGGGAAGGAGTCACCGGCCGGTCACAGCGATTTGCAGCCCCTGCATCACGTCGAGAGCTGCCTCATGCAGGTGGGAGTCGGCCCCCGCCACGCAGGCCGCATCCACCGTCACCGGGGTTTCGGGCTGGGCCGCCTTGGCCAGCACCGCGTTGCTGATGACGCAGATGGAGGACACCACCCCCACCAGTTCGATGCTGTCAAAGGGATGGGCCCGCAGGTAATCGAATAATTCCGCCGACCCGAACGCCGGTTTGTAAAAGCAGGGGTCCCCCTCCTGCCGGGTCTGCCTGACCTTTCCGTAAAGCTCCCAGCCGGGGGTCCCGCGCAGGGTGTGGGGGATGGGCAGGCTGCGCCCCTCCTGGGTGGAAAGGTAGTCCTCCCCGTGGGTGTCAAAGGTGAAGGCCACGGTATCCCCCGCCCGGCGATAGGCTTCGATTTTGCGCAGGATGGGTCCTTCCAGCGCCACAGCGCCGGGAAAGCCCAGCGCCCCGTCCACAAAATCCTTTTGATAGTCCACCACGATCAGCAACCGGCTCATCGGCGGTTCCTCCTTTTTGATATTTGACATAGGGTGGGGGCATTGCCCCCATGCAAAAGCCCCGGCGGGGCCCTTTTTTAGGGGAGCGTCCTGCCGGGGCTTGCCGCTTGTCCCGCCTGCAGGCGTTCAAAGCGTTATAAACGGTTCATCAGGGTATAGAAAGCTTTGTGGGCCATAAAGACATCCAACTTGGACACCACTTCGTACGGCGCATGCATGGACAGCACCGGCACGCCCATATCCACCGTGTCCACATCCAGATTGGCGATATACTTGGCCACGGTGCCGCCGCCGCCCGCGTCCACCTTGCCCAGCTCGCCCGCCTGCCAGATCACCTGGTTTTGGTCCATCAGGCTGCGGACCATCCCCATCAGCTCGGCCGAGGCGTCCGACGTGCCGGACTTGCCGCCCGCGCCGGTGTATTTGGTGATGGTGACCCCCTGGTTGAGGCAGGCACAGTTGCGGGGCTCCACCACATCCGGGTAGATGGGGTCCAGGGCCACGTTCACATCCGCCGACAGGCAGACCGAGCGGGACAGCACATGCCGCCCCGCTTCACCGGACATGGCGGCGAGGTCGTCGATGAAATAGGGCAGGAAGGCCGACTGCATGCCGGTGTTGCCGTCCGAGCCGATCTCTTCCTTGTCGGCCAGCACCGTCATGGCGGTGTAGGAAGGGGCGCCGGTGTGCAGGATGGCCGTCAGAGCCGGATAGGCACAGACCCGGTCGTCGTGGCCGTAGGCGGCGATCATGCTGCGGTCAAAGCCTAGGTCCCGCGCCCGGAAGGCCGGGACGATCTCCAGCTCAGCGGACAAAAAGTCCCCTTCTACAATCCCGTACTTCTCGTGCAGGATGTTGAGGATGTTGAGCTTGACCAGGTCGCTGCCCTCCTCCTTCCCAAAGGGGCGGGAGCCGATCAGCAGGTTGAGGTCCTCCCCCTTGACGATCTGGGGGGCGGGGCGTTTCATCTGCTCTGCGCCCAGGTGGGGGAGCAGGTCGGTCACGCAGAAGACCGGGTCGGTTTCGTCTTCGCCTACCCGCACCGTCACCTTGCTGCCGTCCGCCCGGACGATCACGCCGTGCAGGGCCAGCGGGATGGCGGTCCACTGGTATTTTTTGATGCCGCCGTAATAGTGGGTGTCAAAGTAGGCGAGCCCACGGTCCTCATACAGCGGGTTGGGCTTGAGGTCCAGCCGGGGGGAATCGATATGCGCCGCGGCGATGGACACGCCGTCGGTGATGGGGCGGGAGCCGATCACGGCCAGGATCAGGGATTTGCCGCGGTTGTTCAGATATACCCGGTCGCCCGGCTTCAGGTGGGCGGTGGAATCAAAGGGGACAAACCCGGCCTCCTCGGCCATGCGCACCGCCTCGCTCACCGCTTCCCGCTCGGTCTTGGCCGCGTTGAGGAAAGCCTTGTAATCCTCGCAGTATGCGTCGGCCTCGGCGATCTTTTCCCCATCCAGCACCTGCGCGGCGTGCTTGGGCGCGTAAAACAGGGAATCCTTCAGCTTTTCGGTCTCGGTTTTTTCACTCATATCGGGTACCTCCTTACGGTATTTCATACAGTTCCTGATAGGTCTCCTGCGTTTGCAGGACCTTAAAGACATACTGGCGCGTTTCGTCGTAGGGGATGTCGATGAGGGTCTCCCCATCCTGGGAATAGCGCTCGTCCTCCAGCCAGTTCAGCACGGTGGTGCGCCCCGCGTTGTAAGCGGCCAGAAGGGTGGCCGTGCTGGAAAAATCCTCCCGCAGCAGATGGAGCACATAGGTGCCGTACTGGATGTTCGTTTCGGGATCGAACAGGTCGTCCGCCGTCATGCCGTTGTCCAGCGTACCCATCCGCATCCGCGCCCAGTGAAAGGTATCCTCGGTCAGCTGCATCAGCCCCACCGCCCCGGCGGAGGACACCGCATCCGGCGAAAAGGAGCTTTCGGTGGACATGACCGCGTAGATTAGCGAGGGGGTCACCTCATATTCTGCGGCGTATTTCTCCACATATTCACGATAGGGGAGCGGATAGGCGGTTTTGGTGAAATGCTCATACCCCTTGTGCAGGGCCAGCACACACACCACCGCCAGCGCCACAATGCCGGCGGCGGCCAGAATGCAGCGGCGTATCCGCCTTTGCCGCTTGAGACGCTGCGCTTTGGTCACTTGGCCCACTCCTGTATTTGAGCGGCCAGTTCGGCCGCCTGCTGCCGCAAAAGCGCAAGGTCGCCTTCGTTATGCAGGGCGATGTCGGCGCGGGAGGTGTAATATTCCTCCTCCTGCTGGGCCGCCATCCGGGAGCACGCCTGCTCCACCGTCAGACCGTCCCGCTGGCGGATCCGCTCCAGCCGCATGGCGGCGGGGGATACCACCGCCACCGTCAGGTCGCAGAACCGGTCCATCCCGCTTTCAAACAGCAGGGGTGCGTCGATCACGGCCAGCCGTTCCCGCATCTGCTCAAACTGCATGAGGATTTTGTGGGACAGCTCCAGGATATACGGGTGGGTGATGGCGTTGAGCTTGGCGGTATCCTCCGGCGTGGCAAAGGCCCGTTTGGCCAGCTGCCGCCGGTTGAGGGTGCCGTCGTCGTTGAGGATGTCCTCGGAAAATTCCTCCACCAATTTGGCAAGGGCCGGTTGCCCCGGCTCCACTACCCGGCGGGCGAGTATATCGGCGTCGATCATGGGGAAATGCTTTTCTTTAAAAACACGGGCCACTTCGCTTTTGCCCGATCCGGTGGGGCCGGTCAGGCCCACCACATACACTTTATCTGTCAAGAGTGATCACCTCAAATCCAGCGGCGCGCAGGATGCGGTTGTACACCGCCAGTCCCACGCCCTGGTCGCTGGGGCAGGCGGCGTATACCAGTGCCGCGCCCCGTTCGTCCAACTGCCGCAGAGCATTAAACAACTGCTGTGCCTGTTCATTTGCGTCGTCCCGCCGTCCATACGTTAAAAAGGGGACGGCCAGCGAGGTCTCTTCCCCGTCAAAGCAAAGGGCCATCAGCCCCTCCGGCTTTGCGGCGGCCTGCCGGTTGACAAACTGCGCAAACCCCTGGGGCGAGGCCTTGACCAGGATCACCCTGGCGCGGGGGGAATAGTGCTTGTATTTCATGCCGGGGGAAGCCGCCCGCTGCCCGTCGGCCAGGGGATGGGTGACGGCGGGGTCCACCTCCACATGGGGCAGGACTTTTTGCAGCATGGCCGGGGTGACGCCGCCCGGCCGCAGCACCCGTGCGCAGCCCGGAGAGACGGATACCACGGTGGATTCCACCCCCACCCCGCAGGGGCCACCGTCCACCACGGCCGGTATCCGCCCGGCCATGTCCGCCATCACATGGGCGGCGGTGGTGGGGCTGGGGCTGCCGGACAGGTTGGCCGAAGGGGCGGCCAGCGGCAGCCCGGCGGCCCGGATGATGGCCTGGGCCACCGGATGGGAGGGCATGCGGACGGCCACGGTGTCCAGCCCGGCGCTGACGCTGGCCGGGATGCGGGGGGAACGGGGGAGGATGATGGTCAGCGGGCCGGGCCAGAAGGCCTGCGCCAACTTTTGCGCCTCCGGCGGGAAAGCGGTCACCAGCGGCTCTACATCGCAAAGCTGCGCCACATGCACGATCAGGGGATTGTCCTGGGGACGTCCCTTGGCCGCAAAGATGCGGGCCACCGCCTGCTCGTTGGTGGCGTCGGCCGCCAGGCCGTAGACGGTTTCGGTGGGGATACCCACCAACTCGCCGCGCCGCAGATACTCCGCTGCGGCGGCGATGTCGGGCGGGCTGGCGCTGAGCAAACGGGTTTGATAAGCGGTCATGCCCCCTCACCCGCTTCCTGCAGCTTTTGGGCCCGGTCGGCGGTGATGAGCGCGTCGATGATCTCGTCCAAATCGCCGTCCATGACCGCGTCGATCCGGTACAGGGTCAGCCCGATGCGGTGGTCGGTCACCCGCCCCTGGGGGAAATTATAGGTGCGGATGCGCTCGTTGCGGTTGCCGGTGCCCACCTGGGAACGGCGGTTGGCCGCAATGGCGCTCTGCTGCTCGGCCTGCTTTTGCTCGAGCAGGCGGGAGCGCAGCACCCGCATGGCTTTGTCCTTGTTTTTGAACTGGCTGCGCTCATCCTGGCATTCCACCACCAGCCCGGTGGGCAGGTGGGTGATGCGGATGGCGGATTCGGTTTTGTTGATATGCTGGCCGCCCGCGCCGCTGGAACGGAAGGTGTCGATCTGCAGGTCGGCGGGGTTGATGTCCACCTCCACCTCATCGGCCTCGGGCAGCACCGCCACCGTCACGGTGGAGGTGTGCACCCGCCCGCCCGATTCGGTTTCGGGCACCCGCTGCACCCGGTGGACGCCGCTTTCAAATTTCAGGCGGCTGTAGGCGCCGTCTCCGCAAATCAGAAAGCTTATCTCCTTGTATCCGCCCAGCTCGGTCGCGTTGGCGTTTAAAATTTCGGTCTGGAACCCTTTGGCCTGGGCGTACATGCTGTACATCCGGTAGAGGGAGGCGGCAAACAGGGCCGATTCCTCCCCCCCTGCTCCGCCGCGGATTTCCATGATGACGTTGCGGTCGTCGTTGGGGTCGCGGGGGAGGAGCAGGAGCTTGAGCTCCTCGGCGCACGCGGCGGCCTTGCGGCGGCCTTCGGCCAGCTCCTCTTCGGCCAGCTGGCGCATCTCCCGGTCCAGCCCGCCGCCCTCCAGCAGGGCCTGGGCTTCCTCGCCCTGCCGGGCGGCCGCCCGGTATTCCCGGTATTTTTGCACCACCGGCTCCAACCGGCTGTGCTCCTTGAGCAGCTGCTGGTATTCCTCCACACGGGAGATCACCGCCGGATCGTACAGCCGCTGTTCGATTTCCAGATAGCGTTTTTCCACTTGGGAGAGTTGGTCGAACACGGGCGGCACCTCCTTCAGCGATGGATTTTTTTGATATGCCGTTCGATCTTGAGGCGGGGGGCCATAAATTCATGGCCGCAGCCTTCGCACTTTAAGCGGAAATCCATCCCCACCCGCAGCACGGTGAAAAAGCACGAGCCGCAGGGATGCGGTTTTTTCATTTCCAGCCGGTCGCCCACCTGCACGTCCATTCTGCCCACCGCCTTTCTGTTTCATCCTATCCGATAATGCAACTCAGTATACCACGATTTTCCTATTTCTGCAACCGTTGCGCCAGGGCGGGGTCGGGGTCCACATAAGCGGTCCGGTTGGTGGTGTAGATCACCATGCCGGGCTTGGCGCCGCCCGGCTTTTTGACGTATTTGACCGGGGTGTAATCCACCGGCACCTGTTTGCCGGTGGCGGCGCGGGAGTGCAGCGCCGCCAGCACGGCGGCCTGCTCCAAGGTGCGGTCGGGGGGCGTTTTGCCCCCGGTGACCACGATCACGTGGGAGCCGGGGATGTTTTTTGTGTGCATCCAGATGTCGCTGCCCCGGGCGATTTTGGTGGTCAGCCGGTCGTTTTGCAGGTTGTTGCGCCCCACCAGGATGGTAAAGCCGTCGTCGGAGACAAATTCCATCGGCTTGAGAGGGGCGGGGGGCTTCTGCTTGCCGGAACCCCGCCGCAGGTATCCGCCTGCGGCCAGCTCTTCCCGCAGCTCGGCCAGCTCCCGGAAGCTGCGGGCGCGGGAGAGGGCGTCAAACACCGAGTCGATGTAGATGAGCTCCTGCTCGCCGGCCGCGATCTGCCGGGTGAGCATATCCTCGGCGGTCTGGGCCTTGCGGTAGAGCTTGTAGTATTTCTGCGCGTTGGCCGAAGCCGTCAGCGCCGGGTCCAGCGGGACGGTCAGGGGGGCGCAGTCCGGGTCGTAATAATTGATCAGCTGCGCCTGCCTGGCCCCCTTGGGGATGGCGTGCAGGTTGGCGTTGATCAGGTCGCCGTACAGCCGGTAAAGCTCCCGCTTGCCGGACTGGTCCAATTCCTGCCGCTGGTGCTGCAGCTTGCGGGTGATCCGGTCGCTGATGTTGGTGAGCAGCCGCAGGATGTCGTGGGAGCGCTGCTTCATCCGCTCGGCTTCGTCCTTTTTGGCGTAAAAGGAATCCAGCAGCAGGGAAAAGCTCTCCATTTCCCGTCCCACCGCCTCCAGCCCGTACTGGGTGATGGGCAGGAAACTGAAGTCAAAGGGGACCTCTTTCTTTTCCAGCAGATAGGGGACGGCCCCCTGGCCGGTTTCGACGATGGTTTTCAGCCGGCCCGCGTAAAACAGCAGCCGGTCCTTTTCATTTCCGGTCAGCGCCGATACCGGGGTGTCGGCCCCGCGGGTGGCGTAATGCGCCATCTCCCGGCAGATGAGGGGGGACAGCCCCTGGGATACCCCCAGCAGCGCCTTGGAGAGGGGGCCGTCCGGGCCGGACTCCACCGCTCCCCACAGCTCCTGCGGCCCGGCCATGGACAGGTCCACCCGCCCTGCGGCCAGCGGGGGCGGGGAATAGGGCAGCCCCGGCAGGACCGGGCGGACCGAGGACATGTCCCAGTCCACCCGTTTGATGGCGTCGAGCACCACCCCGTCCGGGCCCACCAGGATGATGTTGCTGTGCCGTCCCATGATTTCGGCCGCCAGCGTCAGGCGGACCGGGTCCCCCAGTTCGCTGATGCAGTCAAAGTCAAAATAAAGGGCGCGTTCCAGCCCGGGTTGGCGGATGCCCACCAGCCGCCCGCCGGTGAGCCGCTTGCGCAGCAGCATGCAGAACATGGGGGGCGAGGCGGGGTTTTCCAGCGCGCAGCCGGTCAGGTGGACCCGGGGGGAACCCGCGCGGGCCGACAGATACAGCTTGTGGCTGCCCTGGCGGCTGCGCAGGGCGATCACCAGCTCCTCGCGGGAGGGCTGGTGGATTTTATCGATGCGGGCATCCTGCTCCACAAGGGGAAGCAGTTCCCGCCGGATGCAATGTAAAAATACGCCGTCCAGTGCCATGGTTGATTACTCCCTTATCGTCTCATAGGGTGCGGGTTGGGCATACGCGGCCACCGTCAAGGAGGGGAAGGCTTTCTCCATCTCTTTTTGCAGGGTGTGGGAGATGCCCACCTCGGTGGCGTAGTGCCCGGCGTCGATGGCGGCCACCCCGGCCCCGGTGAAGGCCAGCCATTCGTGGTGCTTGATCTCCCCGGTCAGCACAGCGTCCACGCTTTCGGCCAGGTCAAGCAGGCAGTCGCCGCCCGCCCCGCTGCACACCCCGATGCGGGTGACGGTATCCCTTCCCCCGGCGGCAAAGCGCACGGCGGTGTGCAGCCGCTGCGCGGCATCGTGGGCCAGCTCGTCCGCTTTTACAGGGGCGGGCAGGGTGACGATGCGGCAAAGGCCGTCGGGCGCGACCCCGGCCGGGGGCCAGCCCATCTGCCGGATCAGGGCGTCGTTGACCCCGCCCGCCGCCTTATCCAGGTTGGTATGTAAACAGAGTGCGGCGATGCCCGCCGCCGCCAACCGGTAGGGGACGGAGTCCCCCTCCAGCCGCCGCAGGGGGGAGAAGATCACGGGATGGTGGCTCACGATGAGCTGCGCGCCCATGGCAGCGGCGGCCTTTACCGCCTGCGGGGTGATGTCCAGCGTGGTGAGCACGGCGCTCACCTGTGCGGTGGGCGATCCCACCAGCAGGCCGGGGTTGTCCCATTCCTCCGCCAGGGCCAGCGGCGCGCGCGCTTCCCAGAAATTCAGAATATCCTGTACCGTCATAGCGATTCCTCCAGTCGTGCGATGAGTTGATGCAACCGGGCGGCCTGCTGCCCCCGCCCGGCGCTTTGCCATCCGGCCTCCTGGCGGCGCAGGCGGCCGATCTCCTTTTGAAGGAAGGCCGCCCCGTCTTTGCCCAGCGCCCCCCGGTAATAGGCGGCTTCATCCGTCACAGGTGGAGTGCCGGTGTACCCGGCGGACATCACCACATACAGATGGCCGCCCGCCCGGACCACCGCTTCCCGCAGCAGGGAAAACCCGCCGGTCAGCAGATATTGCCGCAGCTTTTCGGGGCGGGTCATGGGCTGCAGGACAAGGCGGTAACGCCCGTCCTTCACCCACCCGGCCGCCTGCAGGATGGCGGCGATGGTCTCGCCTCCCATCCCCGCTATGACAATGTCGTCCGCCTCGCCGGGGGACAGGGGGGACAGGCCGTCTCCCAGACGCACCTGTATGACCCCGTCCAGCCCGGCCGCTTGTACGTTGCGCCGGGCGGTACCGGCCGGGCCGGGGCGGACGTCCGAAGCGATGGCCGACGGGCAGATCCCCTCCCGGATCAGATGGATGGGCAGATAGGCGTGGTCGGTGCCGATGTCGGCCACCCGGCTCCCCCGGCGGATCAGGGATGCCGCGCAGCGCAGCCGCTCGTCGAGCATGGCGCTCCTCCTTTCGGGTAAATGCAACAAAAGACCCCTCACGCATTTCCGGCCGATGGAAAACCGCGAAGGATCTTTTGGCGATCGGGTATCCCCAGGCGGCGCGCCGCCTGGGGGGAAATCATTTGCTCATGTGGTCGTTGATCTTTTTCACCAGTTCGCCGCAGTCCACACCGTGCACCTGGCAGGCCTGTTCCAGCGATTCGCCCCGGGCGGAAGGGCAGCCCAGGCAGTGCATGCCCATCTCCAGAAAGTAAACGGCGGTGGTCTGGTCGGCGTCCAGGATGTCGCCGATCAGGGTATCTTTTGTAATGGTCATAAACGGGTCGTCCTTTCTTTGATAAATCTTTGACAAGGCGCCTGCGGCGCCGGTCTGTCCTTTTTAGTATGGGAAAAGGCGCCGGACTTATTCGGCCTTGGTCTGGTAGGCCAGCGTCAGCAGGCTGTCCCCCAGATGCACGTTTTCCACAATGGCGTCGGGATAATCAAACCCGATGTCGTAATGGCTGAAGTTCCAAAAGCTGCGGATGCCCAGCGCCATCATCCGCCGCACCAGGTCGGGGGCGGCCTCCTTGGGAATGCACAGGATGGCGATGGAGGGGTTGTGCGCCCGGCAGAACTCCTCTAAGGCGGCGGTGGGCATCACCGTCAGCTCCTGGATATGGGTGCCGGTGATGGCGGGGGAATCATCGAAAATACCGGTCAGGCGGATGCCGCGGATTTCAAAATTGATGTGGTTGGCAATGGCACAGCCCAGGTTCCCCGCGCCGATGAGGATGGCGCCCGACGGGTTATCGACCCCCAAGATATGGCCGATCTCGGTGTAGAGCTGCTCCACAATATACCCGTAGCCCTGCTGCCCGAACCCGCCGAAGCAGTTGAGGTCCTGCCGGATCTGGGAAGCGGTCAGCCCCATGCGGGCGGCCAGGTCGCGGGAGGAGATGCGGGTGACGCCGTTTTCCATCAGATCGTACAAAAACCGGTAGTAGCGGGGGAGCCGCCGGATCACCGACATGGAAATGGATTGGTTTTTGGCCATGGCATTCCGACTCTTTCCTAAATAAAATCCGCCAATGCAAACAGCGGGCAGGATCAGCGGTTTTGCTCGCGGGTGTAATCCAGCAGGCCGCCGGCCAGCAGCATATCCACCTGCCGCTGCGAAAAGCCGGTTTTCAGCGGGATGTGCGCGCCGGTGGTGTTGTTGACAAGCTCCACCGGTTCGCCGCTTTCCAGCCGGCGGCGGATATCCGGCAGGCACAGCTCATCCCCAAAAGATACCTTGTCGTAGTCCGCCTCGTTCTCAAAGGTGAGGGGCAGAATCCCCGCGTTGATGAGGTTGGCGACGTGGATGCGGGCAAAGGATTTGACGATGACCGCCTTGATCCCCAGGTACAGGGGGGCCAGCGCCGCATGCTCACGGGAACTGCCCTGCCCGTAGTTGGCCCCGCCGATGATGATGCCGCAGCCCTCTTTTTTGCAGCGGGCCGGGAAATCCGGGTCGCAGCGGGTGAAGCAGTGCTCCGAGATGGCGGGGATGTTGGAGCGCAGGGGCAGGATCTTGGCGCCGGCCGGCATGATGTGGTCGGTGGTGATGTTGTCTTCCACCTTCAGCAGCACCTTGGCGGTGATGCTCTCCGGCAGGGGAGAGGTCTGCGGGAAGGGCTTGATGTTGGGCCCGCGCACGATCTGCACGCTGTCCATATCCGCCTCGCTGGCAGGGGGGATGATCATGTTGTCGTTGATGAGGAAATGCTCCGGCATGGTGACCTTCACCGGTTCGCCCAGGGTGCGGGGATCGGTGAACACACCGGTCAGGGCGGCTGCTGCCGCCGTTTCGGGGCTGACCAGATAGACCTGGCCGTCCGCCGTGCCGGACCGGCCCTCAAAGTTGCGGTTGAAGGTGCGCAGGGAGATGCCGCCCGAATTGGGGGACTGCCCCATGCCGATGCACGGGCCGCAGGCGCATTCCAGGATGCGGGCGCCGGCCGCGATGAGGTCGGCCAGGGCGCCGTTTTCGGCCAGCATATTGTAGACCTGCTTGGAGCCGGGGGCGATGGACAGGCTCACGTCCGGGTGCACCGTTTTGCCCTTGAGGATGGCCGCCACCTTGAGCATATCCATCAGCGAGGAGTTGGTGCACGAGCCGATGCAGCACTGGTCCACCTTCATACCGGCAAGCTGCGCCACCGGTTTGACGTTATCCGGCGAATGGGGGCAGGCGGCCAGCGGCTGGAGCGAAGACAGGTCGATGTCGATCACCTCGTCGTACACCGCGTCCGCGTCGGGGGCCAGCGCCACCCAGTCCGCTTCGCGGCCCTGCGCCTTCATGAATTCGCGTGTTACCTCGTCGGAGGGGAAGATGGAGGTGGAAGCGCCCAGCTCTGCCCCCATGTTGGTGATGGTGGCGCGCTCCGGCACCGTCAGGGAGGCAACGCCCTCCCCGCCGTACTCGATGATTTTGCCCACGCCGCCCTTTACCGACATGATGCGCAGCACTTCCAGGATGATGTCCTTTGCGGCCACCCAGGGCTGCAGCCGGCCGTGCAGGTTGACCCGCACCATCTTGGGCATGGTGATGTAATACGCGCCGCCGCCCATGGCCACCGCCACGTCCAGGCCGCCCGCGCCGAAGGCCAGCATACCGATGCCGCCGCCGGTGGGGGTGTGGCTGTCCGAGCCGATGAGGGTTTTGCCGGGGATGCCGAACCGCTCCAGGTGCACCTGATGGCAGATGCCGTTGCCGGGGCGGGAGAAATACAGCCCGTGCTTTTTGCACACCGACTGGATGTACCGGTGGTCGTCCGCGTTTTCAAAGCCGGTTTGCAGGGTGTTGTGGTCGATATACGCGACCGAGCGTTCGGTCTTGACCCGCGGCACTCCCATGGCTTCAAATTCCAGGTAGGCCATGGTGCCGGTGGCGTCCTGGGTGAGGGTCTGGTCGATTTTCAGCCCGATTTCGCTGCCCGGGGTCATATCGCCGGACAGCAGATGGGAAGCGATCAGCTTCTGTGCAAGGGTTTGTCCCATCGTTATCAACTCCTGTATCATTTCATAATACTGTATTATGACGGATGCGGGACGATTTGTCAATGTTTTAACGAACAATGCCAAAAAATTTAACCGATTCTTCATGAATTCCGCCCGGTGGACCAAGCGGCGGACAGGGGGCGAGGAATCGGCTGGAAATCGGGCGGGGTCGCTTGCACTTATATTTTCTTTATGTTAAAATAACAAAAGACTGCCGCGCGGACGCTGTGCGGCAAAGGCCGGCCTTTGGCCGGCCGTCTCTCAGAACAGGAGGTCCTGTGATTTGCGAATCGGAATTGACATTGGCTCGACCACGGTCAAGGTGATCCTGCTGGATGACGATGACCGGGTCCTTTATAAATCCTACGAGCGGCACATGTCGAAAGTGCGCGAAAAAACCGCGCAGATGCTCCGCCAGCTCGCCCCCCGCTTACAGGGGCAGACCGTCCGCGCGGCGGTGACCGGCTCGGCCGGGCTGGGGGTGGCCAAGGCCGCCGGGTTGGAATTTGTGCAGGAGGTGTTCGCCACCGCCGGGGCGGTGGAACGCTTTGTGCCGGATACCGACGCGGTGGTGGAGCTGGGCGGCGAAGACGCCAAGATCATCTTTTTCACCGGCGGGCTGGAGGAGAGGATGAACGGCTCCTGCGCCGGGGGCACCGGCGCGTTCATCGACCAGATGGCCACCCTGCTGGGGGTGACGGCCGACGAGCTGGACGCCCTGAGCTTAAAGCACGAAAAGATATACGCCATCGCCTCCCGCTGCGGGGTGTTCGCCAAGACCGACATCCAGCCCCTGCTCAACCAGGGCGCGCGCAAGGAGGATATTGCGGCCAGCATCTTCCAGGCGGTGGTCAACCAGACCATCGCCGGGCTGGCGCAGGGACGGGAGATCAAGGGCAAGGTGCTGTTCCTGGGCGGCCCGCTGTTTTACCTGCAGGGGCTGCGGCAGCGGTTTGTCGAAACCCTCCGCCTGTCGCCGGGAAATGCGGTCTTCCCCGAAAACGCCGAGGTGTTTGTGGCCATCGGCGCCGCCTGCTATGCGGGGGACAACAGCCCGGAAATTTCCTTTGATGAGCTGATGCAGCGGATTGAAAACGCCTCCACCCAGGTGAGCACCACCAACACCCTTGAACCGCTGTTCAAGGACGAGGCCGAGTACGAGGAGTTCCGGGCGCGCCACGCCAAGGCCTGCCCGCCCCCCATGGACGCCGAGCACTACACCGGCGACGCCTATCTCGGCATCGACGCGGGGTCCACCACCACCAAGCTGGCGCTGATCTCGGCCGGCGGCGGCTTGCTGTACACCTATTATGCCTCCAACGAGGGCAACCCGGTGGCGGTGGTCAAAGCCCAGCTTGAGGAGATTTACCGCCGGTTCGGCGGCCGCATCGTGATAAAAGGCAGCGCGGCCACCGGCTACGGCGAGGACCTGATTAAAAACGCATTCCACGCGGATATGGGCCTGGTGGAGACCATGGCGCATTACCGCGCCGCCCGCCATTTTAACCCGGATGTGGATTTCATCATCGACATCGGCGGGCAGGACATGAAATGCTTTAAAATCCGCAACGGCGCCATCGACAGCATCATGCTCAACGAGGCGTGTTCCTCCGGATGCGGTTCGTTTATCGAGACCTTTGCCAAGGCACTGGGCTACGATATCGCCACCTTTGCCCGGTTGGGCCTGTTTGCCAAGCGGCCGGTGGACCTGGGTTCCCGCTGCACGGTGTTCATGAATTCGTCGGTCAAGCAGGCGCAGAAAGAGGGCGCCGACGTGGAGGATATTTCGGCCGGGCTGTCGATGAGCATTGTCAAAAACGCCATCTACAAGGTCATCCGCGCCTCCGACCCGTCCGAACTGGGCCAGCATATCGTGGTGCAGGGGGGGACCTTCCTCAACGACGCGGTGCTGCGCAGCTTTGAATGGGAGCTGGGCGCCCAGGTGGTGCGCCCCACCATCGCGGGGATCATGGGCGCTTACGGCGCCGCCCTTTCGGTGCGGGACGAACGGTTGAGGACCGCTCCGGGCGAGCCGTCGGGGCTTTTGACGGCCCGGCAGCTTGAGGAGTTTGTCCACACCGCCAAATCCGTCCCCTGCGGCCTGTGCGGCAACCACTGCCAGCTGACGGTGAACACCTTCGGCGGCGGGCGCAAATTCATTTCCGGCAACCGCTGCGAGCGGCCGCTGGGCAAGGGGGAGCAAAAGCAGGTCCCCAATCTCATGAAGGAGAAATACGACTACCTGCGGGGGCTGAAAAACACCGGCGGCAGCCGGGGCAAGATCGGCATCCCCATGGTGCTCAACCTGTATGAAAATCTGCCCTTCTGGCAGGCCTTCTTCAATGCGCTGGATTACGAGGTGGTGCTCTCGCCCGAATCCTCCCGCAGCCTGTACGTCCAGGGGCAGCACACCATCCCGTCGGATACGGCCTGTTACCCGGCCAAGCTGTCCCACGGCCATCTGGAGGCGCTGCTGGGGCGGGACGACCTGACCGCGATCTTCTATCCCTGCCTGCCCTACAACGTGGACGAGGGCAAGGGGGACAACCACTACAACTGCCCGGTGGTGGCCTATTATCCCGAATTGCTGGCCGCCAATGTGAGCGAACTGAAAAAGGTGAAATACCTCACCCCCTATTTCGGCATCCACCGGCCGGGGGATTTTGCCAAACACGCGGCGGATTACTTTGGACGGGAACTGGGGGTCACCGCCGCCCAGGTGAAGAAGGCGGCCAAAGCGGCCTATGCGGCGGCGGACGCCTATACCGCCTGGGTCCGCAAGCGCGGGCAGGAGATCATCGACGACGCGCGGGCCCATCACCGGCCCATCATTGTGCTGGCCGGGCGGCCCTACCACATCGACCCGGAGATCAACCACGGCATCGACGGGCTGATTGCTTCGTTCGGGCTGGCGGTGGTCACCGAGGACGCGGTGGCCTATCACATGCCCAAACAGCCGGTAAAGGTGCTCAACCAGTGGACCTACCACGGGCGGCTGTACAGCGCGGCCCGGTTTGTCACCACCCAGCCCGACATGCAGCTGGTGCAGCTGGTGTCCTTCGGCTGCGGGATCGACGCCATCACCACCGACGAGGTGCGGGATATTCTGGAAACCGGAGGCAAGCTGTACACCCAGCTCAAGATAGACGAAATCAACAACCTCGGCGCCGTGCGCATCCGCATCCGCAGCCTGCTGGCCGCCATGCGGGCACGGGAACAGGAAAGGGTTTGAATCCATGGCAACATTGCAATATAACGAGCAGGGCCGCCTGCTCTTCACCGAAGAGATGAAACGGGAGTACACCCTGCTGATGCCCCAGATGCTGCCGGTGCATTTCACCATGCTGCGGCAGGTGTTTGAATTGCAGGGGTACAAGGTGGATATGCTCACCACCAACCACCGCGGCATTGTGGATGCCGGGCTGAAATATGTGCACAACGACACCTGCTACCCGGCGCTGCTGGTCATCGGCCAGCTGCTCGATGCGGTGCGCAGCGGCAAGTACGATCCCCACAAGGTGGGGCTGCTCATCACCCAGACGGGGGGCGGCTGCCGCGCCTCCAACTATATCCACCTGCTGCGCAAGGCTTTAAAACGCGCCGGGTACGACTATATCCCGGTGGTGTCGGTCAACCTGTCGGGGCTGGAAAAGAATCCCGGTTTTTCCCTAGGCTTCAACATGCTGCGGCAGCTGGCCTATTCCATGCTCTACGGCGACCTGATCGTGCACATGGCCAACCAGTGCCGCCCCTATGAGCTGGTGGAGGGGGAGACCGACCGGCATATCCGCAAATGGGTGGACCGCCTGGTGAAGGATTTGGGCCGCAAGGGCAGCTTTAAATCGGCGCATGTGCGGGAAAATTTCAACGCCATTGCCGATGATTTCGCGGCCATCCCGGTCCACCGCACCCCCAAGGTCAAGGTGGGCGTGGTCGGCGAAATCTATATCAAATACGCCCCCCTGGGCAACAACAACTTGGAGGAATTCCTCCGCTCGGAGGATTGCGAGCCGGTGGTGCCCGGCCTGACCGATTTCATCATCTTCAAATGCGACAACCGGGTGGAGGATCACCGCCTTTACGGCGGGAAATGGGTGACCTACGCGGGCGCCTCCTTCCTGGCCAATTTTGTCAAGAGCCTGCAGCGGGACATGATTGCAGCGGTAAAACGGCATCCCGAATTCCGGGTCCCCTGCACCTTCGATCATCTCAAGTCGCTGGTGAAGGGCTATGTGGGCTACGGCAACAAAATGGGCGAGGGCTGGCTGCTCACCGGCGAAATGCTTGAACTGATCGACGCGGGCATCGTCAACATCGTCTGCACCCAGCCCTTCGGCTGCCTGCCCAACCATATCGTGGGCAAGGGCATGGTGCGCAAAATCAAGGAGAACCATTCCGAAGCCAACATCGTGTGCGTGGACTATGATGCAGGCGCGACCCGCATCAATCAGGAAAACCGCATCAAGCTGATGCTCTCCAATGCCCGCATGCAGCTGGAAAAACAGAAAAACGCCCAAAAGAAAAAACCGGCAAAAGCCGCTGTGAGCAAAGGAAAAACGGCGGTATAATCGGCCCGCGGCGGCGCACACTATTCCCGAAAGGGAGTGTGTATATGAGCGGCGACGCCGATACCAAAAAGAAGAAAAAGGACAAGCCGGAAGGGAACGCGGCGGACGAACAGCCGGGGGAAAAGCTGCAATCCCAGCTGGAGGACCGGCAGGAAAGCGGCTCGGTCACCACCGACAACGGACGGCATGTCATCCACTGCCTGACCATCATCGGGCAGATCGAGGGGCATTATGTGCTGCCCTCGGAAAACAAAACCACCAAGTACGAGCACGTCATCCCCCAGCTGGTGGCCATTGAGGAAAGCCGGGAGATCGAAGGGCTTCTGATCCTGCTCAACACCGTGGGCGGGGATATAGAGGCCGGGCTGGCGCTGGCCGAGCTCATCGCCGGGATGAAAAAACCCACCGTGTCCCTGGTGCTGGGGGGCGGCCACTCCATCGGCGTGCCCCTGGCGGTGGCGGCCAAGGCCTCCTTTATTGCGCCCACCGCCACCATGACGCTGCATCCGGTGCGCACCAATGGCCTGGTGCTGGGGGTGCCGCAGGCGTTCACCTATTTTGAACGGATGCAGCAACGCATCACCGGGTTTGTGGCGAGCAATTCCGGCATGAGCGAGGATCGCTTCATGGAGCTTTGCCTGAATACCGGGGAACTGGTCACCGACATGGGCAGCGTGCTCGACGGCGACACCGCGGTACAAGAGGGCCTGATCGACCATCTGGGCTCGCTGTCCGACGCGATCGCCGCGCTGTATGCCATGATCGAGGGCAAGCGCCCCCGCAAATCCAAAAAAAAGAAAGCATAGGGGACGGGTGTCCCCCTATACATAGGAAAGGACGACCGGCTTTATGGCAAAATCGGACAAGCCGCCGGCAAAAAAAGCGGTAAAGAAAAAAACAGCCGGCAAAAAAACGGCCGCCTCCCGGCAGCGCCGGCAAAGCCGCCATCAGGCGGCCGCCGTGGTGCTGTTTGCGGGGGCGGTGCTGGTGCTTTGCCTTCTGCTCATCCCCGGCGAGCACCTGTGGAAGCTGCTGCGGGACCTGATGCTGGGCCTGTTCGGTGTCTGCGCCTTTGCCCTGCCCCCCCTGATGGTGTACATCGCGGTGATGGCGGCCATGGAAAAGCCCCAGGGCTTTTTGACCCCCAAGCTGTGGCAGGGCGGGCTGGTGCTGGCCGCCCTGTGCACCGCCATCCATGTGTTCGCCACCGACATACAGGGCGGCTATTTTGCCGCCCTGGGGAGGGCCTACATAACGGGACAGGACATGCGCAGCGGCGGATTTTTCGGCGGCGTGCTGGGCTATCCCTTTGAATATTGCTTTACCGACATAGGGGCCAAAATCATCATTTGCCTGCTGGTGTTCGTCACCGTGATGCTGATGACCGGCACCAGCATCATCCGGCTGTTCCAGTTTTTCTGGAAGCCGGTGAAGCGGACCGGCCAATCCATCCGGCAGGCCATCGAGTTTGACGACGAGGAAGAGGACGAACGGGAGGAAAAGCTGGTCCCGCTCGACGGCTCGGACATCGATGTGGAGATGGGGGAGGGATACGCATCCCTTGCCGGAGAACCGCCCCCCGCGCCGGTGCCTCCGTCACAAAAGCTTGAGCAGTTCAAAACCGCCGCCCGCCGCAACCGGCAGGGCGACCGGTTTGCCTACGATATGCCGCTGGACGGCTATTCCCCGCCCCCACAAGAGGAGGAGACGCCAAAGCCGCAGGAACAGGAGGAAAAAGAGCCGGAGGATACAAAGCGGGAGGAGGGACAGCCGCTCCCTTCCAACAGCTATCGCTACCCGCCCCTTTCCCTGCTGGACGAAAGCCCGCCGGTGGACACCCAAAAGACGGGCGAGGAGCAAAAAACAGCCGAGCTGCTGGTGAACACCCTGCAGGAATTCGGCGTGAGCACCAAGGTGCTGGATATTTCCCGCGGGCCGTCGGTCACCCGGTATGAGCTGCAGCCCAGCGCCGGGGTGAAGATCAGCCGCATCACCAGCCTGGCCGACGACATCGCCCTGCGCCTGGCCACCACCGGGGTGCGGATCGAAGCGCCCATCCCCAACAAGGCGGCGGTGGGCATTGAGGTGCCCAACCGGGTGGCGCAGTCGGTCAGCCTGCGGGGTATGCTGGACTGCCCGGCCTTTTCCCAGGCCAAAAGCCGCCTGACGGTGGCGCTGGGACGGGACATCGCCGGCAAGCCGGTGTTTGCCGACCTGACCAAGATGCCCCACCTGCTCATTGCCGGCACCACCGGCTCGGGTAAATCGGTGTGTACCAATTCCATGATCCAAAGCGTGCTGTACAAAGCCTCCCCCGAGGAGGTACGGATGCTGCTGATCGACCCCAAACGGGTGGAATTCGGCGTTTACAACGGCATCCCCCATCTGCTGGTGCCGGTGGTCACCGACCCGCGCAAGGCGGCGGGCGCCTTAGGCTGGGCGGTCACCGAAATGCTCAAGCGCTACCAGATGTTTGCGGAAAACAACGTGCGGGACCTGGAATCTTATAATGCGCTGGCCCGCAAAAGCGATACCCTGCATCCCCTGCCGCTGATCCTGATTGTCATCGACGAGCTGTCCGACCTGATGATGAGCGCCGCCAACGAGGTGGAGGACGCCATCGTGCGGCTGGCCCAGATGGCGCGCGCCGCCGGGATGCATCTGGTCATCGCCACCCAGCGGCCATCGGTGGATGTCATCACCGGGCTTATCAAGGCCAACATCCCCTCCCGCCTGGCGCTGACGGTGGCGTCGGCGGTGGATTCGCGCACCATCCTGGACAGCGGCGGCGCGGAAAAGCTGCTGGGCAAGGGCGATATGCTCTTTATGCCGGTGGGACTGTCCAAGCCCATGCGGATACAGGGCTGCTTTGTCAGCAACCGCGAGGTGGAGGCGGTGGTGCAGTACCTCAAATCCTCCGGGGAAGAGCAGGAATACGACGAAACGATCATCGAAGAGATCAACCGCCAGGCGGAAGCCACCGGAAAAACCTCGTCCCATGCCGCCGGAGACGAGGACGAGGAGGCCGAGGACGATATGCTGCCCCAGGCCATCCAGGTGGCGGTGGAAAACGGCAGCATCTCCACCTCCATGTTGCAGCGTAAACTGCGGCTGGGCTACGCCCGCGCCGGGCGCATCATGGACATGATGGAGCAAAAGGGCATCATCGGCCCGTCGCAGGGCAGCAAGCCCCGCGATGTGCTCATCACCCGCCAGCAGTGGCTGGAAATGACCCTGCGCCAGGACGGCGGCGGGGAAGAGGGCGAATAGAAACAGACAGCATCCCGCAGAGGGATCGGGAAAACCGGTCCCTCTTGCTGCGCGGTGCGGCGGCGCGCAGGCCGGGGAAAAGCCGGTCTGCACGCCCGATCGATTGTGATAAAATAGAGACAATTCTCCGGCGGCAAAACGCGGCCGGATGGGTAAGAGGATAAGAAAATGAAAAGAACAATACGGTTTTATCTCGCCATGGCCACGGCCAAAGCCATGATCGTTTTGATGCGGCTGTTGGGGCGGTCCGCCACCAATCTTCCCGGGGAGGTGGCGCTGGCCATGTGCCCCGATTTTCTGGGCCAACTCCAGAAGCCGCAGACCATCATCGGGGTGACGGGAACCAACGGCAAAACCACCGTGACCAATATGATCGCCGATGTGCTGACCGACAACGGCTATGTGTTTGCCGGGAACCGGGCGGGGGGAAATGTGGACACCGGCATCACCACCGCGCTGATCCGGGAAAGCACCCTGTCGGGGAAAACCCGCAAAAAGCTGGCGGTGCTGGAGATCGACGAGCGCAGCGCCAACCGCATCTACCCCCACCTGCAGCCCACCTTCCTGGTGTGCACCAACCTGTTCCGGGATTCCGCCAAGCGCAACGCCCATCCCGAGTTTATCAGCCATATCCTCAACACCTACATCCCCGCTTCCACCCGGCTCATCCTCAATGGGGACGACCTTATCAGCGGACGGCTGGCGCCGGGTAACGCGCGGGTGTATTTCGGCATCGACCATCTGGAGGGGGAGGTGCCCATCACCGATAACCTGATCAAGGATGTGGTGGCCTGTCCGGTCTGCGACCATCCGCTGGAATACGACTTTGTGCGGTACAACCACATCGGCCGGGCACACTGCCCCCACTGCGGGTTCGGGTCGCCGGCGGTGGATTACGCCGTGACCGCGGTGGACCGGGAAAACCGGCTGGTGCGCATGTGCACCCCGGCCGGGGAGGAAATCTATCATCTGGCGGGGGACAACATCACCGACCTGTATAATATGACCGCCGCCATCGCTCTGCTGCGGGAATTCGGGTTGTCCCGCGAACAGATTGAGGCATCCTACAAGAAGGTAAAAATTGTGGAGACCCGGTTCCATGAGGAAAAAATCGGCGGCAGGACCATTGTGGACATGCTGGCCAAAGGCCAGAATCCCATCGCCTGTTCCCGGGTGTTTGATTTTGTCCGCAAAACACCGGGGCAAAAGGCGGTGATCCTGGTGATCGACGACGTCCACGATTCCCTGAAATCCACCGAAAACACCTCGTGGATCTACGAGTGTGATTTTGAATTTTTGCGGGATGAATCGGTGCGGCAGATCGTGGTGGGGGGCAAGCGGGCCTGGGATTTCCAGCTGCGGCTGCTGATGGCGGGCGTCCCCAAGGAACGGATCGCCTGTTGCCAGCAGGAGCGTGAGACCCCCCGCCTGCTGCGGCTGGACGGAGTGGACACCGTTTTCCTGCTGCACGACATCTGCAACAACGCCATGGCCCAGCAGATCAAACAGGAGCTGCGCGGCCTGTGCGCGAAAGGAGAGGAACCGGCATGATCGTGGAAACACTCTTCCCCGAATACGGGAATCTGTACGGCGACCCGGGCAACATCCGCTATCTGAAACGCTGCCTGCCGGACGCCCAATTTGTGGATACGCCCATGCACGGGGAGCCTGCTTTTGCGTCGCAGGATGTGGCGCTTGTGTACATGGGCCCCATGACCGAAAGCGCGCAGGAAAAGACCATTGACCGGCTGCGCCCGTATACCGCCCGCCTGCGGGAGATGATGGAGCACGGGACGGTGTTTTTGATGACCGGCAACGCCATGGAGGCGCTCGGGCAGTGCATCGAAAACGACGACGGGAGCCGCATTGAGGGGCTTGGACTGCTGCCCATCACCGCCCGGAGGGATATGATGCACCGGTATGCCGGCAATTTCAAGGGCCGGTTTGAGGATATGGATATTGTGGGGTTCAAGACCCAGTTCACCATGGCCTATCCCACCGGCCAGGCGGCTGCCTTTGCACAGGCCGAGCAGGGGATCGGGCTCAACCCCCAGACCAAGGGGGAAGGGGTGCGGCTCCACAACTTTTTCGGCACCTATCTGCTGGGGCCGCTGCTCATCCTCAATCCCCCCTTTACCCGGTATCTGCTGGGGCTGATGGGGGTGGAGGCTGCGCCCCTCCCGTTTGAGGAGGAGGCGATGGAGGCTTACCGCCGCCGCCTGCAGGATTTTGAAAAATAAACACAACCATTGCAGGGGAGGTCTCTCTGTCCCTGGCTAATCCCCCCTGACCGAAAAACCCGGCCTGAACAAAGCATTCAGGCCGGGTTTGTTGGTAAGGTGTTTTCAAGGGGCACTTGTCTCCAGAAAAATGCTTGTTTATTTTTCTTCGTTTTTCTCTAATGGCAGATTCCGCTTTTTTCACAACCTGAGCCAGCGCCTTTTAGACGCTGGCTTTTTTATGGCCTTATAGGCTCTCCTCCTGCCACCACTTTACTTGACGGAGCCATTTTCTTCCGCGGTTTTTGCCAGCGTGTCCAAAAGGGGAATATCCGCCGGGCAGAAGGGGTAATCCCCCATCTCCTGCGGCGTCACCCACCGCAGAGCGGCATGCTCCCGCCGGGTCACGTCTCCCGATACGAGCTGCGCTTCAAAAAAAGAGAGATGCACCGTGATATCGGGATAAGCATGGGTGGTCTCGGCCAGCAGACGTCCCACCGCGATCTCCACCCCCAGTTCCTCCCGGCATTCCCGCGCAAGACAGGATTCCAGGCTTTCCCCCGGTTCCCGTTTGCCTCCGGGGAACTCCCACAGCAGGGGATTACCCTTGTTTGCGGGCCGCTGACAGATTAGGATGCGCCCCTCGCGGCGAATCACAGCGGCGGCCACATCGGTGATGCTGGGGGTCTCTTTTGCGCGGCATTCCCGGATTTTGGCATCCGGCTGCTGGTTTGCGGCATTTCCCATGAACGGACCACTCCTTTTCCTTTTTATCCGCTTTCCATTGTAATCCGGTGCTGCCTTTGGGTCAAGAAGAGGTTGGGACAAACAACCCGCTGCTTAAAAAAGACGCAGATTTTTAGATGCAACCGACAAAAAACAAAAAGCAAAAATGCCGCAGTATCCCGAATTTTAAAAATATATTCCGATTGGAGATAGCTATTTTAGAGAAAAAGTGCTATAATAATTTAGTAAAGAGAACAGGATGACATGGCTGCAAACAGCCCCGACAAGAAAGGAATGGCAATGAACGAGACATATCAGGTGGACGACACCATTTTGTACGGCATCAATGGGGTATGCCGGGTGGTGGAGATCGCCCGCCGGGAATTTGACGGCAAAAATGTGGATTATTATGTGCTCCAACCTGTTTACAGCGATCAGTCTTTGATCTACGTCCCCATGAACAACGAAGCGCTGACGAGTAGGATGCGGCGGGTGCTTTCCCGCGAGCAGGTGGACCATCTCATCGACGAGCTGCCCTATAAAGAGGCGGACTGGATCGAGAATGAAAACGAACGCCGTGAGACCTTCCGGCAGGCCTTGTCCAAGGCTGAGCCGGATAAGGTGGCCAAGGTCATCAAATGCATCTATGAGCACCGGGAAGAACTGCAAACAAAGGGAAAAAAGCTGCGGCAGGCAGATGAACGCATTTTCCATGAGGCGGAAAAGATCCTCTACAGCGAATTTGCCCTGGTCTTACATATGGAGCCGGATCAGGTGCAGCCCTTTATTCTGGAGCGGGTGCGCGCTGCCCAGAGACGTTCCTCCTGATTCTTTATCCCGGCCGGGGGCTGTGGATGGGCTCTGCCGGGCGGCGGGAACGCTTCTTTAAAAATTTTTTCAGTTGGTGACCAAGTCACGGAAAAACCCTGCCCGAAGGGCTATACTATCCTCAGCAGGCGGGACACACCCCTTGGATACAGGCGAACAGCATGATAAGCTGTGCTTTTGTTGCTCCCGCCCGGATGCTTCCTGACCGGAAGCCGCAACCATTTTATCAATAACAGGAGGTATTTGTTATGGCGGTTATGACCATTACCAAAGAAAATTTTGAAAAAGAAGTGCTGCAGGCGGACAAACCGGTTTTGCTGGATTTTTGGGCGGCCTGGTGCGGTCCCTGCCGGATGCTTTCCCCGGTGGTGGATGAAATTGCCCAGGAGGTGGACGGCCGGGTTCTGGTGGGCAAGGTGAACGTGGATGAGCAGGAAGAGCTCGCCGCCCAGTTCGGCGTGGCCAGCATCCCCACTCTTGTCTGCCTGAAGGGCGGCCAGGTCGTGGATACCCGCGTGGGGGTCCGGCCCAAGGAAGACATCCTGAGCATGATCGAGTAAGCAGCGGGGCTCACCCAAAGGGTGGGCCCCTATGTTTTGTCTGTACGGGGGATTGCCTTCTTTGCCGGCAACGGGTATACTAAAAACAGTAATGCCGGTAAAGGAGTGTTGACCGTGTGGGAGGAATGGACGGATCTGCTGCCCTTTTGGGAAAAGCTGACGCCTGCACAGCGCAGCCGGATAAACGCGCGCGCTTCGCGGCAACGTTATGAAAAGGGCGAGCCGGTCCACCAGGGAGGCTATGACTGCCAGGGTGTGCTGCTGGTCCTGCGCGGATGCCTGCGGACCTATATGCTCTCCGCTGAGGGACGCGAAATCACCCTGTTTCACATCACAAAGGGGGAGATGTGCCTGCTGTCGGCCTCCTGTATCCTGCGGCCCATCACCTTTGAGGTGTTTGTAGAGGCCGAAGAGGAAACCGAAGTGATGCGGATACCGGCGGATGTGATGGCGGCGGTCAGTGGAGAAAACCTGTATGCGGAAAATTTTTTATACAAAGGGATTGCCGGACGGTTTTCCGATGTGATGCGTGCCTTACAGCAGGTTCTGTTTATGGGGGTGGACAAACGCCTTGCCACCTTTTTGCTGGAAGAATCAGACCGCTGTGGCAGTCCGGTACTGCGCATCACCCATGAGCAGATCGCCCGTGAGGTGGGCAGTGCGCGGGAAGTGGTCACCCGCATGGCCCGCCAATTTGCCCGGGCAGGCTGGATCACTCTGGCGCGGGGAAGCGTCACAATAGTGGACAAAGGGGCGCTGAAAGGACTTTTGGAATAGCCGCCCTCGGTTCAAAATCTTTTGCCGCCGGGTGCGGCATATTTTTTTAAAATCGGTTCACACTATCGGTAAGGAGGCTGATAGTATGGACCATTCATCCAAACCGGAAAAAACACCATTCCTAAAAAAATTGTCAGGAAAGGGCTTCTATTTTGCACTGGCCGTCTGCATCGTCGCCATTGGCGGGGTGGCAACGGCTGCCTTTGCCGGAAATTTTAACGGCATCGACCAGGCCGGCGACGAACCGGCCCGTACCACGACCACAAACGACCGGGCGGTGAACGAACCGGCCACCGGTGTGCCGGACACCCGTCCTACCACCACGACCACAACCACCGTGACGACCACCACTACTACGACCACCACCGCACCTGATGAGGAGGCCAACGCACCGGTTACCTCCCAGTTGATGGTGCTGCCGATGGGCAACCAGCTGGTTAAAGAGTTCAGCGACGGTAAAGCCGTCTATTCAGACACCATGGCCGATTTCCGCACCCACGACGGCGCAGACTTTGCCGGTGAGTCTGGCGATAAGGTGGTGGCTGTTTCCGCCGGAAAGGTCACCGAAGTGAAAGAGGATGCCCTGTGGGGCAAAACAATCACCATCGACCACGACCACGGGATCACCTCCACCTACTGTGGGGTCACCGCCACCGTGAAAGAAGGGGATACCGTGAAAGCCGGCGATGCCATCGGCGTGCTCAGCGACATTCCCTGTGAGCTGCTCAGCGGGCACCATCTGCATTTGGAAATCGCTGTCAACGGCGAGACAGTGGACCCGGTGGAAGCCATCGGGCTTGAGGTGGTGCCGGTGACAACGACAACCAAAACCACCGCGACCACGGCGGCAAAAACCGCGGGCACAACCGCAGCGGCTACCAAAGCTGCGTCTACAACCACCCGCAAAACAGCGTGATCCATCCTTTGCCATAAACGCCGGGCGGCCTCTCCCATGGAAAGGCTGCCCGGCGTTTATGATTGTGGGCATCCCCGGCGCAACCGGATGCTTCTCCTATAATCAAGGGGCTGTCTCAAAATGCTTTTCATGCATCCTGAGACAGCCCCGCTTTTTAGGACAATGCTGTCGTTATCGCTCTTGCTTTTTCCTTTTGACTGTCAGCGTTCCCAGCACACCGCCGGATACGAACAGTGCCGCAATCCAGAGCCAAAGATTGCCGTTGTCGCCGGTCTGGGGACCTCCGGTCTCGTTACCGCCGGAGCTGGCCGGATGTGACGGATCGGCCGGATCGTAGCCCGGGTCCGCTGCCCCGCAGACGGTGCATTTCCCGCCTTCAAAGTCGTGCCCCAGAGCGGGAATGGTTTTCCAGCTATTCAAATCGTCGATCTCCCTGGTGCAGTCCTCATCCTCAAAAAACATCCCACAGTCGCAGGTGTAATAAGCCTTGCTGCCGGTCTCGGTGCAGGTGGCGTCCTTGCCCGCGACCATGGTGCCCTGATGGGTATGCCCGATCTGCGCCTCGGCCACATAACCGCACACGGTACAATGCTTATCGGTCTGCTCTGTTGCGGCATCGACGTTCCAGGTGTGTTCCGCTCCGTTGTCCCTTGTGCCGCAGATCTCGCAAACGTGGTAATGCTTTTGCGGGTCCGCGTTTTCACCCAGATAGCTGTCGGACCACTCATGTTCCTTCATCTGGGTGTCACGTGTCTCCTCTGCGTCACAGCGGGAGCAGATGCGTTTTTCTGTGCCGGTCTCGGTGCAGGTGGCCTGCGTCACCGTTTCCCACTCCCCGAAGCTATGGCCAAGAGCCGGGATGATCCTCCAGGTATCCACATCGGCGATCGCTTTGGTGCAGTCCTCGTCCTCAAAGGACATTCCGCAGCTGCAGGTGTAATAAGCCTTACTGCCGGCGTCGGTGCAGGTGGCGTCCCGGCCCATGACCGGAATGGGCGTATGGGTATGGGTTTTGACCGTTACCCTTATGCACGCTGCATCCGTTGTGGCCGTGGCGGTCGGATAGTACGCCGTGTCGTTTGTATTGGTGATCACGCAATAGTAATAATAGGTGCCCTGCGCAGATGTATCGGGTGTGAAGCGCGGACTGTTTGTGCCCACCTTGGTTCCGCCGGTTGTGCTGCCGTCGGTGCTCTGGTACCACTGGTAGGAAAGGGTTCCGCCGTCCGTCACGTCTGCCTGGACAGTCAGGGGGCTCGCCGGGTCGTCCACGGAATATTGGGCGCTTTCCGGCTGGACCGTGATAACGGGAGGCTGGGCGTACTCCGGCCGGCCGTTGTCAATCCAGTGGGCATACAATGTCTCGTCCCCGGAGTAGATCCGGTTGCTGACGGTGACATGCGTGCCGCCCTCTTTTTCCGTGTACCAGCCGTCGAAATCATAGCCGATGCGTTCGGGCACAGGCATATACAGGAGTTGCTGATTCACGGTGGACATGGAGATTTCGGAAACGCTGCCGCCGTTGGGGTCAAAGGTGACGATGTACTCCCCGCTGTCGGAGTCGATTACTGTGATACTCGCAACCTGGGAATAGAGGGTCAGCGTCTTGTCGTCGGGATAGGTGGCGGTGATTTCACAGAAGTAGTTGTATATGGACGTGTAGTCTTCATCCGGTTCCATCTGTACAGCAGGCACAAAGCTGTTCTGGTCAGCACCGTCCACGGCAACGCCGTCCTCGATATAGCCCTCGTACCACTGATAGGTGAGGTTGCAGCCCTCTGGGGCTTCCACCTCTACGGTCAGCGGCACGGCCGTATCGCCTTCCCTGTACGCCGCGCTGGCCGGCTGGGTGGTGATAACCGGCGCCTGGGCATCCACAACGGTAATCTTTGCTCTGTCCGAGGTGGCTTGCGCTGTTTTGCTGTTGGAGGCGTACTCGTTCGTGTTGGTTGCCACGCAGTAGTAATAGAAGGTCCCGGCCTCGCCGGTAGGCGGCGTGAAGGTGCTCTGGGTGGCACCGTCTATGGCTGTGCCGGCGCTGGTTTCGTCGGAGCTTACGTACCACTGGTAGGTCAGCACGCCGCCGTCGCCTACAAATGCGGAATAAACCAGATCGTCCACCTGGGCGCCCTTGCCGTATGTGGCGTCGTTCATGACCTCCCAGTTAAGCTGCGGCGCCATGGCGTTTTCGACGCCTGTGGGCGCCACAACGGTCACCTTGGCGATATCGCTCCGCACAGAAGCCGTTTGGCTGCCGCTCACGTTTTTGTTGGTATTGGTCACCACGCAGTAGTAGTAGAAGGTGCCTGTCTCTTTGGCCATGTCCATACCGGTGCTGTCGGTCGCTCCTTCCACGAGCTGTGCTCCGCTGCCGTCCTCGTTGCAGCGGTACCACTGGTAGGAAAGGGCGCCGCCGTCGGTCGGGTCAAGGACGGTCATTGGGAGAAAGATTTCGGTGTTGATGATCTGTTCCTCCACATCATCCGGCTGATCGGCGATGACGGGCGTGAGGGCGTCCGGGCTCCACTGGGCATAGAGGGTGATGGCGTTCTCAAAATCATCGTACTGCGTCATCTGCCTGCCGCCCTCCGGCTGTGTGTACCAGCCCATGAAAGCATAGCCTTCCTTTTGGGGGATCGGCAGGTTTCCGTCAGGCCTGATTCTGCCGCTGCTCTGGTCGTAGAACTTCAGTGGAACCTGGTCGACACTCACGCTGCCGCCCTGGGCATCCAGCATGACATAGACCGTGCCGGTATAGACCGGAATGGCTTCTGTTTTGACCGTGGCGGTCTGGTTGCCGGTAATCTCCGGATTTGTATTGCGGTTTGTAATCACGCAGTAGTAGTAGACGATGCCATCCTGTGAGGTGTCCGGCGTATATCTGTAATACTCGGCTTTTTCAATAAGCGTTCCGTTTTCGTTGCTGTCCGTATCGCTTTTGTACCATCTGTACAAAAGCGTACCGCCATCCGGCGACACAGCATCGACATAAAGGCCGTTGCTGATATCGTTTATCTCTGCCTTGACAGATTTCGTTACCCAGTCGATCACCGGCGGCTGCGCGTGGGTCAGCTCTCCGGTCGCATCCCAGTGGGCGTACAGCGTGGTGTCTTCGCGGAACACCGTATCGGTGTCGACCAGCTCGCCGCCTTCCTCCTGCGTATACCAGCCGGTAAAGTCATGTGCGGCCCGCGTGGGGCTATACTCGTCCAAGTTCGGGATCCTTCCGTTTTTGGTGGACAGACCTATGCCGGAGGAACCACTGCCAAAAACGCCTCGGCCAGGGTTAAGATGAATTTCGGATTCCTTCTCCAGTATCTCCACCCTTACGCTGTCGGTATCGGTATACGCCGTCTTTTCCCCGGCAAGCGTGGAGAGGGTGTTGGTCACCCGGCAATAGTAGTAGAAGATGCCGGCCGTGTCGGTGGGCGGCGTAAATTGGGGGGCTGTGGCGCCGTTTACCGGCGTGCTGTTTTCCTTGCTGTCGGTATAGACATACCACTGATAGGAGAGGGCGCCGCCGTCCGATACGCTGCCGTTGACATAGAGGGTGTCGGCCGTGTTGCCCTTGGTATAGACATAGCCATCCTCCTCCGCTATCAGTTTGACCTCCGGTTCCTGGGCTGTGAAGTCGCCGTCCGTGGCGACCCACACGTCAATTTCCGTACTCTGTGACGGGATCTTCTCCCCCGCGGCGTTGACGGCGTCGGGCAGGGTGACCGTCACCGGATAATGACCCGCTGCGGCGTCATCCTTCACCCGGTACCAGATGGTAACCACAGCGTCCTGTGAGGTGATGTTTGTCTGGGTGGTGTTGGACACGACGAACCGGTAGGGGTCGGCGCTCCAGTCACCATGCATGGTAAAGCCTTCCTTGGGGAACGCGCTGCCTGCGGAATAGCCGATCATCTCAAAGGGCGCTCCCTCGTAATCGAGCTGCGCCATAAGGCCCCATACACCTGCGCTGCTGTCCAGGTTGTCAAGGCTTAAGGTTATGCCGAAGGTTTTGCCCGCCATGGTCTTGACATCCTCGCCGGTGAGCCGCAGGGTGCCGTCGTCGGCGGCGGGTTCGGTCTCATTGTTGAGCGGAGAAGCTGTCTGTACCGTCTGCGGAGAAGCTGCCTGCACCGCAGCCTGCGCCGTGCTGGCAGACGATTTTCTTGGTCCAACAGCCAATTCCCATACGGGATAAATCAGCCCAACGGTAGCGACTTGCGACGTGGTGCCGTAGTAGTCGGAGCCTTCAGAGATCTCCAGCCACACCTTGACCCTGAGTTGTTCATACTTAAACGGGTCATCCGCAGCGTTGACCAGTTCGTCCGGATCGACTATAAAGGTATGCAGATGCCTGTTCTGCATCACATATCCATCGAAGAGCGGCATGGTGTAGGAGGTGTAGTCCACAAAGTTTCCGTTTTCCTGCATGTACTGCAGCCTGATGGTGACCTGATTATCCTCGGTAAAGGAATAGCTGTCGAAGTTTGACGGCACGCTTATCGGTACGTCGTAGATCATGCTCAGGCCGTCGAAACCGGGCTGCGGCCAGCTGAGCGGCTCGCCGTCCGTCGTCGGGAAAGGCGCCTTGTTTATGCGGATATACCCCTCCAGGTAGAGATCCACCGGCTTATAGTTCTCGTTCCCCGGCCAGACGATGCGCACGTCGTAGACGCCTGTATGCACCGGCCAGTCACTGTCTATGAAAGTATAGTAAGGATCCTCCACCTCGGTCCATTCTTCCGTGACGGCCGCGCCCTGCTCGCGGAACAGCGCCTGCAAATCCTGCGTATAAAAGCCCTTGCGGTAAAAATCTGCGGACTCAAAAATCTCCGGCATCGCAAGACTGGCAGGCATGCGGTTGTATTCCCTGTCAATCTTCGTAAACAGGTCCGCCGTAATGCCAATCTCCAGCTTCTCGCCGATATGCGGGTAGAGGTAGATATCCTCCTCGCTCTGGATAATGGTATCCGCCGTGTACGGGTCGCCTGTATACTCGATGTTATCGAACCAGCCCACCAGCCTCTGGGTGCTGGTCATGCCGGAGATTTTGGGCAGCTCTCCCAGCTTGCTGCCATTGAGCACAAGCCGCGTCTCCAGCTCGGTGGTGGCGTTTTGCATGATATGCACCTCCACCTGCGTGGAGATGTACCGGGCGTAAAGGGTCATTTCCTCTCCCGGCATCCGCGCGCTGCTGAAATCAAAGGGCTTTGTGCAGGCCTCGTCCGTATACCAGCCGTCCAGATACGCCCCATAGAGCGTCGGCAGCTTGGGCGCGAATAGGATCGAGTTTTCAGGATAGCTGACCGAAGCAATCTGCGGCATGTCTTCCGGGGACTGGTGCTCGGACGGTTTGACGGTAAAGTTGACCGGATAGACCGGCGTATCCTCTGTCACGACCTGACAGGTCACCGAATAGGTGACCGAGTTTTCACAGACCGTTACCGCCGGGCTGATATCCGAAATGGTCACCTGTCCGTCAAAGTACTGCGCAATATGCGCCATCAAATCCCCCGCCTGGGGCGCGGTCCCGGCCCGGAAGGTCACGGTGTAATCCGGCACGCTGATTCCCTGGAACGTGAAGGTGGCCAGGCGCGACGCGTCCGTGTAATTCGCACTGAGGTCAGCGGAGGTACCGTAATTCTCATAAAAGCTCATGTCCGCAGCGGTATCCAGCGCAAAAACCTCGTCGTCGTTTCCTTCCAGGGTCAGGTTCAGGAATGCGCTGAATTTGCCGTTGTCGGGGTCGTCGGCGCCGGTATCCTCCAGGGAGGCGAGCTGCACAAACGGTTCGCCGTAGGTGGTGGTATAGGTGCTTGCGTAAGGGATGCCGTCCTTGCCCTGGATGTTTTTCACATGCAGGCTGTAGGTCTTGAGGCCGATGTCATAATAGAAGGTGGTGTCCGCCGACAGGGTAAGTTCCGTCGTTTTCTCCGCCCTGTAGGAACCGGCGTCGGTATATTTCAGGTTGGTCCCATCCTCGGTCACATAGGCGTCGTAGCCGATGAGGTCATGGATCTCCTCCTGCGTGGGCAGGTTGAAGGTCTGGATGCGGTTGAACTGCCCGCTCCACACCGTTTCGTAGCCATAGGTCTCGTTGCCGACCGCCACATAGACGTTATAGAGTTTGCTGATCTCGCTTTCGCTGTAGCTGGTCCACACGACCGGCACGGTAATGGAAAGGTCATATGCGCTGAAAGCAAGCTTGCCGCCCTTCCACGTCACGATCATATCGGTGTAGGCGTAACGGTCGCTCTCGCCTATTTGGCTTTTGTCGAAGCGGATAATGCCCTGGTTGTCTATGGAGAAGGCCGGGTTGGTAAAGCGGATATGGTAATTGGAAAGGTCGTAGACGCTCTGCGCCTTTTGCCCGCTGGTCAAATCGATGGTCTTCATATTCCGGTACGCCTCCGGCAGCTCCATGGTGATGCCGTCGGCAAAGTCGCCGTTCTCGTCCAGAATATAGAGGATATCGGTGGAGGTGGGCGCAAGGGCGAAGTCGTAAACGCTGTTCCTGTCGCCCGCCGTCAGCAGCGGGAACTCGCCGTCGTATAGGGTGGGCTCATACTTGATTAACTCTTTTAGCGCCTGCGCCTTGAACTTGACGGTCAGATACAGGCCGAATTCCAGATACATGGCCCCCTCCGCCCGTTCTTCCACTTTCCAGTCGGAGGTATTTGCCGGCCGCTCCTTGATATAAATATAAAGGAAGTAGCCATAGAGCTTGACATAGGGGCCAAATTCCACATTCGCGCCCACGCTGGCAATGGAGGTGCTCAGAATGCCGACCGCCACGTCAATCTTGAAGCCCGCCTTCACGCCGATGTAGCCCATGATATAAAACTGGAAGCCGAAGCGCTCATCTAAAAGGTCGGTTTCGCTGCTTCCCGATGTGCCGGAAAAGATCTTGACCCAGAAATTGTAGCGTTTGCCGACCTCGTATTCCAGGTCGGTGCCCATGGTCAGGTTCACGTCAGCGCGGACGATGAAATCCACTTTGAGCTTGATGGCGAGGATTTTAATGTGGTACTCCTTGGAAAGCAGTTCCCTGCTGAACAGCTGCACCCAGTCGCTTTCGCTGTTGAGCAACTCGGAATACCGGTTCATAAGCTGCTCGATCCCCACCTTGCTGTCCTCCACGCTCTCGGCGGACAGCACCTCCTCAAACTCGTCGCTGACATCGGTCATGTTGAGTTCGTTTTCCAGTTCCTCAAAGGAATATTCCGTACCGCCCACATTGATCTTGGGGAGGGAATTCAGAATGGAGTCTATCTGGTCGATAACGTCCTGGCCGCCGCCCAGCTTCCGCTGCACGCGCAGATCGTTCAGCTCGCGCACGGCGTTAGCGTATTCACCATTTCTTACAAATTCAATAAACTCATCAAAGGATTCTCTCTTCTGCTCGGAAACGGTGTAGGTCTTGGCACTCAGGGAGATGTTGGAGTAGCTCTTGATGTCAATGGACACCGAGCAGGTGACCTCCTTGAGCACGGGGATAATTACGTACACCTTCCAGTCCGTGTCCACATCCACGTTCAGACCGAAGGCCCCCTGCTGCTCAAAGTAAGCGCTGACCTCTATCTTCAGGGAAGTGGTCTGTCCGGAGCCGACCTTTTTGCTCACAGAGAACACGGCGCTCACGTCCAGGCCCATGCCGTAGCCGTCCGCGTAGCGGTCACGCACAAGGACCGACGGCGTTACCCTGACGTCCTCAACCACGAATTTGGTCCTGCCGCCTCCGCCGGCCGCTGCCGCCAGGGGCTGGGCCGCCAGGGAGGCAATCTCCGACTGGCTGACGCCCATATCCAGCAGCTGATTCTGAATGCTCGGGGTCTGAAGGGCGCCCGCCGCCAGAATGGACGTGGCCTCGTCTGTAAAGCTGCTGTCCTCCAGCGCGGACATCACGGACGCCTGCAGCTCCTCTGTTTCGATATCGTCAAGAGTGATGGGCGTGCTCACAAAAAGCCCGCCGGTAAGGTCTTCAATGTCCGCCTTGTCTATGATTTCGTAGGTGGCGGTGAGCTCGTCGTCCAGGATGCCCGTCACCTTGGCGTAGACAACCGGGCTGTCTTCCGTAAGCCCCGTAAAATCCTCGGCGTAAAACGCCAGCAGGTCGCCGGTGTTAAATTCCGGCGCCTCCGTCATGCCGAGAGCCGCCCTCGCGATGTGGTCATAGCCGTTGACATCCACGGCGCCGGTGGAGCCTGCGCCCCCAGAAGGCAGGGTATCCACCTGATAGGGGATGGTGTCGGGCATGAAGACGACCTCGTCCATGTCCTCCTCGGACAGAGATTCAAAATGAAAGGCCCAGGGCACGTTCACAGCTGTCACACGTATGTAGGCGATGGAATCGTCCTCATACAAATCCTTCGTGTAGTCCCTTTTCCGCGGGTCCACATTCTCGTAGACGCACACGATGTCGCCCGCCTCTAAGTAGGTATCAAAAGCAGGGATATCATCCGGGATAGGATTAATACCTATGTTCATTCTTCCGGTCGTGACCTCGGCGGAGCCGTCGGTATAGATGGGAATGTCCAGGACTGTCACAAACTCCTCATCTACCGAACCCGGCACATCGAGATAGTAATTGTAGTAGTCGGTATCCTGAATAAACACCACGTCGGGGTCGAACTCGATGTTGTCCTCCTCTTGCTTGGCAAAGGTCAGCGCCACGGTGCGGTAGCGGGCGTCCCTGCCTGTAAAGGTCAGGCCGTCCCCCAGCGTCATTTCGTAGGTGCCGCCCGCGCGGAAACCGCCGTCCGCATAAACGGTAAAGCTGCCGCCGCCATTGTCAGCGACGACAAGGTTCACCGGATCCGAGCCGTCCTTGGTCAGCAGGGTAATAGCCTCCTTGACCTGGTCGGCCGTTTTGTCCACAGCGGTGATCCCGATTTCCAAATCCGTCTCCTGGCCGGTCAGGGCAAAGGAGTCAATGTAGACCTGTTCCGCAGGATCCATCGGCTCATACACGGCCTTCAGGGTCATATCCTCCCTCACGGGTTCGGTCTGGCAAAAGTCGCTGCCGTCTTCCTTTGTCCAGCCGATAAAGACCTCTCCCTCCTTGCCGGGGGAGGGGATTTCCTGCATAATGGCATAGTTTCTGCCGACATGGACCGGAGCGATTTCCCCGCCGCCGTCCGTGTCAAAGCGGACGGTACAAAGGTCGTCCGTCAACTGGATGTTGCCGGCGAGGTACTCTTTGACAAGCGCCACGTCATCACTGTTAACGGCGTCGTCCGCGTTGACGTCGGCTTCGTTAAAGTGGATGCTGGTTTGCGCCTCCCCATCCCCTTCGATGTACTGCTCCATCAGGTTGACGTCCGACATATCCACCGTCCCGTCGCCGTCGGCGTCGCCGTACAGGATATGATCCTGGGCCAGCGCCGTCAGCGGAGCCATGGACAGCAGGATACTGAAGGTCAGCATCAGACTTAAAATCCGCTTTTTCATTCTGGTGTTCCTCCTTCGAACAATGTATACATACCTCTCTCGATGCTTTTTGCTAAAATAATCTTAGCATACAAAAAAGCAAAAGCCGCGAACCTTACAAATTTGTAAAGTTCGCGGCCAAAGCACATATTTCACAGCTGTTCCAACAAGTACCCTCCGCCCCGCAGGGAAGATATCTCTAATCGGGAGTCTTCACTGTGAAGCTTTTTTCGCAGACGGGATGTCAGCGTCCACAAAGCGCGTTTCTCCATCTCTGATTCAGCGCCCCAGACCTCCCGCATCAGCTCCTCTTGGGATACTTTGTGTTCCGCATTCCGTGCCAGGAGCAGCAGTACCGTAAATTCCTTTTGCGTCAGCAGGATATCCTGGCCGTTTACATAACCGATAAAAGAAACGGTATCCAGTTTCAGGTCGCCGTAACAGATATACCGGCGGCTGTTTGCGTCTGAACGGAGTCTGGCCTCAATTCTGGCAATCAGCACCTCCAGATCATAAGGCTTGGGCAGATAATCGTCACCGCCGGCACGAAGCCCCTCCACCACGTCCTGGTTTTCTCCAAGCGCCGTAAGAAAAAGGATCGGGATATGATAGCGCCCTTTTAGTTCTCTGCACAGATCTATGCCGTTCCCGTCCGGCAGCATGATGTCCAGTACAATCAGATTTACCGGGTGCCACCGGAGCTGTTCCCGCGCTTGAGCGGCAGTTTCTGCCTTGAGTACCTCATAACCGTGCAGAGAAAGCACCTCGGCGTTGATCTTCATAATGTGAGGATTGTCCTCTACCAGTAATATCGTACTCACTGCTCTCCCTCCTTTGGCACCGTAAAGGCAAATACGGTGCCCTCCGGCCCCGTTCGCTCCACCCAAATCTCCCCACCGTGGGCCTCCACTGCCTCCTGGCAGATGGTCAGCCCAAGCCCGCTGCTGCCACTGGAGCTGAAGCCCTGTTCAAAGATGTGCGGCAGGTCTTCCGGCGAAATCCCGCTGCCGGTATCCTCCACCCGGAATAGCACAAGCCCATCCCGTTCCCTGTCGGAGGCGCTGATAGCGATGGTGCCGTTTTGTGTGTTTTTGTTTGCGTTCACCACCAGGTTGATAAAGATTTGCAACAGCATTTCAAAATTGCCGTGGACATCTGCGCCGGAATTTGCTGCGATTTTGACCGTATTTCCGTTCTTCAGGCACATGGGCGCTGCGATGGCGTCCACGTTTTCCAAAAGCTCCGGTACGATGACCCTCCCGAAGCTCAGCTCGCTTTTCCGCCCGTAGGAGTATTCCATCAGCCTTGTCACCATATCGGCCAGCCGCTGTGCTTCCTGCTGGATGGTTTTCAGATTACCGGGGGTCTCATCGCTGATATGGTGGGCGGCAAGCTGCATCCCGGTCAGCTGGGCATAGCCGGAGATAACCGTCAGAGGCGTTTTCAGCTCATGGGCGACCTTATGGAGGAAATCCATATTGAGACGGTTCATGCGTTCCAGCATCTCGCCTCGGCTGCGGCTTTCGATCAGCGCCGCTTCCCGTTCCTGAATCTGTAGATTGATGGCTGCGGCATTGAGGAAGACAAAGCCCAGCATCCCATAGGCTGCCGCGCCATAGTGTGTAACCTCGGAGCTGTCTCCTGTCAAGATCGCTTCGTACAGCAGGCCCGCCAGAAGGACAAAAAAGCCGGAGAGCACCAGAATATCCACGGCATTTAGCCGGCGCTGCCGGATATAATGGCGGATGATGCCGAAAATCAGATACAGCAGATACGGGATGGAGCCATAGTATGCTGCCGTGGAAACCGTGACAATATCCTGCGTAGGCAGCACACAGATCAGGACGGCAGCAACGGCAGCCATTCCCAGATAGGCGTACAGCGTCCAGTGTTTCGTAGCTTTAGCATACATACATTTCAACAGCAGAAGGATGGACACCGGCATCAGCATGACGATCAAAATAAACACGCGGTATACCAAATACCAGGATGTGTCCGCCGGAAGCAGATGGATGTTGAAAAAGTTCTGGTCCCGCAGCGCCATTACCAGACAGCAGAACGCCAGACAGAGAAAATCCGCCTTGCGGCGCACTGCCGCGCTCAGCAGGAAGTACAGCATCAACAACAGCAGGCCGCCGCTGACCGACAGGGAGACCAGGTCGTTTGTCGCCTTAAACTGCTCCATATTCTGCGGGGTCGAGAGGTAGGTCGGCTGGATATACCCGCCGTCTTTATGGACATAGTTGCCATACTGATAGATGATCTCGATCTCTCCGCTTTCTCCGGAAAACAGGGGGATGGTCATGTAGCCCACCTGGGGGACAAAATTCTCCGCATTGTCCGCCACCCTGCCAAAGGCCGCAACCTCAGAACCGTTGACGAACACGCGACTGGCATAATCCAGTGAAAAGCTGCAAATGGTGTAATACCGGTTCGGCTGTGCCAGGATCCGCAGGCGGTGGGTCCCGTAGGGGGCGTCCGAGGCGGATGCATCCGGGCCGGCTTTCACCCCTGCCGTTCCGGATGCAAAATCTTCCGACGTATATAACGCCGCGGGGTAGAAGTCCCACTTGTTGGCTATATTGAAAACGCAGTTCGAAACGTCAGCATCCCGGATATCCAGCACGCCGTCCTGTGGTGTGATCCCCTGAATATGGTAGGCTCTTTGAGAAGAAACAATCTGAAACACAAACACAATCAAAACAACAATGACAACCGGCAAAAACCAGCGCAGCAGGTTTTTGTTGATGTGGCCGGAGCGCAAGGCAAGCCCCCCTTCCTTTGTCTTTGTCCCTTACTTTACTTTATCATATAAATGGGACGGCCAGGTAAGCCTTACAAAATTGTAAGGCTTGTTTTTCTTTTATCGGAATCGTTTTATCTTTTATAATTGTCAATTTTTGATCTTTATGCCATACGGTCAAATGCCATTGATAGCCCATCTTTTTACTCGAATGTACAAATAACAACAATTTTTTGGTTTTTCTGTTCGCAAATCCGTATAGTTGTATTATAGTTATTTATCCGGCTATTTGCAAATAGGATATGGCGCCCTGCCCGAAGCGGGACTTTGACGCGCAAAGGCGGTTTTGGATGTGAGGATAACATCCGGCATCCCCACAGCAAGGGGGTGCCGGCAAAGGTTCTCTCTTTGCAAACCTTCCAAAATATGCTATACTAAGCCGAGAATATCAACCGGAGAGGATCGGGCAGAATCATGGTCGTCTTGGCGGCACATCATGTGAGCAAATATTTTGGGGAGCGCGTCCTGTTTGAGGATGTGTCCTTTGACATACAGGAACACGAAAAGGTGGGGCTTGTGGGCAGCAACGGCTGCGGCAAGACCACCCTCTTTCGCATCCTGATGGGGGAAGAACCCCTTGACAGCGGCGATATTGTTACCGCAAAGGAAACCCGCCTGGGTTATGCCGAGCAGCATGCCTGCGCGGCATCCGACCGCACCCTGTGGGAGGAAGTGGAAAGCGTGTTCGCGCCGGTGATGGCCGTGGAACGCGAACTGCAGGAGGTGACCCGCCAGCTCGAGGCGGTCAGCATGCCCGACCTGATCGAGCGGCAGCACCTGCTGCAGGAGCAGCTGGAGGCCATGGGCGGCCTGTATTACCGCAGCCGGGTAAAGGCCACACTGCTGGGGCTTGGGTTTGACGAAGCGGCTTTTTCCCAGCCGGTGTCCACCCTAAGCGGCGGGCAACGTTCCAAGGCGGCCATGGGCAAGCTGCTGCTTTCCGACAGCAACCTGTTGCTGCTGGACGAACCCACCAACCATCTGGACATCCCATCGGTGGAATGGCTGGAGGATTTCCTGCGCGGTTACACCGGAGCGGTCATCGTGATTTCCCACGACCGGTATTTCCTGGATAAGGTGACCACCCGCACTCTGGAGCTCACCCACGGCCGGATGGTGGAGACCCGGGGCAACTACACCGCCCACCGGGAAAACCGCAAAAAGGAGCAGGAGGTCGCCGCCCACCACTATAAATCGGCGATGCGGCGCATCCAGCACGTGGAGGACAGCATCGAAAAGCTCAAGCAGTTTAACCGGGAAAAGAGTATCCGCGCCGCCGAAAGCAAGGAGAAAATGCTCGAACGGATGAAAGCCGGCCTGGAAATCCCCGACAGCGAGGAGGATACCATCCGGTTTGATTTTACCGCCCGCACGGTCAGCGGCAACGAGGTGCTGGACGTGCAGGAACTGGCCATGGGGTTTGAGGGCCGCCCGTTGTTTCACAATGTCAACTTCAAGCTGTGGAAGGGACAGCGGGTCTTTTTGCTCGGCCCCAACGGCTGTGGAAAATCCACCCTGCTCAAGATCATCAACCGGCGCCTGCGCCCGCAGCACGGGCTGGTGCGGTTGGGGGCCAAGGTGTCGGTGGGCTATTACGACCAAACGCAGGAAGAACTGCCCGGCGATACCACAGCCATCGAAGCGGTTTGGAACGCCTATCCGATGCTGACCCAGACCGAAGTGCGAAACGCCATGGCGGCGTTTTTGTTCCGGGGGGAGGATGTCTTCCAACCGGTCTCGGTGCTCAGCGGCGGCGAGCGGGCACGGCTTCTGCTCCTCAAACTGATGCTGGCGCGGGACAACCTGTTGCTGCTCGACGAGCCCACCAACCATTTGGATATCGCCTCCCGCGAGGCGTTGGAGGAGGCCCTTTCCGGCTACGACGGCACCCTGTTTATCGTGTCCCACGACCGGTATTTTATCAACCGCATGGCGAGCAAGGTGATCGGCCTGCAGCCCGACGGCTGCACCGAGGTGGAGGGCAATTATGACGAGTATATCGCCCGCACCCGCCAGCCGGAGACGGAGCAGGCCGCCTCCAAACCGGTAAAGGAGAACGCCTACAAGCTGCGTAAGGAGCAGCAGGCCAACCGGCGGCGGCTGGCCACCCGTATCCGCAAAGCCGAAGAGGCCATCGAACAGGCGGAGCAGGAGATCGCCGCTTTGCAGCAGCAGTTGCAGCAACCCGAGGTGCAGACCGATTACCAGCGCATCACCGAACTGTCCCAGCAAATTGGGGAAAAGGAAACCGCGCTGGAAGGGCTGATGGAGGACTGGGAAACCGCCCAGCGGGAGATGGAAGAGTTGCCCGCACCCGAAGAGACATAAACAATACAGGCGTAAACCCCCGGCCCGGAAAACATGTCGTTTTCCGGGCCGGGGGTTTACAGAATAGAGCAAACCGAGAGCTGTTACCGGGTTTTGATGGTCAAAACGGGGGAGCGGTAACGGCCCACGGCACGGGTGCAGGCGGTGAACACCGCCAGGTTTCCCAGCACGCCGATCACCGAACCGTCGATGCCAAAGGGCTTCCCCAGGACAAAATTCCACGCCACCGTCAGCACAAGACCGGTGAGAAGGGCGTACCGGAAAGCACGCCCATTGGAACGCACCCCCAAAAATCCGGCGGCGAGCGGCACCAGTACCAGCGGCGACCAGAAGGAATAGGCCAGGATGAGGATGCCAAAGACATCCGGGACCGCATACGATACCGCCACGGCGGCGATGCCGGTGAGCAGGTTGGTCAGCCGCAGCGCACGCAGCTGCTGCCGGCCGGTCATGCCGGGGCGCAGGGGCATCAGGGTATCGCAGACCAGGCTGATGGAGGCGCTGTTTAAAAAGCTGTCGGCCGCCGAAAGCATGATGGACACCATGGCCGCCATCACCACCCCCCGCACACCGATGGGCAACACCGCCCGGATAAGCGCGGGCATGGCGGTGGCGGACTGATCGCTGACCCCCAGCACATAAGCGGTCAGGCCGATCAGGCCGGTAATCACAAAAAAGGGAATGGAAAACAGCCCGCTCAAAACGGTGCCGCGGGCGGTGGAGCGGGAGTTTTTGCCGATCAGCAGCCGCTGGGTATAGGGCGGCACCAGAGCTTCCCCTAACATCATGCAGCAAAACAGGGACACAAACCCCGCCGGAGTGGTGCCATTAAATGGGTTGAAATATTCCGGCGGAAGGGAGGATAGCACCTCTCCCAGCCCACCGGCCCGGTACAACCCCGCCGCCAGCAGCACCGGCATTCCCACCGCCAGCAGGGCAAATTGCAGGATGTCCGCCACAATAACCGACTGCATCCCCCCAAAGGTGGAATAGATCAGCACAACACAGCAGCCCAGCAGGGAGCCGAGCGTGGGCGGGATCCCCAACAGCACCTGAAAGACAATGCCCATCGTCTCCACCTGGGCCCCTACCACGCCGGCGCAGCACAGAAAGGAAAAGATTCCCGTCAGTATCCGTGCCGGCCGGCCATAGCACCGGCCGATGATCCCCCCGACGGTGGCTTCGCCCCGGAAACGATCCGCGCCGGGAGCGATCCATTTGCCGATGACCACCATGGACAGGCTGAAACCAAACAGCGCCAGGGTGGTGGAGATCCCGTGCTCAAACGCCCCTGCCGCGTTGCCGGAGGAATAGCCTCCCCCCACATACGAGGCGGCCATGGTGGCGAAGATGACAGCCGTGCCGTACCGCCCACCCGACGCGGAAAAATCCGCCGCGCTTTTCATGCCCCGGCCTCCCCGCAGGCTCATAACCACCACCAGCAGCACATAGATGGCCACAATGGCAATGTCCAACCCCATAAAAATCCCCTCCGTAGTCCATATATATGGAAACGGAGGGGAGGGTATACGCCGCAAATCAGCAATTCAATTGAGGGCAGTCGGGATCAAGCTGCATCAGCTCGATGCGGTTACCGTCGGGATCGTGGATCCAGGCCTGCCAGTTTTTGTCGCAGCCCTGCACCGGCTCGCTGTCGATGGCGATACCGGCTTCTTTGAGCCGCTGCACATACCCGGCCAGGTCCTCCACCTCCAGGCATAGGTGGCCGAACGACCCGGAGGGGGAAGGAACAGGAGCACCGTAAAAAAGCTCCAAAAACTGCCGGTCGGCTATTTTCAGGTAATGGATCCAGGGGCGGTCCTGTTCGTCGTGCAACTCAAAGGCATGCTGCAACCCCAGCCCGTCCACATAAAAGTGCAAAGCGGCCTCCATATCCGTCACCGTAAAAGCGGCATGGGCCAGTCCTTTTAACATGAAGGTTTCCCCCTTAGTCGGATTCTTTGACAAAATTCATCGAGTCGGCCAGCCGTTTCACCTGCGCCATAAACCGGTTATACGCATCGATCCCCATACGGACATAGGATTCGCTGTCGGCCATGCCGCACAGCCGGGCAAAGGTTTCGCCGATCTTCCGCTCCACATGGCGGCCGTCCCGCACACAGAGATAATAAAAGGAAAAAGCGCCGGATTCCTGCAGGTCATCATAAAACGCCGGAGCGGTGAGGTGCAGGTTATTGTAAAAAATGTTCTGGGCTTCCTGCGCTGTCAGATTGTTGGGGAGAAATGCATCCAGCCCTACCTCGGCGGCAAAGGCCAGCAAAATCCGCCGCTGGGTCATCAGTGCGGGATTTTCCGCCGCGCCGTTGGCAGGGGGAGAGGCGTGATCGATAGCGGCGATGTCCTCCGCCAGCCGTGCTCCCATCCGCCGGGCTTTGCCCAGGTTGCCGTTGGCTTTTTCCCGTTCCACCTGCTTCACCAGAGCACAGGCGGTTTCGGTATCAAACGGGACAAAATCCGAAAGATTCACCCCGTCGTCAAAGATTTTCATGTCCTTGTCGTTTTCCAAAGCCATACGCGGCCTCCTTTCACACGGTTGTTTCGTTATTCTGCCTGCCCGGCGGACTGCTGCAGGGCAGCCCGCAGCGCTTTGGCCAGCTGATCCGGACAGGAGGTGCCCCGTCCCTTGCAGTCCACGCCATCGAGCAGAGAAATCACCTCTTGTACCGGGCGGCCTTCTGCCAGCCGGGCCACACCCTGGGTGTTGCCGTGACAACCTCCTTCAAAACGGATGTTGTGGACCCGCCCCTCCACAATATCGAATGTGATGCTTCTGGAACAGGTTTTTTGGGTTTTGTACTGATAAGCCATGGAAAATCTCCTTTTGTCGTTTAATTGTATAATTTGGTTTTACGTTTATAGTCCATCAACGCCGCAGCGCAGTCGTCCGGAACGGGAACGCTTCCCAGCGGCCGGGGCGTCGAGGTGTACATGCCGTGAAAATCCGAACCGCCCGTCACCAACAGGGAGTGCTCGGCGGCATATTCCGTCAGGCGGCGGGTATCCTCCGGGGAGCAGCTGGGGTGATACGCTTCCACCCCGTTTAGCAGACCGGCTGCGGTCAACTCCTCAAGGAGTTCCTCGTTGTGATAAAGCATCGGATGGGCCAGCACCGCAATGCCGCCCGCACTGTGGACAAGCTCCAGCACCTGGCGGGTATCCGGGTATTCCACCACGGTCTGGATGCAGCCGTTTTCCTTGGAGAAAAGTTTGTTGTAGACTTCCCCGTATATCGAACCGGTATAGCCGGCTTCCATCAAGGCGTGCATGATGTGCTGCTTATAAATATTGGTGCTTCCGCAGGCACACTTGAAAACCAGTTCCGGGGTGATGGGATAATACCGCATGACCTTGCGAATCATCTCCGCCGCTGCCTTTTTGCGGCCCTCCGCCATCCGGTGGCAGAGCGTTTCCAACCGGTCGGGCTTTTCACACAGATAGCACAGGATGTGTGCCTTGCGCTGCCGTGGTGTATCCCATGTGGAAAATTCCACCCCGTGGATCACCGTTACCCCCAGACGCCGTCCCACGGTCATGGCCCGTACAGCCGATGCGAGGGTATCGTGATCGGTCACCGAAACGGCAAACAGATTCCGCCGCTTTGCCAAAGCAACCAATTCCTCAATGCCAACGGAACCGTCCGATAATTTAGTGTGACAATGCAAATCGCTTGCCACGTGAATCTCCTCCTTTTTTCTGTAAAGAAGCGCTTAGCGCCGTCCTTTTCAGTATATACCCATTCGCAAAAAAAGACAAGCACGCCTAAAAATGTCGAACCGGTCACGAGGGACAGGAACGGCGCAGTTCTTTTAAAAGGAGTTTGTCCTGCGGGGAGACCCGCCTTGATTCTATGATCTTCTGGATAGCGCGGCGGCAGGTCACAGGATCGGGCAGGAACTTCTCAAGCAGGGGCAGGGTGAGAGAACGGTACTTGACAAAGCAGACCGAAAGTGCCCAAGCGGCTGCCATCTGGACATAATAATCCTGTGACGAAGCGTGGACCAGAATATCCAGCGTTTCCTCAATGTATGCGTCGTTTATAAAATAGTCCATCCGCATCACCAGAGCGAACCGGCGGGTAAAAACAGGGTTGTCCGGGGCGGCCAACGGGCGGATGAACGCCCGCACCGGTTCGGGATAACGGGCCGCATCCTTAAACGCGGCGCAGAAGGTGTCCACCACCTCCCACGAATTCATCACTGGCAAAAACGAGCGGGTGTAGATCAGCTTTTTGTCTATCTCGCAGGGGGCCGCCGCGACTACCAGCCCCTGAAGAAGCCGCTCTTCACGGCTGTCCGTCCCTGCCAGAGCAAGGAATCCCTCCCATTCGGGGGACCGGGCCAGGTCGCGTGCGATTTTTTGCAGCGCGGGCAGCCGTACCCCGTAGCTATCGGTGACGCCGGGGGAGAGCTTTTCGGTAAAAGCGCGGTACGCAGCATCGCCTTGTGCGGCCAGCTGTTCCAGCAAACGCCGGTAGTCGGCTTGGGTATAGGACATAAAGGCTGCCTCCCAGAAAGTATTTGTCTTATTATAGTATAAATCGTTGATAATTTCAATTAAATATGGTAAATTTTAACACGAAGGAGGGACGCCGGTGAAACGGGGAAAGATACAAGGAAAACGAGAGTGGATTTTATGGTTGTTGCTGGCCGCGGGGATTGTTCTGTTTGGAGTAATGGCGGTTTTGCAGGCCCAGGAACTTCCCGCACTGGATCGCGAAGTATCCGCGGTCATAACAGCCTGGCAGGCCCCATGGCTTACCTCCTTTTTCACCGCTGTCACCCTCTTCGCCGACTGGCGGTGGATGGCCGCTCTCGGTCTGGGCGCTTTGCTTGTGGTACATCCCTGGTACCGAGGCCTGCGTCTCGGTGCCGTCGCCCTGTTGGCCGGCGGGTCCAATCAATTGCTCAAGCTCATTTTTGGCCGTCAACGGCCGGAGGAGCAGGGGATGCTGGTATCTGCCGGCGGTTACAGTTTTCCCAGCGGCCATGCCATGATGGCCGCCGCTGTATACGGACTGCTGATCTGGGCGGTCTGGCGCACCGCGTGGCCGTTTTGCCGGAAAGCAGGGGCCACAGCGGCTTTGCTGGTGTGGATCGCCCTGATCGGGTTGAGCCGTATTTATTTGGGGGTGCACTATCCCAGCGATGTTCTGGCTGGGTTTGGTGGGGGAATGGCGGTCTTGGCCGTCAGCCTGCTGGCTTTCCGCTTCTTCTCACGCCAAAAAGGCAAGGGCTCCCACCCGCTTTAGATGTGGAAGCCCCAGCCTGGCTATAACCGACCTGAAAAATGGGTAATTTATATGATAATGTTAACGATTGACTGGTTTTTAAGGATGAATTGTCCATACATTTTTTGAAAATGTGCTAAAATGCTTTTGGGAGTGATTTTCCCAAAAGCATTTTTTATATAGAGGGGAGCAGAAACATGAAGGGCTTAAGACGATTGGCCGCCTGGCTCACAGGGGCGGCGCTGCTCTTTACCGCGGTTGCACCGGCGGTGGCCGGTGCGGAGAATCCCGCTGTAACAGAGGAAGGGACCATCGACAGTGTACAGGTCAACCAGGTGGGATATATTCTGGGGATGGAAAAGACTTTTGCCGCCTGCCGCAATGAGGACGATGAACAGCCGCTCACCTTTGTACTTACCGAGGAAGAAAGCGGCCGGCAAGTGCTCAGTGGTACGATGGCCAAGGCCGAAACACCCTACGCCGGGACCGAGCATGAGTGGCCGCAGGTATATTATACCGGCGATTTTACCGCATATGACGAGCCGGGGCGTTACACCGTCACCGTCACCTGTGGTGAGGAAAGCCTGACCTCCTGCTCCTTTGCGATCGGGGAGGCGGCAGCGCTTTACGATGAGCCGTTGGGGGCCATCCTTTCGTATTTCCGTGGGGAGCGGGACACCTCCAACACCCAGATCACCAATCAGTTTGATGATAACAACATCATCGACCTGCACGGGGCGTGGTACGACGCGTCCAACCGCCCGGCTGTGTACATGGGGTACATCGATAACTACAACTATATGGTCTGCTGCATCGAGGGGAATACGGGATACCAGCTTTTTCAAGCATACGAGGCCGCCCCGGAGTGGTACGACGCCATCGACTATAACCACAACGGCGTGGCGGATATATTGGAGGAGGCCGTGTGGGGCTGCGACTGGTATGTGCGGCTCAAACCGCAGGAGGTGACCGGCGGCTATTTTTACAACGGGCCTGAACACGGAAAAATTCATACCAACGAAAGCGTGAAGGCGCCGGTAGCCATCCGTCTGGGGGCGGGCACCGCCATCGCGGCGCTGGCCATAGCGGCCCGTTATGGGATTGACGGCGACTTTACCGCTGAGGAGTACGGCGAAAACGCCAAACAGGCATGGGACTGGTATATCCAGTATAACGAGACCGAGGCCTGTGAGGACGGTATGGAACACCTGATGGACGACATCTATTGGGCGGTCGCGGGGCTGGAAATGTACAAAACCTTCGGCGACCAGGCTTATCTGGATGTGACCATCGAGCGGGTGGACGCCGTGCTCGACCGCCAGACCGGGGACGAAAATTTTGACGGCTGGTTCGAGTTGGGGATGGAGGAGGAATACGACAACACCGAGGGGGGTCCCTACTATAACTGGTTGGACGAAGCGGCGGTGCTGTACCCTCTGATCGGTTATGTCGAAGCCTTCCCGCAGGATACCCAGCGAGTGGCCCGCATCCGCAGCGCGGTGGAGCGGTATATGGACTATAAGTTAAAGGTCGCCAACACCACCGGCTCCAACCCCTATGGCTACGCCAAAGACTATTATCGGGAGGAAGTCACCGACCCGGAAAGCACCATTGTGCGGTTCTTCCAGCACGAAAACGGGCATGCCACCAGCGATGGTCCCAACACAAAAAGCTGGGTGTCCGGTGAAAACGGACGGCTGCTTTCTTTGACCTACGCCAGCCTGCTGGCCGGTGAGTTCCTGGGGACGGATAAATATTTAAATTACGGGCTGGACCAGCTCAATTGGGTATATGGGGTCAACCCGTACGCGGCGGTGATGCAGTGCGGCATCGGCGAAGGCCGCAACCTGGCCGAGGAGATCGGCCACGGTGGCGCCGTGCCCTATGGTGGGTTTATCAACGGCATCCGGGGCAACTACAAGGACAAGGTGATGTCCTCTGCCGGATACATGGATTCCCGCGATTATCCCTTTATCGACAATTCCTACTGGACAGGCGAATGGTTCCTGCCCATTGGCACCGCAGGCATCATGGCGCTGACCAAGCTGGTCGCCCTGACCGGCCCGGCGGACACCGTACTGCCCAAGGATGTCCCCTGCGAGGCGGAGGAAGCGGAATATCTGCTTACCACCGCCCACGGCAGCAACAAAGGGAACAGGGATTTTGAAGTGATGCCCACCGCCGCAGAGGGCGCGTCGGGAGGCGTGGCCCTGACGGGGATAGACAGTGAATATGAGGGGGCGATCTGGCGCAACGCCCCTGCTGCCACCAGCCTGACCATCCGGTATGCGGCGGAGCAGGAGGGCAGCTTCCATCTGTTTGTTGGCAACGAGGAGCAGACCATCCATCTGCCGGCTACCGGCGGCGACAACACGTATGCCACTGTCAGCGTGTGGGCCGAGGTCGATGAGGGGGATACCGTGTCCCTGCAATATCTGGACGGGGATACCAGTATTTCACTGGACTATATCCTTTTTAAGGATGTGCAGGTAACTTCGGTAAAGCATACTTTAGCCACCACCCTGACCGGTCAGGCGCCGGTGATGCCCGCATCGGTCGAGGTGGCCTATTCCGACGGCACCAGCGGTCTGCAGGCGGTGGAGTGGCGGACGCCGGCCGCCTCCGATTACGCGCAGCCCGGCACCTTTACCCTCACCGGCGTGCTGCCGCAGCTTGACCGGGAGGTGCAGGCAACCGTCACGGTCTACGATATTGGCGATGCGGTGTGGATCAAACCGGCGGCAGTGGCAACCCCGATAGGAGAAATGCCGACCCTGCCCCAAACGGTGACGGCTTATTATCCCGATGGCGGAGCGTTGGAACTGCCGGTGGGCTGGGAGGCGATCCCGGACGAGGCGCTTGACACGGCCGGTAAATGGGAAGGTACAGGCGCTGTTGAGGGGATAGAGGAAGCCGCCGCCGTGACGGTCACGGTGCTGGCCCCCTTCCCCGAGGGCACATCCGATCTGGCCTATGGCAAACGGGTGTCGGCTTCCAGCTCGGACAGCCTGCATGCCGCAGAGCACGCGGTGGACGGGGACCGCACCACCCGGTGGGCGTCCGTGAACAACAACGGCCAGACCCAATGGTTCGAGGTTGATCTGGGAAAGAGCTACCACGTGGGCTCGGCGATCATCGAGTGGGAAAGCGCTTTTGCCAAGGCGTACCGCATCCAGATCTCGGAGGACCGGGACCGCTGGACGACCCTTTACGAAACGGACAGCTCGGACGGCGGGCTGGATGAGATCGCTTTCACCCAGGCCGGTACCGGACGCTATCTGCGGGTGGAGTGCCTGGAATACGGCATCACCAACTGGAACGCCTATTCCTTCTACGAGCTGCGGGTATACGGCGAAGCCGGCGCTGCTGATTATCATCCCGCTGCCGGCATGGAGATTGTGGCGGACACCTCGGTGCTGGACGAAAACGGTCAGAGCCTGCCCCTGTCGGTCATCTTCCGGCCGGATAACGTCTCTATTGACCAGGTGCTCTGGTCGGTGAGTGCACCGGACGGCAGTCCCACCCAGGCGGCGGCTATCGACTACACCGGCCGGTTGACCGCTCTGCAAAACGGCACCGTGCGGGTGACAGCTGCGGCGGTGGACGGATCCGGCCTGCGGGCCAGCCGCCTGTTCACGATTATCGGGCAGAGCGGCGGGAACCTGGCGCTGGAAAAGGAAGCCACAGCGCAGTATACCGGTGATGGAAGCCCGTTGTTGGCAGTGGATGGCGACCTGTCCACCCGGTATGGTGGGAAGTATAACGAAAACGACCAGTGGTTCCAGGTGGATCTCGGTGAAAAGCAGCCGGTCAATCAGGTAATCATCCGGTGGGAGTCGGCCTATGCTTCGGCTTATGAGCTGCTGGTTTCCAATGATAACGAAAGCTGGACGCCGGTATACACCACCGCCTCAGGCACGGGTGGGGTGGAAAGCATCGGCTTTGAGACGGTCGAGGCGCGGTACGTGCGGGTGCACAGCACCGCCACGGCTACGACCTATGGTATTTCCATCTGGGAGTTTGAGGTGTATTACGCGCCGGATGAAAGCGCCTCGGCGTCCGATGTGGCAGCTGTGCTGGAAAATTGGCCCTCTCCCATGGAAGGGGCCGAAGCCCTGACCTTGCCCAGGCAGGAAGGCTTTGATGTGAGCATTCTCTCCTCCTCTGACGAGGGAATCGTTTCAAAGGATGGATGCATCACCCTCCCGGCGGAGGATACGCAGGTTACGCTGGAGATAACCGTGACCTCGCAGCAAAACCCGGAGGATACCGCCACCCGGACGGTCACGGTCACCGTTCCGGGAGTGGGAGAAGCCTGGGCGGCCCTGCAGCAGGAGCTGAACGGGCTGGACGCCTTTGAGAAAACGGACGCTTACCGCAACGGCTCTCCGGAAGCGCTTGCCCGGTACGAAGTCGCCCGCAGCCTGGCACAGCAGGCCGACCGGGCAGGGAAGGAAGCCCAGGGGCTTATGGAGCTGACCATGACCCTGCTCACTCAGGCAAAAGAAGCACTAAAGCAGGAACAGGCCGTTGAAAAGGGAGATGTGGACGGTGAAAACGGCGTGACCGCCGCCGATGCACTGCTGGCGTTGCAGGCTGCGACCCAGAAAATCACGCTGTCTGCCCAGCAGATAGCAGCGGCGGACGTGGACGGTATTGAAGGCGTCACCGCATCGGATGCGCTGATGATCCTGCAATATGCCACCCAAAAGATTCAGAGCCTATAAGCAATCCATAAATTTTCAGCCCGTGGAAGGGATTCCGTCCCTTCCACGGGCTTTTGCTCATGGTATGGTATATTCAATCTGGCAGTCAAAAGGCTCCTTTTGTGCATGTTCCTGATGGATCCACCCGGCATCCACACAGCCCAGTCCCCGGTAAAACGCCTGGGTCTCCGCAGCGGAATGGGAGGAGATATAGAGCTTTTCTCCTCCCTGTTCCTTGGCCCACCCGACTGCCAGGCGGAACAACGCCGTTCCCATCCCATGCCCCCGGCAGTCCGCTGAAACGTGCAGGCTGGACAGGTCGCGGTATTCCCCACGCGGTCCCCATGGCGGCGCTTCCACCGAAGTAAAACCCTTCAGTATCTCATCCACAAACGCGCCGAATACAGCCCCGCCGGTTTGCAGGGTATGGACCAGGCAGCGTATCAGAAAATCATAGTCCCCTTCATCCCAATCGTCGATAAACGGGTCGCTTTGGATGACCCAGCCATGCCCCGCTTTACGCCAGCAGTCGCCTACCACCTGCCGCCGTTGAAAGCTGGCGAACAGGGAGAGGTTCAGCTCCCGTTCGTGCAGCGGGCGGTATGTCACATGCTCCATAGGAAAATTCCCCTCCCGGCAGATAAATGTCACGCCCGCAGCAGGCGTATTTGAGCGCATCATACCACATCCGGCAGCATTTGTCACCCATAAATAAGGGCTAACGCTTTCAACCAACTCTCATACCACCGAAAACGATTGGACGGGGATTAGTGGGAGGGACGCTTCCCAGCAGGCTCTAAAAGACAACTTTTTTAACCGTGGCGTAAAGGAAAAGAAGGGCGCGCCGCCCAGCGGGGCAGCGCGCCTGAAAGAATAGGAAGAAAAGGAAGGAGAAAACGAGGGATGATCCGGCGCGGGTCGTGGACAAAACAGCGGTACAGGCCGGATACAGGCAGCGGACCGATTGCAGATGGTCAGGTCCGGCTGCACACAGCTTTCAGGTAGCCTTCTATCCCGGCGGCGTCGGACAGGCGCATGGCCTCCTCTGCCGCATGGCGGGCGGCGGTTTCCCGCCAACCGGCGATGGCCTTGCGGGTGGCCAGCACGCGGGAAGCGCTCACGCTGAACTCATCCAGTCCAAAGGCCAGCAGCAAAGGGATCATGCATTCGTCGGCCGCGGCTTCTCCGCACATCCCCACCGGGATGCCCGCCTCCTTGGCGGCTGAGATGATGCTGCGGATGCTGCGCAGCACAGCGGGATGGAAGGTGGTGTACAGGTTTTCCACCTTGGCATTGCCCCGGTCCACCGCCATGGTGTACTGGGTCAGGTCGTTGGTGCCGATGCTGAAGAAGTCGGATTCCCGTGCCAGCAGATCCGCCGTCAGGGCGGCGGCCGGTGTCTCCACCATGATCCCCAGGGGGATTTTTTCGTCAAAGGGGAGCCCCTCTTTTGCCAGCTGAGCCTTGCAGTCCTCCAGCAGAGTTTTGGCCGAGCGCACCTCTTCCACGCTGGTGACCAGCGGCAGCATGATCTTGATGTTGTGATGTTCGGCGCCCGCCCGCAGCAGCGCCCGCAGCTGGGCGCGGAAGACATCGGGACGGTCCAGGCTGTAACGGATGGCGCGATAGCCCAGGAAGGGGTTTTCCTCTTTTTCCATGTTCAGGTAGGGAATATCCTTGTCGCCGCCCACATCCAGGGTGCGGATGATGACCTCCTTGTCCGGCATCAGTCCGGCCACTTCCCGGTAGATGTCGTATTGCTCCGCCTCGGTGGGCATGGAGGCGCGATCCATGAACAAAAATTCGGTGCGGAACAGGCCGATCCCCTCGGCGCCCGCCTGGCAGGCGGCATTCGCTTCAGCCAGAGAGCCAATGTTGGCGTAAAGCTGATAGGACCGCCCGTCGGCGTCCAGGGTGGGACGGTCGCGGTAAATTTCCAGCTGCTGCCGCTGCTGGGCGGCCTGCTCCCGGCGGCGGGTGTACTCGCTCATGGTCCGTTCGTCCGGGGAGGCCAGCACCACGCCCTCCCCGCCGTCCACAATCACGGTGTCGCCGTCGTGCAGGAGCTGAGCGGCACGGGGAATCCCCAATACCGCCGGGATCCCCAGCGCGCGGGCCAGGATGGCGGAATGGCTGGTTTTGCTGCCCACCTCGGTGAGCAGGGCGGCCGCGTTTTCCGGGTGTATCCCCACCGTCATGGAGGGGGTCAGATCCCGCGCCAGCAATACGCTTCCCGCCGGGACACTGGCCACGTCCACGCTTTCCTCCCCCAGCAGCAGGGCCAGCATGCGGGCGCGGATGTCCCGCACGTCGGTGGCCCGCTGCCGCATCATTTCATCGTCCACACCGGCAAACATATCGGCATAGGTGGAGCACACTTCATCCAACGCCGCCTCGGCGCATTGGCCGCTGTCGATACGATCCTGCATCTGGGAAAGCATGAACGGGTCGCTGAGCATCGTGATCTGGCCGGTGAGGATCTCGGCTTCCTTTTCGCCGGTCCGCTTTCGCATATCCTCCGCCATCTGGCGGGTCTTTTCGCCAAAGGCGTCGATGGCCTTTTGCAGCCGGGCTTTTTCGGCATCCTTCCCGGCATACTGCACCCCGGAGTAATCCAGATCCGGCTCCCGGATGCAGACAATACGGCCGATGCCGATACCGGCGGAGGCGCTGACTCCATGTAACAGCATAAAGAGGGCTCCTTTCCTAAAACGTTGACGGTGGGGGCTTATTCCCCAAGACCCGATTCCACCAGGGCCACGGCGGCCTTCAGAGCGGCCTGCTCATCCTTGCCATCGCACCGGATCTCGATCTCGCTGCCCTGCTTGATGCAGGCGGCCATCAGGTTCATGATGCTTTTGCCGTTGATCTCTTTGCCGCCAAACAGGATGGTGACGTCGCAGTCGTAGGGAGTCATCTCGTTTACAAAAAGCTGGGCGGGGCGCATGTGCATCCCCATGGGGTTGACAATGGTGGTGTTGGCCGATACCATAATGAATCTTCCTTTCCGTATTGATTGGGCAGGCAGCCGGATTTATGCGGTGGCTTCCTGCGGTTTGTTTTTCTTAAGCAGCGCAAGCATCAGCATGCCCACGACCGAACCGATGACCAGAGCGGCCAGGTAGCCCAGCACATTGCCCACCACCGGGAAGACGAAGATACCGCCGTGGGGAGCCTGCAGGGTGCAGCCGAATGCCATGGACAGCCCGCCTGCCACGGCCGAGCCGACAATGCAGGAGGGGATGACCCGCAGCGGGTCGGACGCAGCGAAGGGGATGGCGCCCTCCGAAATGAAGCACAGACCCATGATGTAGTTGACCAGGCCGGATTTGCGCTCATCGGGGGTGAACTTCTTTTTGAAGAAGGTGCAGCACAGCGCGATGGCCAGCGGGGGAATCATACCACCCACCATCACAGCGGCCATGATGTCGTAGTTGCCGGTGGCGATGGATGCCGTGCCGAACACATAGGCGGCTTTGTTGAAGGGACCGCCCATGTCGATGCTCATCATGCCGCCCAGCACGCAGCCCAACAGGATCTTGCTGGCGCCGCCCATGGAATTCAGCAGGTTGGTGATGCCGTCGTTGATGAGGGCCATGACCGGGTTGATGGCGAACATGACCACGCCGGTGAGCAGGATGCCGAACAGGGGAAAGATGAGAACCGGCTTGATGCCTTCCAGGCTTTTGGGCAGGTGATCGGTCAGCTTGCGCAGTCCCAGCACCAGGTATCCGGCGATGAAGCCGATGAGCAGAGCGGCCAGGAACCCGCCGGAGACGGCGTTTTCACCGCTGATGTTGAAAAAGGAGTTGCCCTGCTTGGCGATGAAACCGCCCACGATACCGGCGGCCAGGCCCGGCCGGTCGGCGATGCTGTAGGCGATGTAGCCGGCCAGGATGGGAAGCATGAAGCCGAAAGCGGCGTCTCCCACCGTTTTAAAGAAAGCGGCCAAGGGGGTGTTGGTACCGAAATTGCTGGGATCGATGTTGTAATCGTCCAGCAGGAAGGCCAGGGCGATCAGGATACCGCCGCCGATGACGAAGGGAAGCATGTGGCTGACCCCGTTCATCAGGTGTTTGTAAATTTTGCGCCCGGCGCTTTCCTTCACCTTTGGCCCGGCGGACGGAGCGCCTTTGGCGCTTGTAAACACCGGCACGTCACCGGTCTCGATGGTGCGGATGAGCTCCTCCGCTTTGTGGATGCCGTCCGATACCGGGACAAACAACACCTTTTTGCCATGAAAGCGGGCGGTCTCCACGTCCCGGTCGGCGGCGATGATAATCCCGTCCGCGGCCGCGATCTCCTCATCGGTCAGCACATTTTTGGCCCCGCCGCTGCCGTTGGTCTCGGCTTTCACCGGCAAGCCCAGCTTCTGGCCGGCCTTTTCCAGTGCTTCGGCCGCCATGTAGGTGTGGGCAATACCGGTGGGGCAGGCGGTGACAGCCAGGATGCGGTAGCCGGTTTTGGCCTCCTCTTTGGCGGGCACGGGAGCGGGCTGTTCTTCCTCGCCGTACTTGGCGCGTTCATACCGGTCGATCACCGCCAAGAACTCTTCAGGACCGGCGGCCGCCCGCAGATCGGCGGTGAAGGCGGGGTCCATGAGCAGGACCATCAGATGGGACAGGATCTCCAGGTGCAGATTCCCGTCGAGAGGGGCGGCGATCATGAAAAACAGGTCGGATGGCTTGTTGTCCATGGCGCCGTATTCCACCCCGCTGTCCAGGGTCATGGCCGCCAGACTGGGCCGGGTCACACATGCCGCTTTGGCATGGGGCACCGCGATGCCCGCCTCAATGGCGGTGCTCGATTGTGCCTCTCGTGCCAGGATGGCCTGGCGGTAGGCTTCGGCATCGGTCAGCGCGCCGCTTTTTTCCTGCAGGGAAACCAGCGCTTTAATGGCTTCATCCTTGTCGGCGGCGTGGGCGTTCAGGGCGATTTGGTTTGGGTGTAACAGGTCGACAATACGCATGGGGAGTGTCTCCTTTCTTTGTGTTTATGCTTTACAGCGTTTGAAAAAGCTGCAAAATGTCTTCGCGTGTGGCCAGGCCTTCGGAAAAAGCCGTGGCGCTTCCCGCCGCTGTTCCCAGACGGAGGGC
>ENA-UALL01000099-UALL01000099.1-human-gut-metagenome-genome-assembly--contig:-NODE-99-length-53182-cov-10.416286_pt1 | contig 53182 bp, 92 predicted proteins | sample MGYA00243699_ERZ654466 | MGnify/ENA primary metagenome ERZ654466 (study PRJEB26926, sample SAMN06164635) | human gut metagenome | biome: ENVO:00009003; feature: ENVO:2100002; material: ENVO:00002003...
TCTCGTGGGCTCGGAGATGTGTATAAGAGACAGATACATTATATTAAAAATGTCTAACAGTAGAAAAATTACAACATTTGGATGTCCTATTTTCAAGAATGGATCAGGCATTCATATTAAGAAAGAGAACAGAGGCAAATTTACAGCCTCGGCTAAAGCTGCAGGAGAATCAGTACAAGAACACGCTACAAAGGTATTAAATAATCCTAAAGCTACTCCGCTTTAGAAGAAGCGAGCTAATTTTGCTAGAAATGCTTCTAAATGGAAACACGAAGACGGAGCTAAGATACATAAACCAGGAGGGCATAGGTCTATATTAGATAATGGATGGATTCCTACTACTAGATTAAAGAAAGGAAATTATGGATTTATTAAAACTAAGAAACGATGAAAAACATTATTAAGTGCATTAAAGAGATTGTATTGAGAATATATCTGTATTTACTATTTATATTTAAAAAGTAACATGGACTATAACAAAGCAACTTTACATGCAGCTACTGGTCGTACTCTACTACTTCCAGGCTGGAAGGGATATTTTTATTGGGATTATAATAAATAGGAATTGAACTTTAGAAATGGGGATTATCACTTGGATAATAAATAGCTCCGAGAAAAAGGAGTTATGGAGAGAACTGATTGGTATTATATCATATAACAAAATAGGCGAGCCTAGAGATTAGGTTCGCCTATTTTTATTTAATTTTTGCATTATAAGTACAAGTGATTCTATTTATATCATCCCACCAAGGTTTATCCGATGGTTGTCTAATATTACTTGGAATATTTATTGTAGAAGTATAAGTTTCTACTATAGCATCTAGTATTTTGAATAATGTATCCAAATCAAATTCTGGAAATTCATCATGTAAATTTGTTAATGTCTTTTTAAAGTCTATCATATCCTTCAAATGTATTATTAATTATAGCTTTTTCTATTGTGGTATCTTTATATAGTCCGTTCTTGATTATATTTCTAACGGAGTTATCAACTACATTCCATATATCAATTAGTAAGGATTTATTTTCCGGAAGGCTTTTTAAAATGCTTTCCAAATAACTAGCCTTTACCATATTTAATAATTGTCCATTAATTAGGACTTCAAACTTAAATTCCCTATCCCACATATTTAATGTGTTACACTTAATTCATTTAGTCTATCTAAGTAATCCAGAAACCATTGTTCATTTTGTCTTCCATTTTCCTCAATATCTTCAATAATGGTTTCAATAAGCACTAGTGTTACTTTTGCTAAAGATTCTACTTTTGGATTAGTAAGTTCGTTATATCTCTCAATCAACTCTTTCATAATCCCTCCAGTCTTTGTTATACTTTTTAATATGTTCTAGGTCTGGATAGATACTTACTATACTCCATCCCGTTTTTGGGTTTATAAAACGGTAAAGTTTTGATTCTTCTATTTTCTCCTCTTCTGGATTTCTATTTAATGTTCTATTCCAGTAGCTGTATTTTTCATCTAACATATCCATATCACATTCCTCTAATATTTTCATATTAGGGTTATTCTTTATTTTATCATATTTCCTTTTTAAGTTGGAAACCTTGATAACATCATTACCATTCAATACAACTGCGCATTGCTTCATTTTACTACTTTATAAGTACATATTTTACCTATCTGCTTTCCTTGAACTGTTATTTGTGGAAGAAAGTAGCAGGCCTGATTCTCAAATTCTTGAGGTATAAATATGTAATCGAACCTACATCCAACTACCTTATCACAAACTTTATTCCAATCATCTCCCTCTTCAATAATGAGGGTTTTAGCTCCAGTTGGAGTTACTGCATAATTCTCATTTAATTTTATCATAGCTATTAATTTTGGAGTTGCCCTACTAGGATTCGAACCCAGACTAAATGATTTAGAGTCATCTGTGCTGACCATTACACCATAGGGCAGTATTTATTTCTCCTTTAGAGATTTGTTTTCTTCTGTTAGTCTCTCTAGTTCTTTCTTTAGCTATTCATTTTCTTGGAATAATGCTTGCATAGTAGTATTCAAGTTAGCAAGAAGTATTCTTATTTGAGCTATTTGTTCATACATTTAGCAATGATTTTAAATATTCAATTTGTTGATTAACTAATTTTGATAGAGCTTCTCTAAACTTAGCAATCCCACTTCTTACTGTTTCTAATTTACCACTCTCTAAACATGCTTGTATTCTATGAATATTATCTTCTCCCAAATATTCACATACTCCTACAAATAAATCATCATCTAAAGATTCTAGATATTTTTGGAATGTATCTGCTTCCTTGTTCGCTAAACAACTTTCTTCTTCCTATCTATCATAGGATATTAATAAGAATAGAGAATCATCAGTAGACTCTGATTTAATGGTGAGTCCTTTTTTTGAACAATAAAACTCTTGATTCTAATTAATTGCTTTAACGAGTTCTTTAAACTCATCCTAATTTAACAAAGTTTCTAAGTCTGTAATCATAATTGTTTTCTTTTTAGTTATATACAACAATAAGCTCTCAAAAGTTAAACGCAAAGTTAAAAAATTCTAATTCCAATATTATACATATTTCATTTAGTTACTGGCAAACAAGTACCGGTACTTTATATAAATAGCCCCCTGGGGTTAAAATAAAGTCCGGATTTTTATAGAGAAGGTGCTGACCTATATTCCGAAAATTATAAGAGTGAGTGTAGTTACGGTCCACAACCCCCTTAGTCCCCCCCTGTATATTGATATAAAACTAAAAATAAAATAACTATGTACGAAGAAGATTTATTAAACGAGTATGATTACACATTGGCGGAAGTTTTAAGAGAAGTAAGTTATTACAACTTTTACGATAATTCAGCTTTAGTGTGTTAAAAAACAAAAAACAAGTATAAACCTTTAAAATTTACAGTTATGAACTTAGAAGAATTGAAAAATCAGAATGTGAGTATAGAAGAACGCGCGAAAAGCATAGTAAAAGACTTAGGCTTAAATGGTGATGAACGTTCGGTTGTGATTGGCTTGAAAAAGGGAGACAAGTTTTCCCTTTCTGCCATGAACAAAGTGGAACTAACCACACAGACCCAACAAAGAGAAGGACAAGCCCGTTTTATTCCTATTACTTTTACAACTGATAACGGTGCATCTATCGGCGCAAAACACTTTGCAGGTGTGGAAATCGACGAAAACGCTCCGGCTGTTGGTAGCACACCGTTGGAAAATGCAAATTTCCTTGTTTGGTGTATAGACCACAAAGTAGTATTTTCAATCAAAAGTATCAGCACAGAGGACATTCCGAAGTCGGATACAACTCCGGCTTATGTAAAGAAAACTTACAAACTTGAGGTTGAAGATTACGAGTAAAAGATTGGGGAGAAATCCCCTTTCTTTTAAATACAAATAGTCTTTGTAGTTATGAATACAAGAGAAAAGTTCAAAACTAAAAAATGTTTGTATCACTGGGGAGCCGTCTACGACCCAGAGACAGATGAAAAGTTAAATTTCAAGGCCGACAGAGTGTATTGCAAAACCTCTTGGGCTTGGATTATGACTTATCAAAAGTCAGAAGAAGATATTCCGAAGATAGTAAGAATAGTCTTTATAGATGAACCCTAAGGTATTATGGGTTTCAAAATAAAATACCCACATGAACTCCATCATCGGACCATTGGTTAACGGAGAAAACAACAAAACAAAACAAAAACTTCAAAATCAATTCGTCGTAGTTATTTTATTTTAGTATTATATTAAGTAATGTGGTTCTAATGTAGATTGGGACTATTGTTGCACGTGAAAATATGGTAAGGGTTGAGAGAAATTGTCCACTAAAAAGACAGCCGATTTTCCGACTTTTTCCAGTTTTCAAAAAATCGCCAGTAGGATGAGTTTTATAACACATACTACAATGATTATTTACTCTAACATTTGCCTATAAAAAGGTAACAAAAAGCGGGTTACGCAGAAGAACCCAATATCCGAAAATAACTGCTACGATTGTAATGTGTATATTCGCAAACTTGAACACTATTACAAGAGGATTGAGCCATATGAATGGTCACTTATGGCAATATTACAAAGTACCACTGATATGCTGGTAGACCAAAGTATATCACCTATAAGTATTCGTATGTAATATTGGAAGTTGCCTGAAGTAAGCCATCAGATAGATATAGGCTAGATAGTAAGAGAGACGCTCATAAGGCGTCATTTTCCATCTCGAATCTATTCGCAAGTTTTGAGATTAGCTACCTCAGAATTTAGTGAACGTTGATAACGTTGTATGTCTGGAAAACATACTAAATAATCTCCTATCTTATACTAGTTGTCAAGATAGGATTTCCCCATTAGTATAATGCTATTGCGCCTTCCTCTAAAGAAGGAGATTCTGGTTCGAGTCCAGAATGGGGAACTTGGTATTTGAGGACTACAACTACTTGTAGACTCTGTTGCAGTTAAAGATTATAATGGGTACGCCCTGAGACTAATGCAGAGCATCTCTTATGAATAGAGGTGTCTTATCGTGAGATAAGGCAAAGTATTGTGAGATTGTACTAACAATCGAAGACAATCTTAAATGATTGTAGGCACAGGATAATTCATCTTCTTTTATCGTACATAGTGGTGCAGGTTGTTGAGAAACAATTGTGCATACTGGGAGACTTAGGTCTCCTACTCCCAAGATAAGAACAACCGTTACGTGGTTTGGGAGATAAGTAAGCTTACTAAAGCTGAAACTAATAGTTCAAAAACAATTAAAAGAAAAATTACCATGGAAGAAAGACTGAAACGTATTGAAAAGTTCACAAAAGCAATGAGAGAATTACTAGCTAAAATGTTAGAAGAAGACCCAGATTCAAGTAGCAATATCTACAAAGAAATATGGGGAGCTTATACTGCTGGGATGAACTCCTTGCTCGAGTAGCAACAATTCCAAGCTTGGTGAATTAAAACTAGCTAACCTAATTACTCTTTATAAGGTTGAGAATGTAAAAAGAGAATTGGAATGGTAAGCCCATCTCCCTTCGTCCTTTGCTGGTTTAGAAGTGAAACAGAAACCAGCACTTTTTAGTAACTTATAAACTTTTATAATATGAATACATTAGCATTAGATCATGTAAACAAGCGCGCAGAATTCGTAATGTCGTTTACTATTCCTTTCAAAGCAGTTGAAGATCCAACGTCGCAGGCCAAGTGCTACAGTCCGCATGAAGCAATTATGGCATGGCGAGAGGTATGCATCAAAGCATTACGAATGAGAATCGATGCTTGTATGGAAATGTTGTTCAGCAACAAGGACAGAGTGATAGGCTCGGACGCACGTGGCGTTTTGTTTAAGAAGAAGCATGGAAACATTCACCACTTTTCTCATGCTAGCTGTTTTGCTATGGAGGCTTTCATAGAGATATTGGAAGAAGCAGAGAGTGCTGGGGACATAACTTTCGATGCTCTTCAAATACAGCAACTGATGAAGGCTTTGTACTGGATTCCAGATGAACTGAAGAACGATCATCAGGGAATAGGTTTTGGAGAACTAATTGACTGCCTGCTCTGCATTTTTAGCAACTCTCTGATAAACGAGTAGGAACTATCGTTACGATAGTTCTAATAGTTTCATCATTTAATTAGCATATGAAATATAAGATTGAATTTAACTATCGTTACGGTAAAGACTATGTATACTGTAATGAGTACCATGAAGATGAGCGGTTCATACAGCCACTTAACTCTAACGGCAAGCCTTTATGTACTATCGCAAAGACCAACATAATAGCTATTAAAGAGTGTAAGTAACTAAACAGAAAGCCAGCGCTGTAAAGACTGGCAACCTGGTTTAGCTCTTCTGAGTAGTTGCAAATACTTAGAATCCCTACATCACAAAACGGACATAATGTATGTAGTGCCAAAAGTTAAACGTTCCTGCTTCATGCGTTAAAGCAGGAGTCCACATGATTGTTTTAATTATATTAATCTTTAAGTTTTAAACAGCGTCCTACATTGTAGGTTTCGGTAAGGCTCCTCTGCCGAGTAATGCGTACAAGAGCTATGATAGACTCACAAAGAAAATGTATTTGCGAGTAAATAATGGTGAAATCACATTGCTTTAAGTAGTAATGTGGGGGACCATTCCGCCCTATTTGCAATTATGAACTGCATAGTGACAGAGACCTAAGAGAGGGAAGCAAATGAGCGTTGTTATCGTAGCGAAAGCTGCGTTCCACCATTGTACGTAGGGGTGTGTGGGTAATCGGCTAAAGGAACGTTCTGTTATAGTATGTTGCGAGTATTGTGGCACAAGGGATAGCATGGCGGCTCGGAAAGACGAGCTTTACTTGCTGGTAGGATAGTTTAAACCAGTAGTGCTGTATCTTTTCGGCGGTTTACTAGTAACACACTTAAAAGTTTAAGGACAAACCGTACAGGAAACCAATTCCGATTTATAAGTTTGGTGACAACTTGAAAGAGAGTGACAGCCTGGAAAGACAGGCACTATATTCGTTACTAATAATATAGATCCAGTATCAAAGGGCCGTGGATTGATACATGTCGGATTAATATGACGGTTTACGCTACTCCCTGGGCAAGAATAGTATAACGAAGTCCTAAAAGATTGTGTATACTCTAAACTTTAGAGGATTGTGCTATACACTCTATAATCCGAAGTATTCGCACAGTACAAACTTGGATAGACGAAGTACAAGTCTAGACCTAAAGTTCTAAGTTATCTTAAAGAAGAGGATTATAAGGACTTTAAAAAACTCAATAACTTCCCAAGACATTGAGGGCACCAGTTCTTTCATTCTTTCGTGGGAATACTACATGATTACAGTAGTATATTAGCGAAAAGGTAATCGTAATTGAATGAAAGTTTAGGTGTAAAATGCAAAAAAAATTTAGATTATGGAAAACTTAACAAACTCAGCAATCAAATGTAAAACGGTTAGAATTTACCCTGAAGACGAAACTACCTAGAAATAGGTAGTCAGGATTAACATTAAGAAAATTTACCATGAGAAAGAGATTTAAGATTAACAGATTAGCATCCTCTGATAACTATGAGTTATCTAGAAGAATCCATGCTCAGTATATCGAGAATTGGCATAATGACAATATCGAGACTACTACTGAGATTACAACATCTTTAGTAGTTAATAAACAAAAGTACATAAGAGTATTTGGAGAATTAATTCCGATTTCAGAAGAGGAAATGAAAATCCATAACACCTTAATAATTGTAGAAAAATGAACGAGTTGTTAACAGTTGTTAGATGGGCAATAACTTTGCCTGTATGGTTACTAGAATTTATACTAAAAGGATTAACCTTTGTAGTTCTAGTGTTTGCACTCATCGTTATGGCGATTTTGTTTCCGCTATTCCGATCTACTTGGCGTCGTATGGACAATTCAAGCATATTTATATATGCAACAAAATGGCAAGGGAATTACCCACTCACAAAAACAGTATTTGAACTATGGCAATAGTAAGAAGAACCACAGAGATTAACAATAATATAATCATGGTGGAAACTATGATAATTGTTGGAGATATAGCGTTGTGTACAATTCACATAAATGGAGAACTTGTAGATTATGAAATACTATCTATTGGACGGCTATGGAAAGGTTATTAGACCTTTCCGAAGCTGGTCAGAAGCTGACAAATTTCGTATAACTAGAGGGAGATTAGACTGGAGAATTGTGCCATGTACATAGCAGTATTTATAGTAATAATTATCATGTGGAAAATGATTGAGGATTAATGAAAACAATATTAACTCACACAGGAAAGATTTATGTTGACACTGAGCATAAATTGGAGTTCTTAACCGTAGGAGACTATGGTAAAGAGAACAACATCAAGGCAAACTTCTTGGGTTTAACTAAGGAGATTAACGGAGTAGCTAATACTGAGGTTGACCTAAGTAAGAAGTGGGTTGCGACAATCTCAACCCAGAAAGGTTGCCCTATGAACTGCAAATTCTGCGACGTCCCAAAGTTCGGATTTTATGGAAATGCTTCTATTGAAGACATGGAAAGACAAATCCGAACTATTATAGAGAACGAAAGTGTACGATACACCGAAAGATTTAATGTACACTTTGCAAGAATGGGAGAACCGACTTGGAACCAAGACGTGTTAGCATTTGGAATAGCCCTTAAAGGAGTAGTAAGAAGATGCGGGTTACGAGCTGACACAGTACATCCAGTAGTATCTACTATGCTTCCGAGAGCTAATACAAAACTGGAGAATTTTCTTCATGTTTGGTGTAGCATTAAGAATGACTTGTATGGAGGAGAAGCAGGTCTTCAGTTATCCATCAACTCCACAAGTGATAAGCAGAGGCTAGAGTTATTTGACTCTAGGAGTCTTTCATTATCTGCAATATCCAAAATTGCTGACAAGTTACCTATGCCTAAGGGCAGAAAGTATACTTTAAACTTTCCAGTAACCGCACAAACTATACTCGATGCAAAGGAATTGACAAGTTTATTTGACAAGGATAAATTCATTGTTAAAATAACTCCAATACATGAGACAGCATCGGCCATCGAGAACGGGTTTGAAGTTACTGGTTATTCTGACTACAATGTTTACCGCATGTTTGAACAGCCATTATTGGAAGAAGGCTGGGATGTAATAGTATTTGTCCCATCCAAGGAAGAAGATTCAGACAGAATCACATGCGGAAATGCGTTAATAGCAGAAGAACATATTTAACAATTATTAACTAAGAAGAACGTAGTTCGCTGTATATAATAGCGAACACGATGTCCCGTTAGCTCAGTTGGATAGAGCAACAGCCTTCTAAGCTGTGGGTCGAAGGTTCGAATCCTTCACGGGATACTAACAATTAAAAAAATAAAGATATGGTATTATTTATTTACCTTTTGGGAGTGTTGTCATCGTGGTTTCTGCTTTATGTATATGAGAGAAACCAATACAAAAAAGAAAAAGTCTATATCTTCACGCTATTAGATTTGGTGCTATCTTTAGCGCTTTCTGCTGCCTCTTGGCTTGCGGTAGCATTACTCTTATGCACTATATCTAATAAGATAGTTCTTATTAAGAAAGAATGACCTCGTAGCTCAGCTGGCTAGAGCACCAAACTTTTAATTTGGGGGTCCTGCGTTCGAGTCGCAGCGGGGTCACTTTAATAGTTTTCTTAAATTTCTTTTTTTTTGTAATAAGTATCTGTTGTGAAACAGGTGCTTATATCTGGGTATGGTGGAGTTGGTAACACGCTGCATTTGGGATGCAGAGATCGCAAGTTCGAACCTTGCTATCCAGACAAAAGAAGTAATCATCATTCGCTAGAATAGTATAGTCTTACGATATAAGAACTATAGGGTGCCTATCTAGAAAGAATCCCTGATTACTCCAATTAACAGAGGTAAATCTCCTTAAAATTGTTACCACGCATTGCGGCTATTAGCTACTAGAGGACTTGGGGTGCCAAGAGGAAGAATTGTAGTAGCTATGTTAATTAGAACAAATCTGTTAATTGCTTTATGGGATAGCGCCAACGATGGAGAGTTGGGACGGACTGTAAATCCGTTGCCTTTAGGCTTAGTAGGTTCGAATCCTACCTATCCCACAATTATGTAAAATAACTTACCAAAAGATGATAAGAATTTCTAGAATTATAGCTAAAGAAAGAATTGCAGATTTACTAGACCTTAAGTACGTGTCTAAGGTAGAACTAAGGCAAGGAAAACAAGGATTCAAAAATCCTGCAATTTGCAGAGTAGAAATCTATCTCCAAGTAGATGATGATACATCATACTTCAACAGTATAATGAATAATATTGTTGAATGGGGAAAGAAGCATAATTGTAACACAGCTGTTACTACAGCAAACATGGCTCTCTATGATAGGTTCATTAAGGAATCGGCATTTGATGATTTTGATTATCCTATACCGAGAAGATACAAGAACCTATGTAATGTGTATTCCAGTGAATATTTTAAACTATTTAATAGAAGAAAGATATAATGGAAGACAAGTATGAAGGACTATCTGACGAAGAACTTAAAGAAATCTTCGAAGATGACCAAGCTGACTATTGGATAGATTATTATGAATCTGTCTGTGAGTAATTAAAGGGATTGTAACCGGTAATTGGTAGCCGCGCAGACTGTAAATCTGCTCTCTTTTGAGACTGGAGGTTCGAGTCCTCCCAATCCCACATTAACTTTAAAAAACAAAAAAATGTACTTTTATAGAAAAGATTACTACGTGTGTATTATGGGAGAGCATGTAGTAATAACTTCGAATCCAAATCCTCACTTTACTAACAGTAAAGATATGAATGATATCAACAAAAGATATCTCTATAAAGAAGGACAGAGGATTCTTACTCCCTTTGGTATTGAAACCATTAAAGAAATCATCAGAGACTATAGTACTCAATATGGATACGAGTGGTTAATAATGGTAGAAGAGAATGGAAATCAATACAAACCGTGCGAACTGAATGGTATAGTAGTAAAAGAACTCACACTGGAAATGTGGGAGCAAATAACTAACTAATATGGCAGTACTTTTTTGGTCATTTTTGATATGGGCAATAAGCTCTCTTGTGGATGCTAGCTATATGTCACGAAGATTGAAAGAACCCACTGCAGCCAGGCTAGCGGTAACTCTCATTCCTGTTGTAAATACCTTATTTGCTCTTACAGTAATAATATTTGCATTTGGGATTGGAAGAATTAGAAGGATTGAAATAAAATCTATAATTAAAGAATTTAAAGACATAAAAAATGACAACTTATGAGTATGGAGAAGGATACTTGCCAGAAATCTGGTACTAGTGTAGTATTCCAAAAAGAAATTAAGCAGTGTAGAGAATGTCCTAACTGCAGAATCTATCCTGACCCAGATCCTGACGACTGGTTCAATGATGATGACGAGAAAGCATTCTGTAAAGAGGCTAATAAATTAATTGAAGGAATGTTAAGACCTTATGAAAAGGTATTAATTCCAGATTGGTGTCCATTAAAAACTAATAAATAAGATGAATAAAACAAAAGCTTGCCTTGAAGTAACTTTAGAACAGGCACGTAAATGGTATGAGAGTGGTAATGAAGACTTGAAAAAGTTAGCTCTTACTGCATTTAGTGAAGAAGTTCTAGTCCCTTCTCTTGGAGAAATATTAGAATCTGAAAAGAATTGGGATGTGCTATTTTTACCTTTAGGGGCATCAGAGCAAACTAAGTCTCTAATTTGTCTACAAATAGTAGCTAATTACTTAAACAACGGTTGGAATAAAACGGAGAGTAACAACGGCTATTTCCTTGGAAGAGGTTCTTCTCTATCTGGGAAGACAGAAACCGATATAAAAGGAGTATATGTTGGTATGCATCAGAATGTAAAATATCCAGGTGTTGTTTATTTCAAAACTGTGGCTGATGCGCAGAAGGCGGTAAAGATTCTTGGTAAAAAGTTATCGCCATTACTTAAATAATTTGATGGTGTTATTAGTTCAGTTGGCAGAACGCTACATTGTGGCTGTAGAGGTCAGCGGTTCGAGTCCGCTATAACACCCTAATCATGTTTTATTAAATATTATAACAAATGAAAAGAACTATTGAAATTGAATGTCCAGATGGCTACAAGCCTATCTACAATGCCAAAACAGGTAATGTTGAAATTGTTCCAGAGAATATTATGGGACGAATAAAGACCTATGAGGACGCTAGAGACTATCTTGGGTACTTATTTAATAGTGAAATCCATTACACTGAATCTGTAAAGGCTCTAGCTAAGTTGCAAACAATTCTGGATGCGCTGAACGAAAAGCACAAGTTCAATCTGCTGACTGGAACTGTATGGTATCCTTGGGTTCGCTTCTTTAGAATGAAATCAGTTCCGAAGGATGCAGAGGTCATTGGTCACTTCCGTTATCAGGGCGAGAAATTCGCGTTGGTGGGCGGCGACGCGGCTGATGGCGGCGGTGCGGGTCTCGGCTTTTTCACTTCTGACAATGGCGTCGGCTTTGCCAGTTCCGGTGTCGGGATGTTTGCGTGCAAATCTGAAGAAATTGCCAAATACGTATCAACCCAGTTTGGAAAGCTAGTGTTCGATGCTTGTTTTGCAAGACATTTCAAGGGTGAAGAATTTGAATGGTTAGACTAAAATTCTAAAAAAAATGAATAAGAAATACTTGAGAAAAGAAGACATTAAGTCTGGAATGTTGGTAGAGTACTGTGGTGAGTTATGTCTTGTAGTTGGAAGTACAAGCGGTCTGTGCCTTTGTGGAATGGATCACTGGTGTCCGTTGGATGATGCAGAAATGTGGAGGATAACTAAAGTATATGACTGTACATATCCACGTGATGCTCGTAAACTAGAGATTGGAGACAGACAGCTCGTCTGGGAAGGAAAACCAATAGTAGAGCTCACTCTAAAAGAAGTTGCAGACAGACTTTACATTTCGGTTGAACAATTAAGAATCAAAGATTAAATGAAGAAATTCTTTATACTTATGTTTGCTATGCTCTGGATGAGCGTAGCAGCTTTTTCTCAGATAACTATCTCACAAGAAGACTATGATAAGTTGCCTGGAGAAACTAAGACTCAAATTGAGAAACTTACTACAGAGAAAGCTGTAAAAGGCGAAATCAAGGAAGTTTCTGAGTATGCAAATCTTGGCAAGGAAATTGGCGTAGCAGTTAATGAAACCTTGAAAGCAGTAGAAGATTCCGCTATAAGAATAGCAGATTCTAGTCTAGGGCAGACAGCAATAACTATTGTAGTATGGAAACTTCTTTACAAAGAAATAGCTGGAGTTATAGTAGGCATACTCCTATTAGGAATATCCTTATTTATGCTTCTAACTGGTCGAGGCAAGCTATCTAAAAACGATGAGGATGCTGGAGGTTGGATAAGTGTAGTCGGAGGAGCAGTGTTCTTCATAGCTTCAATGATTTGTATATTTGGCTGAGGAGCAGTCCAGGCTATAGGCTGGTGTATTCTAGCTATATTCTGTGTATTAGTGCTTCTTTGTATGATTCTTGGCTAGTCGTAAGACTAGCTTTTGGAAGGGTGGCAGAGTCAGGTTTAATGCAACGGTCTTGAAAACCGTCGGGCGGTAACACGTCCCCAGGGTTCGAATCCCTGTCCTTCCGCAAATACGTCCGTACTCAAGTGGTTTAAGAGGATAGTCTCCAAAACTATTATTCCTAGGTTCGAATCCTAGCGGACGTGCTATGGAGACAAAAATTTGCAGTAAATGTAAAAAGGAAAAGCCTGTTTCTGAGTTTGGAAAGAATAAGGCCAAGAAAGACGGATTGCAGGCAGAATGCAAAGAGTGTAAATCTGCCTATAATAAACTTCATTACCAGAAGAACAAGGAGACTTATCTGGCAAAAGCTAGAGAAAGTTCAAAAGAATGTGAAGATTACATTAGAGAAATAAAATCTTCTTTGAAATGTTCTATATGTGGGGAAGACAGATGGTGGGTCTTGGACTTTCACCATGAAAATCCGGATGAAAAGGAATCATGTATTGCTACCTTAGCCCACAATGGTTCTAGGAAAAAGATGGAGGAAGAATTAAAGAAATGTATAGTTCTGTGTGCAAATTGTCATAGAGATATACACTTTAAAAATAAAAACAAAGATTAAAAAAATTATGAAAAGATTAGTAATTGTTTTATTAGGACTTACGTTGCTATATAGCTGTGGTCCAGTACCAGAGTCAAAAGCGACTATGAGCGCTCCAGACGGGATTATTCCGTTTGATAACGCAGTTCACTTCAAGTACAAGAATCATCAGTACATTAAGTTTGTTGAAGGATCTGGACAGTATAAGATTTCCGGAGTAGTTCACGACCCAGACTGTAAATATTGTAAGAGATGAGCAACGTATATTATCTTTTGGCAGCCATTTCATACGGCATTTTTCTAGTTCAATTTATTCTATCTTGGTTTGGTGGAGACACTGACTTAGATGTTGATTTAGATGGAGAACTAGACATGGACGTGAGTGATATTGTTTCTTTTAAGGGACTGATCCATTTTATAATGGGAGCTAGTGGATGGCTTTGCATTAAGCAGTCTATATCTCATTCTGTAGAATGGTACGACTATCTAATCGCACTAGTGTGCGGTATTCTTTTTGTGGTTATACTTTACTACTTATATAAACTTTGTTTAAAACTCCAGCATCAAGTTATTCCAGAAGAAGGCGAAGCCTTAGTTGGAAGAGTTGGATTTGTCTCAATCCCTAATGATCTTCCTAATTCTCATTCTACCTTGCTAATAGAAATAAATGGGATGTTGCAGGAACTTCCCGCATATCCAGAGGACAACAAACCTTTGAAGGGAGGAGAAAGGGTGAGAATTTCAAAATTTGAGAATGGAAAATACTATTTTAATTAAAAAAATTTAAAAGATGACAACAGAAACTCTTATTGTGGCAGGTGTTATTGTATTATTGGTAGTACTAACTTTTATCGGACTTTTGTCGCGATATCGCAAGTGTGCCAGTGATGAAATCTTGGTTGTGTTTGGTAAGGCCGGTAAAAAGAAGGTAATTAATGAGAAGACTGGAAAGTCGGAAGAAGTTATCTTGCCTTCTAAAATTATTCATGGAGGTGGCACATTCGTGATGCCGGTAATCCAGGACTGGGCTAAGATGTCGCTGAAACCAATCCAGATTCAGGTAAATGTATCAGGTGTATCTAGTCAAATGATTAAGGTAAATATTCCTGTAACATTAACTACTGGTATTGGAACTACTCAGGTGCTAATGCAAAATGCTGCAAGCAGATTCTTAACAGCTAAAACTTCTGAAATCTCAGACCAAATCAAAGATATTCTCATTGGTGAAGTGAGAAGCTTGATGGCTACAATGACGATTGAGGAAATTAATGCTGACAGAATCAAGTTTATCGGCAAGGCTAAGGAAAATATTGAAAGCGAACTTAACAAGGTAGGTTTCAGTATTATCAACATTAACAATGCCGATATTTCTGACGATGCAAACTATATCAAGAATCTTGGTCAGAAAGCTGCAACTAAAGCTCTTGCTCAGGCACAAGCTGACATTGCAGAAGAGAAGAAGAAAGGAGATATTCAGATTGCAGAAACTAACAAACAGCGTGAAATTGCTGTAGCTGATGCTGAGAAGGAACGTGAAACTACTGTTGCGCAAACTAAGCAGGAACAGGAAGTAAAAGTTGCTGAAATCAATCAGGAGAAGGAAATTAGACTTGCTGAGGCTGAAAAGAACAAACAATCTGGTGTTGCTAATCAAAGAGCAGAGCAGGTTGCAAACATAGCAAGAGCTAATACTACAGCTGAATCTGAAAAGGCAAAAGCAGAAGCAGAAAGAATTGCCGCTTTGGCTAAAGCACAATCGGAAGCTGATTCTAGCAGAGCTGAGTCTGAATCTATAGCTGAGGCTAATGTAGCTAAAGCTAAAGCTCAAGCCGATGCCAAGAAGGCAGAAGCAGAGGCTGAAAAGCAAACTCGTATTGCTCAAGCTAAACAAAAACAGGTAGCTGAAACTGAGAAAGCTGTTAATGAGCAGGAAGCCGCTGTTGCTAAGTATGAATCAGACAAGCGTGTGAAGGCAGCTGAAGCTGATAAGATTGCAGGGGTAGCAGAACAGAACGCTACTATTGAAGTCTCTAAAGCTAAAGGAGAGGCTGAGAAAGCTAAAGCTGAGGCAGAGAAAGTAGCTGGAACCTCTAAGGTTGAGGCTCAGATGGCAGTTGCTAAAACAGAGCAAGAACGCCAGGTGGAAGTTAATGAGGCTAAAGCTAAGGCTGAAGAAGCTAAGCTGAAAGCTGCAATTATCATCCCTGCTGAGAAAGCTAAGGAGAAAGCTATCATTGATGCAGAAGCTGTAAAACAAGAAGCAATTCTTAAGGCAGAAGCTAAAGCTGCTGAAATTCTGAAAGAAGCAGAAGCTAAAGCTAATGCAACTAAGTTGCAACTCGAAGCAGAAGCTGAAGGTACAAGAAAGAAACTGCTTGCTGAAGCAGAAGGTAAGAAGGCATCATTGATGGCTGAGGCTGATAAAGTTCAGGCTATTGAGATGGCTCCCGCCTTGGCAGTCCAGAAGATGATTGAATCTGGCTTGACTCCAGAAATGGTAGTTCAGTACAAGACAGTTGACCAGTTATCTGGTATCGCTGAAGCATCTGCTAAGATGTTTGAACACGTTCACCTTGGACAGGTTACTGTTTATGGTAACGAGAATACCGCTGGTAATTTCATGGCTAAAACAGCTGAAAGTTTGAATCCTGCATTTGACCTGCTTCGCTCGATTCCTTTCGCAGACACTGTTAAGAGTGTATTGGGAAAGAATCAGATTGAAAGCAAAACAACTGAGTTTGAAGAAGTGAAGTAATTCACAGCAAAGGGGCTTTACAATTCTCTAGTAAAGTATAACAAAAGCCCCTTCGCAATCTGGAGGTATGGGTGAGTGGCTTAAACCACCGTCCTGCTAAGACGGAGGGCCTTCGGGTCCCGCTGGTTCGAATCCAGCTGCCTCCGCTTAAATAAACATTGTTATGGAAGAGAAGATTAGAATATTTGCATCACTACATAAGCCATTCATGGATATGTTACTGCATGATACATGGCTTACGGAAGAACCCATTTCCTTAGAAGAGACAAAAGCATGTTGGATGTGGGCTGGAGAGATAGGAGAGGAAGTTGTTTCTGTAGAAGACTTTGAAACTGTATTTAAGTTTTCTTTACAAGATTTAACTAACTGGTGGAACAAAAATGTATTAGATTTGAGTATCTAATTACATGGGACGATAGCTCAGTTGGTAGAGCGCTGGACTGAAAATCCAGGACGATAGCGGCAGTTCGATCCTGCCTCGTCCCACATATTGTGTGTTTTTCATGGTAAATGTGGACTTAATGGTTCGTGAGAATAGTTAAGTTAGTATTGGGCTATGGTGTAATGGTTAGCACTACAGATTTTGATTCTGTCAGTCTAGGTTCGAATCCTAGTAGCCCAACTAAATACAGTCGTTGAGGAGACTCGACCTTGCGTACTTAGAGTCGGTAAAGTCAGCTGAATAAATCCGATGCGGTACTATCCACGAATAATCGAACAGGCGTCTACAGAATAGTGGAAGCGAGAGCGCAGAAAGGCTGTATTTTAACAATAAATATTATGGATAAAGAGAACTATAGAAAGGTAATTAAAATCTGTGAGAAAGGCAGATGTAAAGTGAGAGAAAATTCATTTGGAGTTTGTTGGTGTGTAAGATGTGGTAAGTTACATTTTGATGCTCCAGCTAAATTAAAATCTGAAGAACAAATTGTAGTGAAATGAAAGTAATAATTAATGGCTGTTTACTTATAGAATTACTAAAGAACTTCCAAACTTCTCTAGATAATATGAGAGTTATTGGAGAAACATATTCTGAGAAGGACATGGAGAAACTAATCCAAGAGTTCGCTAGGTTCAATATAAAGCCTGACGATATCATTGGTAAAACTGTAATATTTAAGTGTAAATCAATAAGTGCTTATGCTTAACGTAACTTCTTTTAATATTGGAGATATTACAAGTAAAGTATCTCTTAATGCACCTAGTACTGGAATAATTCAGAGGTCTCATCCTAGAAGTAATTTTGTTAGATTTCATGCTAGGTCTCCAATGTCTGAGTGTGTACTCTCTGATTCTCCTAGGCTAACTAAAAACTCTACACGTAAACTTGTAGTACTACAAATAATGGTATTCGGAAATGATGAATTATTAGTAGAATACGTTTATGAAGAGGATTTATTAGAAAGAGAATAAGAAACCTATTTAGGGCCTGTAGCTCAGTCGGTTAGAGCAGGACACTCATAATGTCAAGGTCGTCGGTTCAATCCCGGCCAGGCCCACTAACTAAAATGTAGAAAATATGAAATATCAGTATTTTGGATTATTTCTTTCTGAGAAAGATAGAAATGCACTTTTGAGAGTTATCATTGATAACCCTATTGTATCTAATTTGGTGTTCCAAAGAGGGAGTACTCTGTATCTAGACCATTGTACCTTGCTTCATAGTAGTCAAGGTGATGAAGAGATATTTGAAGCCTTAAGAGGATATATTAGAAGAGGCCCATTTGAAATGCATCGTATAACAATTGACGGAATTGGCTTTTCTGATAAAGCTATAGCTTTCAGAGTTACTATTGGAGATCCACAGTTACCTTGTGCAAATGCCAACCCTCATATTACTGTTTGCACTATTAAGGGAGGAAAGCCAGTAGACAGTAATAGTATTGTAACCTGGATTCCTATTGCAGGGTTTGATGTATACGGGCAACTTAAAATGGTATGATATGTGGAATGAAAATCCTATGAAAGTATATGCTAAGAAGCATCCCGGCTGTTCATTGCAGGAATATTGTGATTACCTAGACAGAGAAGAACAGGAAAGAAGAGATACTAAAAGGAGGGAAGAGGAAAAAAGAGAAGAGCTGTTTAAAAGCTACGTAGGGAAGTGTTTTAGAATTAACTTCAATAATTACTCTTTTATGTACTTCCAACTAACAAAAGAGTTTGGCAACTCTTGTATGGTAAACGAAGATTGCTATGAGGTCTATATTGACTCCAAAGAAACCAGAATTACTTACTCTAAACAGAGAATGCTAAACATAGCCTGGTTTCCTGGTAATATGTTATATGACAGATCAGTAATTGACTGTAGTATAATACCTGATGAGGCATTTGAGAAAATACGTAATTATTATAGAGAAATGGTTAATATAGCTCCTAAGATAAAGAATATAGAACTATAACTGTTGGGGTAGTGGCGGAATGGTAGACGCGCTAGACTTAGGATCTAGTGCCTTCGGGCGTGTGAGTTCGAGTCTCACCTACCCTACAACCTTTATTTTATTAAAAATATGCCAGAGTTAAGTGAGATTATTCAAGATTTGGTAGAAAATAGCAATTCTATGAATCAAATTGATTCAAAAACTGCTATACAGTATGTTGTAGAAGCTTATGAGTCTGGGATGGACAAAGCTCGCAACCTAATTAAAGATAATAATGATTAGTACTAATGACACAGGAAGAATTAGAAGCTAAGCTTACTAGTATTTATCATGAGTTCGGAAACACTATTCAAGAAAGTGAGACTGATGAACAAGTGATTGAACGTTCCAAGAAGTGGTTCGTAGAGAGACTCTCCAAGGAGACAGACGACGAAGAAGCTATTGAATCAATAGCTAATCAATTAGTTGGATGCATTAGACAAGCATCTGTATTAAATAACATTTTAGAAGACGAAAAAATGAACAAAGTTTGGATGTATTCTGGAAATATCTACAGTCAGGTAAGCCCAGATTACAAGGTAGAGAAGACTCTACCAGTAGGTATTTACAACATTTGCCTAACTAGGAACGGCTTTCATCTTGAAAGACATACCGACAAGTTTGTATTCCCGTACAAAATGTATGGTTTGCAAGAGGAGTTTATTAACCACGTAATTAAGACTTATCATGCTACTTCCGATAACATGGGAATTATGCTGACTGGTACGAAGGGTACTGGAAAGACAGTTACAGCTAAGGAATTGGCGAACAAGTTAAACCTTCCTATCATCATAGTAAAAGATATGGGAGATGTTAATCAAAGCATGATTGAATTTCTTTCAAGTATCGAAAATGACTGTATCCTATTCTTGGATGAGTTTGAGAAGAACTTCAATGAGTCTGACTCCACTATTCTCCAAATTATGGATGGAGTATATAATTCCGGTTATCGCAAGGTATTCTTGCTGACTACGAACGAAATGACCGTTAACGATAACATGATTGGACGCCCGTCTCGCATTCGTTATGTCAAGGAGTTTGGAAATCTCGACCTGAAGATTGTGAATGAATACTTAGACGATGTTCTACAAGTTCCAGAAGCACGTCAAGATTTGCTCGACTTCATTGATTCTTTAACTATATCTACCATTGATATTCTTAAGACAATAGTTAATGAAGTAAACATTCACGGAATTGAAGGTTTAAGAAGAGCAAAAGGATTCTTCAATGTGGTAACTAATGAGTATGAATACTCCTGCATTAGAGGATATGCATATTTCTACGAAGTTACATCTGACAAAAACAAGTTCTCTGTAAAAGAGTTCTCTAAAGCTGTTGAAAGATTTAACAATCCCTTGCCTAAGCCTATGGTTAAAGATGAGGATAACTGCACAGCCGAGGAGAGAAAAGCTCTTAACGAGTATTATGAATATCGTCAGCATAACTTCCACAATCTATCTTATAACTATGTGTCCTCATATGTCAAGTTCTCAAGCTTGAAAGTAGGAGACGATTTTCATGGGGATGAAGTTATCTCTATTGACAAGAAATTGGGGATTGTGGTTACTAGGGACGATAACGTTATTAACTACTACTGGGTTAGAGACCCTAACAGTAAACCTTCTTTGTATCGTAGAGGTAGTTATAATCCTCTAGTGTTTTAAGAATTGGGAGCTAGTCTCCCATTACGTCTAGATGCCCGAGCGGTCTAAGGGAACGGTCTGCAAAACCGTGTTTCGTGGGTTCGAATCCCACTCTAGATTCTACACCAATTTTATTTGCTTATGGATAGAAAATTGAGAAGAGAACTTTCTAAAAGAAAGTGGGTTTCTAGGGCTAAAAAGGTCTATGATTCTTGTGGACGATTCTATATTCCTGTTAATGGAATTAAAGCTACTGTAAAATACAATGTTCCTATTTTTAGGAATAAAGCATTAAGAGTTTGTGAATCAATTACAGATTTTCTAGATGGTTCTAAGTATGCTAAAATGCTAAAAAACTGTACTTCTCCTTATAGAAGTAAAATGACGCAATACGAATACAAAAAAGAGAATAGAAAAGATCGCAGAAATGCGAGAAAACAAATAATAGATGGGATTCAAGAATATGAAGAGAGATATACTGATTAATGTACTGACTATAAATAAAATCTATGTTCGTCCAGCCCATAGAGATGAAGACTGGAATTATTACCATGAAGTATACGACAAGAAAGTCGGATTTCTTTGGTGGAGACGTAGTAAGCATATAGACAGAGAATACTGGATGACTCCATGGTCATTTGATGACCATAAATACAGTATAAGTGAAATAGAGAAGGCTCTAGAGAGTTATAATTTCCTTAAAGATAAGGAAGTTTACGTGAAGGCTTCTGTGAAGATTACCTTCTCTAAGAAGGATGCGGAGTATATTTACTTCGATTCTGACCAGGACATGAGAGACTGGGTTGATGGCTTTATTAGTAAATATGGAAAAAACTATATTTCTATATAACTTTTGTTCGTTTTAAGGTGAAGAATAGTAACTGGTTTAAAAATGAAATGACTGACAGGGAATAGCACTGTAATTAACATAGTTTAACTTTGAATCTCTGACTATGCAGAGTATTATTATGGCAGAATTGATTTTCTTAGCTAATGGAAGATGTGACTTGAAAATGCACGCACCTATCAAAAACTTCAAAAGAGTTGAGGTAGTAAAGCACAAAAGAAACTTCTTCAAGGTGTTCGTTGATCGCAACGACAGCGTTTATGACGTGAAGCGTTGCACAGTTATTACATGGAAGACCGTAGACAACGGTAAAAGAAAATTGAATGTTCCGGACAAAGTTGAGGAGGTGCGCGATGCCAATCTCTTCGACAAAATCAAGGGAAATCCATTCAAGATCGCACTTACTAAAATAATTGGCGAAATTGAGGCCCAAGAATTACTACATTCGTAGTAACGTTTAGGAGAGTATCGTATAACTCTCCGTAATGCAGATGTGGTGTTAATGGTTTGAGCACGTCAGACTTCCAATCTGAAGGGGAGAGTTCGAGTCTCTCTATCTGCACATTTGTAGGTATAGCACAATGGTTAGTGCATCGGCTTGCCATGCCGAGGATGTGAGTTCGATTCTCATTACCTACTCAATATTCCGATTTAGCTCAGTCTGGTTAGAGCGTCCGCATCCAAAACATCAGCGGGAGGTCAGGGGTTCAAATCCTTTAATCGGAACAATCTCGGTGTACCAGAGTGGTTTAATGGCTAGGACTGCAAATCCTTAGTTCGTCAGTTCGAATCTGACCACCGAGTCAATATAGTGGAGTAGAGAAGTTGGTCATCTCGCTAGGCTCATAACCTAGAAATCGTCATAAACGGTTCGAATCCTACCTCCGCAACTAAACTCCTTTTGTGGCTCTGAATTAGATTAATTATTAACAATTTTAAACTTTAATGTTATGAAAAAGGTAATTAATGTTGTGAAGAAAGCTGCTAAGTGGTATTTTGAACAGAGTTCTAAAAGCTACACATGGTTAGTTTCTGGAACTATCCCACCTCCTTATAGAGGATTTGAGTAAGAAATACTACTAGAGGTAAGTACCAAAGGGGTACTTATCTATGTCGTGGAGAGAAATTAACTATTGGGGTATAGTTCAAAGGTCAGAACTTTTGACTGTTAATCAAAGAATCATGGTTCGAGTCCATGTGCCCCAGCTATTAAAAAGTAATATTATGAATAAGAGAGAAGTTATGTTCTGCTAGATTCACGGAGAAACTGAATTTGCAGAGCGAAAAGATGGTAATAGAACCAAATGGAAATGTCTTAAATGTGAAGCAGAGGCAGTATAGAGAAGAAGAGATAAAGTAAAACTTATGTCTATTGCTTACAAAGGTGGAAAGTGTCAATGTTGTGGATATAACAAATATGTTGGGCTTTGGAGTTTCACCATATTAATTCAGAAGAAAAGGACTTCGGAATATCCGCAAAGGGTTATACACGTTCATGGAAACGTGTTAAAGAGGAATTGGACAAATGTATACTAGTCTGCGCCAATTGCCATAGAGAAATTCACGGAAATATTATTCCATGTCCTACTGAATGTATTAGTGATGAAACTGCCGCATTAGAAATTTCTAAACAGGCTGAGAAATAAAGAGCTTTTTGCTGAATCCTCTTAGTAATATTAATCCAGCAAATTCCAAGTTGATGTGAGGAAGAGAGTAACTTGGACGGTAGCTAGCACTGTAGTACGCAATGGTGGGATAGAAACGGCTAGCACCCACTTTAACTTTTAATATTAGATTATGCATCAATGTGATTATTGTTGTTGGTATTACAACGGAAGTTGTGATTGTCCATATGTAATGAAGAAACGCTCGTGCGAGAAAGCCTTAGAAGCTCAAAGTAAAGATTGTTCTGGCGACCCTTTTTATTCGTGGAATAGAGATAATAAAAGAGCAAGGGAACAGGAGCAGATAAATGCCTATAGGGCTGAACATGGGCATGGATGGTGATCCTTGCTAAATCAAAACCACTATAATGAAAATATCCTAACCTGGCAAGGTAAAAATCCGTTCGAGGTTTAAGTTGAAGCCAGCCCTTGCGTAACAGTCCCATAGACTGTGGTATAAAAACTTATCTGGTATTGTTAAGTTGCGGAATCTTAACAGTGGAAATTTTGTAAAGGTTTTGACCAACTAAAAATAAAACTGATGTTAGTTCCTTAGCTCAGTTGGATAGAGTATCTAACTACGAATTAGAGGGTCATGTGTTCGAATCACATAGGAACTACTAAAATTAACTATTATGATTGGATTTGTAGAATATTTGATTAGTAAAGGTTATAAACCTTATCGTAAGGTAATGACTAAGAAAGGATCTTCTTACATAGAAGATAACAACATTGGATTTTACTCCTCTATGTCTGAACATATAGACCTTCGTCTTATTAAAGGCAATGTGGAAATTGTGTATGGGCTACACGAACGAGGACATTCTCCTACTCTCATCTATCCTAGACCTGAGGGTGTAGTTAGTGATGCTGACATGGATAGAGTCTTTTTAAGTTCTTCCTTTGAAGAAATCCTTAATATGATACAAAAATAAGTGAATGGGCCGTTAGCTCAAATGGCTAGAGCGCTGGTTTTGCACACCGGAAGATAGGGTTCGAGTCCCTGCGTGTCCACATTTATTGCGAGATGATAGCAGTTGGTAGCTAGTCAGGCTCATAACCTGAAGGTCGTCGAGTCGAGTCCGACTCTCGCAACTTAAGTTTATTAACTATAAAAATTAGATCATGAATTACAAAAATCTTACAAAAGAAGCTCTTCCGAAGGAATTTCAGGAGAGAATTGAGCGTTTTAATCGCTTATTCAGTGAAGCTGGTGACGGCACATTTGAGGAGAATGAATTGTTCGGTTATGAGATGGCTTGTATAAAGCAAGCTTTATCGTTTGCCGAATATTTCAAGGAAATGAGCTTGGAAGAGTGCGAAGAATTTTATAGAAAATTCCCTAGCCTGTTCGAATTGATTGAAGAAATCAAAAATAAGCTTCCCTACTATGACAAGGGACATAGTGGAAATTCTATGAATATGAGTTGGATGCTTTACAGATGCTATAAGGAGAAGCCTGAGCTTGTTCCCTATATGCACGGATGTTTAGCAGAGCTTGTTGGAGACCAAGGTTATCACGATAATCGTTCCGATGTTCCTGAGCTATGAGTGTGATACAACAGGTCTATCTTGCTGAATCTGGCTATTCCATTTATATAAAAGGAATTAAACCTGATGAGGAGAATCAAAATTCTGGTGAGATTACTATAAACGGTAATCCCACTAGATTAGAAAGAAAAGAACGTTATCATATTGATAATGGAATGCTTATTACTGACAATTACCATATCCCTATGGACTTTATCATTAACTTTTTACAAGCTAATGGTTGTTTCGAACAGAAGGATAGTAAGATGTATGTTGTATTAAAGGAAGTAGAATTTAAACCTAATTACTAATGTTATCTATATTATTCTCAGAATTTAAGGAATGGGGTTGTCCTAATTGTGGATGTGATTCTGTGACCAGTGGTTGTTTCTCTTGTGGAGGAGTTACCTCTGGAACTTGCAGACATTGTAAACTAACATTCGAAATAAGAAGTGATAACGGAAAAGGTATAGTGCAATATGGCTCTCATCCAGAGAATCCTTCTGATCCAAATTCGGAATCCGTAATGGAGTATGCTCATCGTATTGCTCATCCTAGGTCTGGTGTTCCTGCCTGGCATTGGGAACCAAAAGACATTCGTCCAGAGGAAGGAGAATACTGGAGTTCTAGAGGTGTTGGATATGATTTATCTGGATTCGTAAAAACTAAAGCTGCTGGTGAGCGTATCTTAGCTATGGTGCATGAAGTTTTGGGAACTGATAAGTGTGAGACTTATTTAGACTATAGACCTAGTGAACCAACTTGGATTCAATTTAAGTTCCAGCCCAGTGAGTTTGATTTAGAAAAGCTGGATAAGTTATCTAGAGAAGCTAATGGAGTGATTACTAAAGAAATGTTAAAGCAGTGTTTATATGGCAAAAGTAGCTAGTAGTAAGATACAAGTAACAGATCTTAAAAACATGAGAGATGGTGATGTGGCTGAGGTTATTACTTGGCTCAGCGACGGGTCTTCTTTAGACTCTGGAACTGTAGTCCAAAGATATGGGAATGCCTTAATTGTCATTGGAAAGTGTAGAGGTGAGAGCTATCCCAATATATTTACCGCTGAAGACTCATGGTTATGTCAGTGCAAAGTTATAATTTTACCACCAGGTTCAACTATAATACTATAATTTCTTTTCTCCAGTTTTCTAATCAGAGATAAACTGGAACATGGGCCTACTTGGATTTGACAGGCGATTACGAATTATAAGGACGTGTAGAGCGCAATCTCTCTAAACGAAGGAAAACAATAATTGCTACTTATAGCGAAGTAAGAATGGCAGCGTGAGCTGTGGCTAATTAATAGAAATATTAATCGAGTCGGGTTAACGGAGAAGACCTAGAAACAGAAGAGGTGTACAGCAGAAGGATGATAGAGCCACTGTACTTAACTTGAAAGCCAAAGGTTAGTAAAGCTGAAATTCTCCATTGCCTATCTATAGGTTACAAATAGACGTTCTCCAACGTAAATGGAGTGGTAGAGAAGAGACCCCTGGTCCTCTAAGTTTGATAGTTTGTTGTATAGTTAAGCGGAAAGGTGCTAGATGAGTCCGCTTGCAAAGAATCTAGCTCTTCTATGAAAACTATCTAAATGCTAGAACTCACTAGCTGATGTAATAAAAATGAGACGCACGTTATCCTTATAACAAGAGTTGTTTGGACACGGGTTCGACTCCCGTTAGGTCCACTACTATCGCCCAAAGGACGATAAGTATGGCGAGAGACTTGTTCTTCTAATCGCAATGCCTGAAGTTGCGCACTCTACTTGCGGAGTAGAGTTACAGGGCTATAGCTCAACTGGTTAGAGCACCACACTGATAATGTGGAGGTTATCAGTTCAAGTCTGATTAGCCCTACTAATTAAACTAAGTAATATGATTAAAATTTTGAGAAAAGAAGGATGGACATTAAATCCTAATGATAAAGTTGTTAATTCGATACTCAGTAGATGTGAGAAGAATAATGGAGAATGCCCATGTCACAACAACAGCGAGGATAAACACTGTCCTTGTTCTGATTATAGAAATAATGATATGTGTCATTGCGGACTATACCTGAAAATAAATAAATGATAATAAGAAGGATGTAGGCTTGGAAGTAGCCATCATTTAAAGAGTTGCGAGTAGGTTGTCCAGTATGGGCGTAATTAGGGCAGAAATCCTTGCCGATAGACCCGAATCAAGAATGCAAAATGTCGTGCTAAGGTCTTCGTTGAAACTGCCTAGATAGGCGAAGAAATAACCACGAGATAAGGGAATCTCCAGCTAGAGCATTTGGTGTAACAACACACTTCTTATTTTAATTTCGAAACTATGAGCTATGGAAAGAAATGGAAAATGACCAGAAAACAAATAGGTAGAAACCCACACAGTAGAAGATGGACATATCGTGTTTGTGGAGGTCGTAAAGGAAAATGTAGATTTCAATTCTTTAGGCACAAGAAATGGTTCAAAAAGCTAGAAGGGAAAATATCTATGAGATTTGCCATGAGTAGAGAAATATGGTATTGGGATTAACCGCCAGCTCACGCGGTATATAAGAAAGGATTGCCGGACCCGTAGGTGTAACGAGATAAATACCTACATTTCGAGGCTGTGGTGTAATGGTTTGCATATCACACTGTCACTGTGAAGGTTGGGGTTCGAATCCCCCAGTCTCGGCTATATTCCGGATTAGCTCAATTGGCTAGAGCACGTGATTTGTAATCTCGAGGTTGTGGGTTCGACCCCCACATCCGGATCTTTAACTATTAATTAGATTAATTATTTATGACTAGATTAGAAAAGTATTTATTAGCAACAGCTTCTGAAATAATTGAAGCTGAAACTACAGTTTCTCGCTATTTTGTTATAGGTAATGTTAAGGTAAGAGTCTCTGACCATTGGAGTAAAATGACTGACGCAGACCTACAGGTTATTATTCCTTATAATGGAGGAACTAAATATGTTGTGACTATCAAAGATAGTCCTGGAAAGTTTCTCGTTTGGAATGCAAATCAGATTAAAGATTTTATTCCATCGTTGCAGCTTATAAAAGGAATGAAGACCTCTGTGCAGATGGGTCCAAAACCTAAGGATTCTGCTGTACAGAAGATACAACAAGCACTAAACAACAATGCTCCTGCTGAAGGTTGTTTAACTTTCAGTGGAACTCTTGTTGAGAGTACTCTTAAAGACAAATATCTATCTGCAAAACAGAGAGAAGTTCTTAGAAAACCTAAGTCAACTTGGGACGCATCTCAAATAGGATGTCTACCAGAAATGGTGAGAATAGATCTAAAACTTAAGTCTTCCGGTTCTATAAATGAAGACATGCAGATTTTCCTTACATGCACTTCTTTGACTTATGTAGAGTTCTTGAATATTTATAAAATAGTAGTTGTAGACAATAATAAAGTCCCAACTATTAAGTTATTGCAAGAGGCTAATAGTCTTATTGCGTAACCAGGATAGCGCCATCATCTAAGGGTTAGGATACAAGATTTTCATTCTTGGCATACGGGTTCGAATCCCGTTGGCGTTACTATGTACCCCAGCAGCGAAAGTTGTTGGGGTATTTTTTGTTTAATAAATTAGAATTAATGAAAAAGACATTTGAATTTGTAAAAATTGGAGGAACCTGGTTCTATTGGTGGCCAGATTTCTGTAGAGACCCAGGAGAGCTAGCTATGGTCAATGGGGCTGACAGTTTTCTTGATTCTATAGATAATAAGTTTGTTAGACTACAAATGGTGGACCCGTCTGTAGCTAAGATAACCTTATCTAAGATAGAAGAAGACGAGAGTGGAGCTACTTACTTATGTAAGAGCAGGCGCTATAATGATAGAGTTTGGATTTGTCCGGTGACTCTGGAAGTATTTGGAGAATATCCTCAGAATATTTATTTAAAAGAATTATAATGAAAACATTAAACGAGATTTTAGACAATTACAAGGATTATGAGATATTCCTTGATGATCGCTTCGGCGTCAGATTGTCCCAGTTCTTAACTAAGGAACAATTAGAAAAGATAGGTTTCAAATGGGACAGTGAAGAACCTTATCCGGAGCCTAAAGAATGGACTAGAGAAAATATCCTAGCTCAACTTAGAAAAGATGTAGAATTTGGATTTGAAAAAGCTCTAGACCAAAGAGGAATATCAGCTAGCTTGATGTTCTATGTGGTTTTACGCTGGAACCAAGTTCTAGAAGAAGGACTAGAAGACTATTCCGAGGATAATTATCCTATGTACGGGCTTCCTCTATTTAAGGCTACCGCCGAAAAGTATGGTTGGGAAAATCCTATCGGAGACGATAATGGTGACGAAAGTCATTACAACTAAGAATACGATGAAGGATTGTGCCATAGTTAATGTCATTGTAGATGCTTTAGAGGAATACGAAAATAATCTTAGTCATAAGATAAGTATTCTAGAAAGTCGGCTTCATTTTATGGAAAAAGAAAGAGAAGCTATCATAAGGCATCTAGAGGAAGGAAATATTGATTTACTAAAAGAGTACTTTAAAATTGGAAAATGAAGGAGTTCTATTTAATTAAGTTCCGGAATGGCATCCCGTTTATTCTAGGTCAGTATGATACGGAAGAAGAAGCTGTTGAAGCGAAGTGTCGTGAAGGCGTGGATTCTAAACTAATGATAGCTGTTGATCTGGATAAACTAAAAAGTATAGAAGCTGACAGAGACTATTACCAAAATATGTGTAATGAGATTTCTAAGAAAGTCAGTATGATAGTATCCTTGTATAAGACCATCTCCACTATAGAATCTGTAATTAAGAATTATGGTTATCACCACCGCATACGATAAGGATATACTAGGGCATGAGGTAAGAGGTACTAATACTTCTTACTATGGTATCTCCGCACTACAAGCTGTTATTGGCCACGACGAGATTCGTGCGGATATAGCTAAATATTTATATAAAGACTGCACAACGCACGAGGGACATGAAGGAATAATTATAGGATTTGAGGACAATAACCAGTTCTTTGATTATTACTACATTGTTTACATCCCTGAGCTCAACAAGGTTGAGTATCAGCTCTGCAATGATGCAGAATTTACAAAATCTATCAAGATATGAAAAGGAAAGTTTTATTCATCTTGCTAATCAGTATAGTATTTGGTTTTGCAACGGGATACTCGTTGCATCACCTTATCCACTTTAATGAGAAGCAAGATGAAATGGTAATGCTGCCAGAGCATCCATTTTATTTGTTGGAAGAGGTAAATGAAGAGGTACTTTATAATACCTTAGTACATTACGATTTTCCAAGTCCAGCTATTATAACAGCCCAGGCTGTTCTGGAATCTGGCAATTTTAAATCAAAGCTATGTAAAGATAAGAATAATCTGTTCGGACTTTATAACTCTAGAACAATGTCTTACTTTAGCTTCGATAGTTGGATAAGCTGTGTATTCGCTTATAAGAAGTTCATCCTCAACAAGTATAATCCAGAAGAGAATTATTATGTATTCTTGGATAGAATAGGGTATGCGGAGGATTCTCTTTATGAGAGTAAGGTTAAGAAATTAGAACTTGAAATTTCCAATAAGTATGGAAACTCAGAATAGAGAAGTTATTAAGCTTAGAAAGAAAGCTAATTTCAAAATCTTAACCAGACTTGGACAAATTATTGACCAGTATCCTTACCTAAGGTTTCAGCAGATTCTTGCTATTTACAAGATTAGTGAACCTTATGAGGATAAGTTTTATGAAGAAAGTGTAGAAACATTACAAAAATTGGAACATGAACTGGAAAACAGAGGGAATTAAACTAGGAGCAGTAGCTGCTATGGCAGTAGTTTTATTTGGGATTAGAGCGATATTCGATTTTGAAACTGCTGCCCTAAGTGGGATAGGCGTGATTTTAGTTAATCAAATATTTAATAAAGATCAAAAATGAATTTTCAAGATTTTAAGAAAGATGTAGAGGCTGCTTTCAAAAATATGATTGCAGACACTCTTTTCGTAGCTAATGTAGACAAGGATCTGCTGTGGACTGGATACTTGCTATCGTTTGAGGATGACGATATTAGGCAAGATCATAACTGTAATGCTTGCAAGTCATTTATTAGGCACTACGGTAAGGTAGTAGCTATTGATCCCAGAACCTTCGAAATTAAGACGTTTTGGGATGACGTTCATACTCCTGGGTATGAGAAAACTGCTAAGGAATTAGCTAAACTGGTTAAGGAAGCTGGAATAGCTGACATCTTTATACAGGATGTAAACGAGTTCCATGGATGTGACCATAATATTCAACTTCTTCCAGATGGAACTACTAGAACTTGGACACATCTGTTTGTTCAAATTCCTAACCAATTCAAATTCAATAAGAGGGTTCACAATTTTGATACCGCTCCTGGATATCGCGGCGATGTTCGTGCGAGAAAGGAAGTTCTTCAACGTTCAATCTCGGAATTAACTGATGATTCAGTTAATACTATAATAGAACTAATTGAAGATAATTCTCTCTATCGTGGACAAGAGTTCCTGAAGGGACTGCAGGAATTTAGGAGAATAAAGAAGTCTGCCCCTAGGAAGAATCTTTCGAATTTCTGTTGGATGAATTTCAGATCTCCTATAGCTAAGATTAGAAATACGGCTATGGGAACATTGCTTATTGACCTAAGCAATGGAGTAGAACTGGAAAGGGCTGTAAGAGCATATGAGAATATCATGGCTCCTGCTAACTACAAGAGACCTACTGCTCTTATTACCAAGAAGCAAATAGAAGCCGCTCAAAAGAAAGTTGAGGAACTTGGACTAACTGATGCTCTTCCTAGACGTCATGCACATGTAGAAGATATTTCTGTAAACGATGTATTATTCGTAAATAGAGATACTCGTGCTAGAATGAAAGGCGGAATGTTTGACGCTCTTACGGAGACTGCTATGGTAAATCCGAAGGAATTTACTAAAGCTACTGAAGTATCTGCTCAGAAGTTTGTAACTGATATATTGCCAGGAGCAAAGGATGTCTCTATCTTGGTAGAGAATAGGCACATTCCTAACTTTGTTACTCTGACTGCTCCTGAGAATCCAGACGCTAATCAGTTATTTAAGTGGAACAATAACTTTGCTTGGGTTTACAACGGTTCTGTAGCTGATTCATTCAAAGAAAAGGTTAAAGCAGCGGGAGGTAATGTCAATGGATTCCTAAGATGTTCTCTGCACTGGTTTAACTACGACGATTTGGATCTTCATGTAACTGAGCCCGGTGGTAGTGAAATTTATTTTGGACATAAGAACGGGTACAGTGGTGGCGTTCTAGACGTAGACATGAATGCTGGAAGTGGTAAAACTAGAGATGCTGTTGAGAATATTATCTGGACAGACCCATCTAGAATAAGAACTGGGAGCTATAGGGTACGTGTTCATAACTTCGCTAGAAGAGAAAGTATAGACGTAGGCTTCGAGATGGAAATTGAAATCAACGGAGAGATCCATAAGTTTAATTATAGCAAGATGATTCCGCACGGTGACTACGTTGATGTTGCTCGTATTGAAGTAGACAGACAAGGCAACATTAGCCTAACTCCTTCTATTCCAGAAGGGACTACATCTTTCAAATCGGTAAACGAGTGGGGAATAGATACTATGAAATTCCAAAAGGTTTCTTGTATAATGTTCTCTCCTAATCACTGGGAAGGAAACTCCGTAGGTAATAAGCACCTATTCTTTATGGTTGATGGATGTAAGAATCCTGAGCCGGTTCGAGGGTTCTTTAATGAGTACTTGAGAGCAGACCTTGAGAAAGACCATAAGAGAGTATTTGAAGCTCTGGGAGCTAGGGCTAAAACTGAATATAGTGACGAGCAGTTAAGTGGACTTGGGTTCTCTTCAACATCTCGTAACGACGTTATTGTAAAAGTAGATAATAAATCATTTAAAATCATTTTCTAACTATGTTTAAACAAGCATCAAGAATGAAGTTGCGCTTTGCAACTAGTAAAGGTAATCTGAGTGTTGAAGATTTGTGGGACTTGAGCCTGCCAGTGTTGGATAAATTAGCTGTCTCCTATGACGAAGAACTAGCTAAGAGTCCTAGAAAATCTTTTATTAGTAATGATTCACCTAAGAATGATGAACTTGAATTAAAGTTCAATATTGTGAAAGACATCATTACTGACAAGTTGAAAGAAAAGGCAGACAGAGACCAGGCTAAGCAAAAGGCTGCTGAGAAGGCTAAATTGCTGGATCTGTTAGATAAGAAGCAATCTGAGAAGTTGGAGAACTTGTCAGAGGAGGAACTGAGACAGCGCCTCGCTGAATTGGGATGAAACGGATTCTTATCGTAATTATGTTTGGGCTGTTCTGTGTAGGAGCAGTCCAAGCTCAAACCCAATGGTTTAAGGCTACTGAGTTTGCTGTAAGAGTAGTTGATAATGGACGTTGGACAAAATGGTCTGATTGGGAATCAGTTGATATAAATATAAAATTTGACCTATCCAATGACCTAATTATAATTTACAGCCAAGAAACTCAAATATACAAAGTTTTAGAGCAAGTCAAGCCTCCCTATGATTCTAATGGAACTCAGGTGAAGTTTAGAGTCCTAGACCAGGACTATGATAAAGGATTTCTAAGACTTAGAGTTGAGAATAATGGAAATTCCCAAATCTATGTAGATTATGCCGATATATCTTGGGTTTATAATGTGGTTCGAACTAGATAAACATTTCTTAACGGATTTTAACTTTGAATTTAACAATTTAGAGACTAATCTAGTAAGAAATAAATAATTAGGATTATTCTCGACAGTGGTTCGTGAGAATAGCTGTCATTATGCCCGAATGGCGAAATTGGTAGACGCGTCAGATTTAAGCTCTGATGGTCCGAAAGGGCCGTGTGGGTTCGAGTCCCACTTCGGGTACTAAATATTTTTAGTCATGGAAAGATATATACAGGAACTTGAAGAGATATACAATAGTAATACTCTTAAATCAAAAGAAGAGCTAGAAAGTTTGAAAAAACTTATTAGAAATGCTCATAAGTCTGGCTTTATAGCTGGAGAACAGTCTATAGTAAACGTAATTGATAAATTAACAAAATGAAAGAAAGTGTATTTTTTGGAAACGAAGGGTTAACTTCCACATCTGCTAACTATTATGCTAATATTGCGCAGGAAATGATTCAGGCTGCCACAGAGCGTCTAAATGGTGTGAAGTTTTACCAAGTATCTGTAGCCTCTATTGGAGGTGGAGAAAAACAGCTAATGACTGTAGGGCAAACTTCCATAGGCTTCATTAAGAACGATTTGGAAAAATGTGCTGAAATGAATAGTTTCTGTGCTTGGGTACGAGAAGCTATCAAAAAGAAAGAGGAGATGATTTCTTATCTTGCCGCTACTTCTATTGAGAAATGGGCTAAGGAAAACGGCATAGAAATCCCCGAACAACCTGAGTATCCGGAATCTCTGCGGAGAGCAGAAGAGAAGGAAGTTATAGATTCTTGGGACGGCAATAAGCGAAACAAGTATCTAAGACTTGAAGCGTTTGCTTCTACTTATGGTAAATATATCCATCCTAAAGGGGCTTTCAGTAAGGCTAGAAAGGATGTCCATGCCGCTGAGAATTGTCCTATCTATAAGGAAGGATCTGGTAGAGATTTAATTCTCTATTACCAAGACCCTACTATTAGTGTAAGTAAGGTAGATGATATGTTTATGTCTCTCCAAGACATATACCGTTCCTACGAGAAAGAATTAAACGCTCTTAAAGCTGAACTTAAAGAGACTGTGAATAAGATTGATATGACTAGAGAAGAGGAATATCAGGAAAGACTTGCAGAATTTAAGGCTGATTATGAGAGATATAATTCTAAGATACAAGAATTAAGAAGCCGCTTTAATAATTGGAAGACCTCCGAAAAGGAGCGGATTTCACAGTTAAAAATTACCTTGCCAAAGAATCTCCTAGGAATCTTCGAAGAGATTAAGAAACAAGGCGATCCTTCTTCTAAGTAATTTAGAAGATTTTCTGTAGGAAGCTAACAATTTATACTTAACAGGAATATAAATAATTGCTATTAGAAATCACTGGATTTCTGACAACTCATTCGCTGACTGTGCAAAATTAAAAAAAAATTACTCTTATAATATATAAGAGTCTTTGCCTTAGTCTTTGTTAGTACGGTCAGGTCTTAGACTTTGCTTTTATCTTTGCCTGCGCGTTAGCTTCCTACTAAAATAGCTCGCCAACCACGTTGTTGGAGGAGTTACGAAGTCCTTAACGGGATTTCAGCTTTGCTTCAGTTACAAGTAATCTTTAAACTTGGTGACTATTATCCCAAATTCTCAACAAGATGAAAAGGGAGGTTGGCCAACCTAATAACGGTACAAGCTCTTCGGAGTATTGGGAGTGGGGAAAATATCTGGTGAAGCACAGATATTGGAACCACTCTTTTTTTTTGATAGATAAGTTATTAATTTTAAAAACTAATGGAAATGAAGAAAGTACTATTGCTTTTCGGAATGATTGCATTGATGTCTGCTTGTGCAGGAAACACTAAGACCTCAGAGAATGACTCTATTGTAGTCATTGAGGAAGTTGTGGACACATTAAGTGTAGATACTGTAGGCGTTGATAGCCTCGTAATCAATCAGTAATATAGATTTCATCGCAACCAGAGTCAATGAACTCTTAAGTAGGATTTCGCCTATTAAGCGATGGCTTATTTCTGATGTTGCGAATGAATATTATCGTAAAGGTTATGAAGATGGTCAGAAGTTAGTCTACAGAAATGTTTTAAAGGGAAACGCTTTGAAAGACTTCATAGATGTCTTAAGTCATTGCGGAATTAAACTAAGTTATAATTTGCGGAAGGGAGGGTTAATTGTCAGTGTAAAACCTGACAGACTCTCAAATCTGCAACGTCTTATTGAATGTTACAAAAATGAAAGTGAAGAGAACAAACAACTACAGTGATTCCCCTCCTCTAAATGTTCAGTACGAGAACATAATGAGGAACTTTGATTTCGACAGAGTTCGCGAATTTATGAATTGGGAAAAGAGCAAAAGAAGCTATGACGATGAGGGGAATTGTATAGATAAGTCCTCCTGGAAAATGTTTGTAGCACCTAGTATATATAAAATACCTGACATAAGTGAACTTAGAGACTGTGCTAGCAGGTTACTTAAGGGTGTTATGAAGGTTAAGGAAACTAGCAAAGCTCCTGTGATTTTTATGGCTACTGGACCATTTAAGGCTATATACAGATACGGTATACTAGAGTTAGACTGCATTATAGGATCTTGGAGCGATGATTGAGTTTAGCGAAGTATTTTGCCTAGACTTAAGAGACGATTTTGAGGAAATGGGCAGACACGAGAGAAACTTTGAGTTAGACGAGTTTATTCAAAGAGATTTGAGTAGAGCTTTTGCTTTTGGATATTGTCATTTAGATTGGATAGGGGAGAAAATGTGGTTTCCAGTTCCTATTAGGAAAGCTCTTAGACACTTATCCGATGGGTTAGAGGATTTCAATCCTCAAATCAAATGGTTAAATGACAAATACGGAGCTATAGGTAAGAGAGTTAAGATTAAGGATTACGCGAACTATATTCTAGAAAATATAATTTGTGATAATTATGATGATTTGATAAAGATTGCAATATTACTAGGAACTAACATGAGAGTAAATTCTCGTGATGGAGAAATCCAATAAGGTTCTAGAAGTCTTCACTGATGGAGCTTTTAGTTCGTCTAGAAACACTGGAGGGGTAGGAGTCGTATTTGTAATTGATGGAGAAAAAGTCTATGAATTTAGCAAAATGATTCCTAATACTACTAATAACAAATGTGAGTTGTTAGCAGTAATATATGCCCTTAATGCAGTAAGCAGTCAACTTAAATCTCTTACTATCTATTCAGATTCTCAGTACGTTATAGGATGTGCTACTAAAGGATGGAAAAGGAAAAAGAATGTGGAACTATGGAATTTGTATGACAAGGTTTTAGAAAAGGCAGAAAAATTCTGTCCTAGTATAAACTTTTGTTGGGTAAAAGGACATACCTCCAATTCTGATTTCTTTTCTCAGATGAATAATCTCGCAGATAAATTAGCAGTTGAAGCAAGTCAAGAATATGAAACTAAGAAAGAGTAAGAACAAGAAGCTCATTAAAGAGGCTATGAAGTTCTATCCGTTTGATTATGGTTTCGTGCTCTCACTAGAGAAGCAAGCCTTAATCAGGATGTATGAATATTTCAAAGTATCCAGAATTGCTGAAGGTAATGAATTTGTTGAAAGGGATCTAAAACTAGCACTAGGACTCTTGGACATTGTGTTAGAGATAGATTCTGCCTACCACTGTGATTTCAGACCTAGGTCTAAAGGATTTGTAGATAGGCACATAAACATTAAGAATTGGAAACGATTCCGTCCTAAAGCTGCTGATCTCGATTGGAGCGAACCTATTCTCCAAGATTCTTTGAGAAGAGAAAAAGCCTGGTACTTGTACAACAAACTTAAGTTTGAGCGTATGAGAACTTGGTGGGATTAAATTTTAATTAATGTAATTATGAAGAAAATTTTTAGTATTATTTGTTTGTGTTTAATGTGTGCGTTTGCAAGTGCGCAAGTTGTAGAAACCGGAAGTTTGAAAGACAATTGGTATATTTCCGGTAATGTTGGAACTACAGTCTGGGACAATCAGAGAAGTTGGGCTGAACCTAATGATATTCTGGTGAATATTGCTGTAGGTAAAGAAATTACACCCATCTTTGGCCTAGAATTAGACATGGTAGCGGGTATGAATCAGGGAAATAAGACATTCTTTGATTCACACAACCTTACGGCTAATGTTACTACCAATCTTAGTAATCTGGTATGTGGCTATGAAGGCAATAGACGTCTGTTTGAACCAGTATTGATTATAGGAGCAGGTTGGTATCATACCTATGGATACGTCTATAATAATGTATCTGCGCGTGGTGCAGTAAGATGTAATTTCAACATTACTGATACGTGGGCGTTAAATATAACCCCAGAATATATGCTACTTCCTAAAACTACTCCATTAAACCAAGAAGTCAATGTTTATGTAGGAGCTACTTACAGATTTAAGTCGAGCAAAGGGAATTTCCCAGTTATGAAACTTTATGATGATTCGGAAATAGAAAGCTTAAATACGTCTATTAATGAATTGAGAGAGAAGAATAATGAACTTATGGCTCGCAAACCTGTTGAGGTAGTTAAGGTAGATACCATAGAAATTACTAAGGTAGAATTACTTACTCCTAAAATCCAATTCCTACAAAACTCCTCTGAAATATCTGCTACCTCTAATGTTGCTGTGTCCGAATTAGCAGCTTACATAGCAAATAGTGGTAAGTCGTATGTTATAGAGGGATATGCTTCTGAAGAGGGACCTATTGACTTCAACAACAAATTAGCTAATGCTAGAGCGGAATCTATGAAGAAGGCTCTAGTTAACTATGGTGCTCCGGAAGACAAACTTACCGTGAAGGGGTGTGGAGTTACTACTGATTTTGGAGATAATGAATTTAACAGAATTGTAATAGTTTCTGAGCAATGAAGTACAAGAAGAGAGTAGCTTGGTTGAAATCAAAGCAAGCATGGTGGGATAAGCAAGGGAAGGATTTTCAAGCTGCTACCACTAGACCAGGTTCTGTAAAAACTCGGTAATTTATGATTGCGTTTATAATTATATGCTTACTATTCATCGCATATATCTACTATGATCCTTATGTAGATATTGCGGAGGATAGTGTACTACTGTGGTATAATAAGAAAAGCAATAGAGAATATATTATTTTATGGTCGAGAAAAACCTAATTAAGGCATTTATTGCCATAGTATTAGTTTTTGTAGCCTATAATATGGGACTGTGGTTATTATCTCAGTCCCTATGGGTTGCAAACCTTGGAGGACTATTGTTATTATTTATAGCAATTCCTAGTCTAGTCTATAGGACTATTAAACATTTCAAAAAACATTTTAAAAATAAAAAAGATGAAGACAATAATTAAGTTTCTGTGTGTATTAACTCTGGTATTTGGTTTGTCAAGTTGTGGCTACGAGCGGGTAGACGCTGGACATGAAGGAATCAAGGTAAATCTTTACGGTGATGGTAAAGGAGTAGATGACATCTCATTGGTCACGGGGGCTGTTTGGTATAATCCAATTACCACAGCTGTATATGAGTACCCAACCTATGTGCTTACTGTGGACTATGAGGCTTTTTCTATTAATGCTAAGGATGGTTCGTCATTTACTGTTGACCCTACTATATCTCTTAAGATAGTTGATGGAAAGTCACCTGAGGTATTTAAGAAATACAGAAAAGACAATATACTTGATGTCGTAAATACTACATTATATAACTATGTTAAAAACGCATTCCGTATACAACTTAATAATTATACTACTGATGAATTAGTTAGCAAAAGAGAAGAGTTTGAGAAATCTATAGAAGATAGATTAAGCAAAGAATTACTTGCCGAAAACTTCCAACTTGAGCAGCTAACTTCTGGTCTTCAATATCCTAAGACACTAGTAGATGCTATTGATGCTAAAAATAAAGCGGTGCAGGATGCTCTTAAGATAGAAAATGAGGTTAAATCTGTAGAAGCTAATGCTAAAAAGGCTGTAGCCCAAGCAGAGGGAGCAGCTCAGGCTCTGAAAATTAAGGGAGACGCAGAAGCTGAGTATAACAGAAAGATTGCAGCTTCCTTATCTGCATTGATTGTACAACAGAATTTTGTGGAGAAGTGGGATGGAAAACTGCCTACTTATGGTACTGTTCCTACCTTATTTAAGGATGTAGCTGGAAAATAACTATGATGTACTTAATAATATGCACTGTGATGATAATCGTCACGGTGCTTATCTTAAAAGATACTCATGTTACGGTTTATTGGACTGGGTATAATAGCAACTATGCTAACATAGACGAAGAGTATGACATTAAAGTTCCAATCTGGGCAGTATTACTAATCATAGTTCTGGGATTTGTCCCTGTCTTGAATATAGTATTATATATGGTAGGCTATATACACTATGCAATCCATGCTCTGTGGAATCCTAACAGAAATGACGGATATACTCACAAGTATACGTTAAGAGGTAGAAATTTTCTGACTAAAATTATAAAGAAGATATGGAAGATCTTAAATTTGTGTATTTAATATGCGACGGCATAGGGCTTATACTTTATGCACTTCTATATTACTGTCTGTACTACACCTACCAGGTAAATTGGTTAACTTCTAAAGCTACAAGAATAAAAATCCCTAGATGGACTATTATTATTGTTGTAGCTAGTTTGATTATCCCTCCGCTTGGTTTAGGTGTCTCACTAGCATCGTGGGTAGTATACGCATTTGCAGTGCACAATGAAGACTATACAGTAGATGTCCCTATTCTTAACTTCCTAGGAGATTCGTTATATGATTCGGATATTAAAGCATCTAAGAAGGATACTAAGGCATAAGTTCTGGGTTGCATACTATTGCTTCCAATTAGGACTATACAGGCAGGGCATTTTGCACGATTTATCTAAGTTCGGATGGTATGAATTTTCTCGCTCTGTTAAATTTTACGATGATAACACATCTCCATTAAATAAGGAGAAAGAAATTCTGGGCTATTCTAGGTCCTATTTACATCATAGAGGAAGGAATCCACATCATTATGAATATTGGGTAACTCAATTAGATTCTGGTGGAGTCCCAGTGAAAATCCCTAGAGAATACGCATTAGAGTTAGTGTGTGATTATTTAGCCGCTGGTAAGGTATATAATGGAAATAGTTTCCAAGGAGAATACAACTGGTGGATTAAATATATTAGCGCTCCTAGAGCGATTCATCCAGAGACAAAAGAGTTTATTACTCAATGTTTTAAGAACTTAGCTGTCGGTAAAAACATGAAGAGTTTATTAACAATTAGTTATTAAAATAATTTTTAGAATGGAAATAATTAATGCAACAGATGGTTACAAATTAGGCCATCACAGGATGTACCCAGAAGGTACTGAACAAGTTTATAGTAACTGGACTCCGAGAAGTAACAAGTACTTTCCAGAAGCTACCGAAGGTTCTGTAGTATTCGGAATCCAATATTTAATTAAAAAGTATTTGATCGACGAATTTAATAAGAATTTCTTTGTATTGCCTAAAGAGAAAGCTATAGAAATGTTTTATCGGAGAGTCCACAACTTCGTTGGAATTGAGTCCGTGGGATATAGACATATTGAGGCTTTGTATGATTTAGGATATCTCCCTATTCGTATTAAAGCGTTGCCGGAAGGTTCAGTATGTCCTATTAGAGTTCCTATGATGACTATTACTAATACGAAACCAGAGTTCTTTTGGTTAACTAATTATCTAGAGACTTTGATTAGTTGTACTTTGTGGATGCCTTGTACCTCTGCCACTAGAGCAAGACTCTATAAGAAAGAACTCAAAAGACACTCAGTACATACTGGATTTCCGGAGGATGTAAACCTGGATTTCTTGTGTCATGACTTCTCTATGAGAGGAATGGCTGGTTTGGAAGCGTCTGTTATTTCTGGTATGGCTCATATGACTTCATTTGTAGGAAGTGAAACTATTCCTGCTATTGCAGCTCTTGAAGAATATTATGGAGCTAATTCTGATAGTGAATTGATTGCTGCTACTGTTCCGGCTACTGAACATTCGGTAATGTGTGCAGGAGGAGAAGAGGACGAGTTAGGAACATATAAACGTCTCATTAATGAGTTATATCCTACTGGGTTTGTTTCCATAGTGTCTGATACTTGGGATTTCTGGAATGTTGTTGAAAACTTCCTTCCTAAGTTGAAGAAAGACATTATGGCTCGTGACGGTCGTGTAGTTATTCGTCCCGATAGTGGAGACCCGGTAGATATTATTTGTGGTCTGAGAACTAATCCTCATTTCAATACAAGAATAAAGGAAGGTAAATACTACTGCTGTTATGCTCCGTTTAATGACGATGCAGAATACGTAGAAGTATCAGAAGGTCAATATTACGGAGCATACTATATGCTTGGTAAGATCTTCGGTTGGAATACTACTTCCAAGGACTACCGTTATCCAAGCACTAAGATAGGCTTATTGTATGGAGATTCTATTACTTTAGAACGTCAAAAGCAAATCTATATGAGACTTGAGAATGCCCACATGGCAGCTTGTAATCTTGTTCTTGGTGTTGGTTCATTCTCATATCAGTATGCAAGTAGAGATAGTCTAGGCTTTGCAATCAAAGCTACTGCTTGTGTAGTTAATGGAGAATTGAAAGAAATATTCAAACATCCTAAAACAGATGATGGAACTAAAAATTCTCTTAAAGGTCTAATTGCTGTCTATCAGGACGTTAATGGCGTTTACTATGCTGAAGACCAAGTAACTCCTGAGGTAGAAAGTGGAGGCTGTTTAGAGGCTGTGTTCGAAGATGGCGTCCTTAAAAAGGAGTACACTCTTAAAGAAATTAGACAGCGAATTAATGAAGGACTTTATAGAAAGTTTTAACCATCCATTTGGAAAAGAGGCTTGCAAGAAGCGACTATTAGAAGAGTATAAGAAATATGGAAAGCTAATAGTCGCTTTCGACTTTGATAACACTATCTTCGACTATCATAATACTGGAGGAGATTATAGTTGTGTTATTAATCTACTGAGACGTTGTACTATGTTAGGTTTTGAAATGATTTTACTTTCTACAGAGGAAAACGAAAATAAAATTATAGAGAAACAAGTAGAGTGTGTCCAAATGAGGATAGGAAATCTTATTAATGATATGATTATACCTCCTTTTACAAGCAGTAGACTATTTCCGAACTCTAGAAAGCCTTATTACAATATTCTACTAGACGATAGAGCGGGCTTAGAAGAAAGTTATGAAATCTTAAAATATGTCGTAGATGAAATTATTAAACTTAATTAATTGGGATGAAAGTGAGATTAAGTATAACCTCACTACATTCCCTGACGGAGAGCCTCAAATAAGTTTTCCAGACGAATTTGATAGGAAAGATTCGGTAAAGGTTATGTGTAGAATTACTTCTGCCGAAGAATTGTTTCTGTTAGCTCAAGTTGGCGATATTCTAGACAGACAAGAAATTGAGTGGGACTTATTTATTACCTATCTAATGTCTATGCGTATGGATAGGGTAATGGATTTTAACCGTCCATTTTCTCTGAAAATTGTGTGCAATATCTTAAATGGAATGAACTATCGTTCAGTCTGTATTTTAGAGGCTCACTCTAACAGAGCAAAGAATCTTCTAGGTTCTAGATGTTGGTGTCAAGAATTGAATTATGGAAGCTATATACCACAACAATCTAATGTTGTATTCCCTGATGCTGGAGCGTATCAGAGATACAGGGAGTACTCTAAGGTATGGGGACATTTAGTGTTCAATAAGACAAGAGACTTAGAAACTGGAAAAATCAAGGAATTCTCTATAGGTAGAAATGTAAATTGTTACTATTCTACGTTTGTATTCATTGATGATTTGTGCGATGCTGGAGGAACATTCCTTGGAGAACTTAAAGTTCTTAAAGAAAAGTATCCTAACTATAGATTCGAGATTATAGTTTGCCATGCTGTAAATATAGAAGGCTTGAAAAAGTTGTGTAACAATTTTGATCATGTTACGATAACTAATTCATACTGTGATTATGAATATCAGCCTAGTAATAATAACTTAACAGTAATAGATGTATGCAAATAAAGAATTTAGACGCTGCAAGACGTCTTGTAAAAAAGTATAGAAGTATTACAAGAGAGGAACTTGAAAGCAATGCGCATGAGGACGATGATTGCTGGCATGAGGCGTTATCTAGGATAACTGGATTTGGGAGTCTTAGAAATTGCTATTTATGCAACGAATGCGGTTATGAGACTGGAGACCCAGATTGCACTGGGTGTTTATATTCTTGGAACAAGGATAATGTAAATAAGTTTAGTGTCCCGTGTATAAACCAATATACTTATTGTGCTATCTATATTGCTGAAAGTCTAGATGAACTATATGAAGCTATACAGAACAGAGCAGACTTCATCGAAAATCTTATTAAAGAAATAGAAAATGATAATTGAAGGCTCCTTTTATAGGCTAACCCCTATCAATGATGCTTCTCCTCGTTTCGACTTGGAGCTGCTATATGATATTGGAGGGAAAAATCCGAGAAAAGAATTTAAAGTGGAAGGCTATGGCTATTCACTAGAGGCTGCTGTAGAACGTTGTATAAACTACGCAACTAGAAAGAAATTCGGAAAAGATGAAATTATAACTTTAGGTCAGTACTTAGATGAGTTTAAAAAAGCAAAAAAAGAGATTAAACTCGAAATCACCGGAAGTGCAGGAAATTCTAGCGGAGAGGCTTAATAAGCTTTGTAAGTTTCTGGATGAAGAGTATGACATTAATGCTGGAGGCTGTTGTTATATAGCATATTGTTTAGCTAGACTACTTAGTAGAGATAAATTTAAATTCAAAGTAATAATCTATGAAGATTATTTTCTTGGAGGTAAATTTAGCGAAATAATAGGTAGTCATTGGCATTATGCCATAGGTATAGGAGAGTATACAATAAACTCTTGTGACTGTGAGGACGATAGTAGCTTCTGCAAAAATGTTTATACAGGAGTAAAAGCCTCTGAACTTTTAACTCATTATCAGAGTAGAAGCTGGAACGATTGCTATAATTCAAGAAAAAATTCATTTATTTTCAAAACTATTAAAGTGTTTTACAATGACCTTACGGAAGACTTACGAGAAGGATAAGCAAATTGTATATACACATGATAAGTTTATCTATTGTAGTTCGATTTATCAAATTTGGAGTTGGGGAGCGGCTCTAATGGAGGAGAAATACTTTTCTTCTAGTAAACCGATTACTATAAAAAAGAAAAATCTTTCTGTAAAGAAAAAGAATTATTCACTAAGAAGGTTCTTTGAATTACAGTTTGCTCCAGAAGAATATCTAATTAATAACGGTTTTAAAATTGTAGAAAATGAAACAGGATGTGATTGAGTACATGATTGACTCATTTGTAGATTTCAAGGGTAAGGAACATAAGATTGTAGCGTGTGCTCTGAGTCAATCTCCAGAAGAAAGTGAAGATGACTACAAACTTTCAGTTGGATGGGCAAGTGAAGACGGCTATATTTGTGTAGACGATCCGGACTATGCAGAAGTTTGCAGAGTAGTATCTGTAGGTATCAGTGTATGTCACCCAACTGACGAGTTTGATAAGGAGAGAGGAAAAGCTAACGCCTATAATAAGGCTTTACATGATCCTAAGTGTCCTACTATCTACACTAAGTCTAGAGGTGTAATTAACAAGACTCTGGTTAAGGCATTCTTGAAACAAGAAATAGGGTTTATTAAAGAAAACCCTGAACGAATCATCAAAGGATATAACCAGATGAAAGCCCGCTTTGATAAAAAAGAAGCAGTCAAGAAAGAAATAGAGGATTTGAACAGTTCTGAAAAAGAAATATTCAATGCTGCTAAAAGCGGAAGCGTAGATGTTGCTAAATGCGTCGAGCTTGTAGAGAAGGCTAAGGCGATGGGCATTGAGTTAAATGAACAAGGTTAAGCTCTGTTATATTACAATCATACTAATGGGATTATTAATTATATACTTACTATCTTCTAGGAGGGACCACATTGACTTACCTATAGTAGACGTGCAAGAAATTGTACGAGATTCTATTATTAGAGATAGTATCTTTATAGTTAATGATTCTATTGTAAAGGAGATTGAATATATAGACAAGAAGTATGATGAGAAAGTATCTACTATTATGTCTAGTTCTGATAGCGTCAATTTGTGCTTCTTCTCAGAATACATCGACCGTTACAATAACGGGAGAACAGCTAAAGACGGCGAATCTGATATTCGCTGAACATCAGAAACTTTCTGAGACTGTTCCGTTATTGAAAACCAAAATAACTAATCTGGAACTAATAAATAAGAGTTGGGAAAGGACGGATTCTGTTCGCAGAGTTCAGTTACTATATTATGGAAACATAATCGAAGATAAAAATAGATCTATTGAAGGTCTTAATAAGTCTTTAAAGAGAAAGCAGAACGTTATAAAATACGGAGCTGCTGGTTCATGTGTATTAATATTGTTATGCCTATTACTGAAATAATGTTTAAGGACAAAGATGGTTTTCACTATAAACATCCTGAACGCAGTTGTACTAGGTGTAAGAATTATCCATGTCTCCAAAATATGGATAAGCTCCAAGGAGATTTTGCATCCTATGGTTGCAAGATGTTTGAGGATATTAATACATTCGATGTGTGGAAACCAAAGAAGTAACTTACCATGTAAAATTTGTTGCTAAAAATGAGGACGGGATGGGCTATGCTAGTTATGTTTTTGAAAGATTTGAATATGATAATCTGGATTATAAAGATATAATGTGTGTAAGGTTCCCAAACTGGAATCAGTGTTCTATGGAATTAGGAGATGTCGGATACGTTACTGTGAGGTATGTAGAAGAAGGCATCGATAAGTGGTACGATGGTAAAGATTTTGTTCCATATAAAGAAACGAATATAATTTTCCTGAAGTTTATTCACGAAAAGCCGTTGATTGAAAATGGGCAAATATTATTAGATTAACATTAAAATAAGATGAATTATGGAATATTATTAAAGAATAATTTATGACTGTATTAGGGGATAAGCTGAAAGAAGCTTTAAATGATAAAGCAAACGACGTCAATAGTTACGTATGGAAAGGTCCTAAAGTAAACGGGGTCCAGGAAGAGGTAAAACTAGTAGACGCTGATTATGACCAATTGAGACGGTTTTATAACCATTGTGAACAAATGTTATACAATTCTGATACTAAGAATCCGGGTCGTATAACATTGTTGGGCATAGTGTCTGACCAAATTCAGAGATGTCGTGCTGAGCTTCTTATTAGATGGCTTAGAGCTGAAAAACAATATACCAATACTCGCTGTTTGGAAGACTTGAAGGCTATTATCCAGAACAATAAAGAGGTGTTAACTAATGAAACCATTAAAACTTATCCCATTGGGGATATTATTAATGGTATTCCAGTGGAATTTAGAGAAGTGTCAGTAAGTTTAGTTATGGATGCTTGTCTTGATTCTCTGGGACTATTCGACAATTCTCACTTAACGCTTAACTTTATTGTTAAGATGGGTTTGTGGTTTACCCAGCAAGAGATGCAAAAAGATTTGTATCGTAAAGACCCAATAACAGGAAAAGCTGTCAACAGACTGGAAGTAGTAAGTAAGGAACTTCGTTTGAATCCTTCTATAGCTTTAAAAATCTGTGATACTGGATTAAGTTATGCTGAATTTAGATCTATGTGTAGACTGAAAAGAGATAAATACGCTAACTTAACTAGTGATCAACTAAGACTGTTATCTAACAAAGTCTTGTATCGCTTCCAGAATCAGTGCGAAAACCAGGCTAAACAGTGGAAGGACAAGATGGAGGAAATCAAAAAGGTTGCAGAACTTAAAGGATGGGACATCACTAGGAACATAGATTGATGAAAGATCTCTTTACTCCTGTTACTCGTGATGAGCGGCAGGAGCAATGTAAGAGAGCCTGGTTATTACATAAGGGAAAAGGAACCATAGAAGCATGTACCGGTTTTGGAAAGACTCGATGTGCAATCAATTGCCTAAAAGCTGTTCTATCCAAGTATCCTACTATTAGAGCACTAGTGGTAGTTCCCACTGAGCTTTTGAAAAACCAGTGGATAGATATATTAGACAAGGAAGGGCTTGGTCTTAATACAGAAGTACAGGTTGTGAATACTACAGCTAAGAACGGATATGAGTGTGACTTTCTAATCATTGATGAGATTCACAGGACCGCTGCTGAAACTTTACAGTTTGTATTCAGTAAGGTAAAGTACAAGCTAATTCTTGGATTAACTGCTACATTAGAAAGACTAGATGGTAGACATACTATTGTCGAAAAATACTGTCCAGTTGTTGATAGTGTTAGTATTGAGGTAGCTAAAGCAAGCGGTTGGGTATCGGACTTTACAGAATATCAAGTAATTATTACTGCGGAAGACATAGAAAACTACCGAGAGCAAAATAGGGAATTTATAAAACATTTTGAATTCTTTAACTTTGATTTTGGACTCGCAATGAGTATGGTTGGTAAAGACGGCCTCAGAAATAGGCTAAATTATAGAACTCAAATCTGTAATAGTTTAGATAAAACTGAGCTATCTAATGCTTTGAAGCAGATTACTTATCATTCTACAGCTTTTATGAGAGCCTTACAAGCTCGGAAGAAATTCATTCATAATCATCCAGCTAAGTTAGAAGTAGCTAGAGAGATTATTGCTCACCGTGCAGACAAAAAAATAATTACCTTTTCAGCTAACACTGCTATGGCAGAGAAAATTGGGATAGGATATGTCTATACTGGTAAAGAGAGCAAGAAACAGAATAGAATTACTCTTGAAGAGTTTGCGCTTTTGGATAGTGGAGTTATTAATAGTTGTAAATTAGCTATTGAAGGATTTGACTGTCCTGGCCTGTCAGTTGGTATAATGCTAGGAGTAGATTCTAGTAGTACTAAAAGCACCCAAGCTGCTGGCAGGGTTATAAGAAAGGAAGGTTCTAAATACTCTGAAATATTCACATTAGTGCTGGAAGACACCGTTGAACAAGAATGGTTTAAGAAATCACATCAGAAAGGTAACTATGTTACTATTGATGTTGAAAACTTACGAAAGTTACTTAATGGAGAGCCTTGGGAACCCTACAAGAAAAAATTACAAAATTTTACTTATCGTTTTTAATTATGGAAACTTATTACACCAAAAGGGAGTACAATGAGATGAAGTCTGCTTTGAATAAGAAATATAAAGCATTGGAAACTAAGGTCGGAAAACTTACAGAAGAGCTGAAAGAATTAAAGAAGGACTATGCAATCCTTCTTGAGACAGCTAGTGAAAAGGTTGAAGACTAAGTTTATATCACGTAACCAAGCTTCAACGCTTTAACAGGTAAACTACGCTTGGTGTATAGATTAGTAGAGAATCTATTAATTTGTACACGTGAAAAATCTTGAATTGAAACAGCAACTCTTATTTTGCGAGAAATATGGTATTAATCCAAGTGAATTGCTGTTATTAGAAATTATTCTTATCGCCCAAGAGGACGATGAACCAGAAATTGTCCGTGAGTATTTCTCTTCTAGAGTTTGTGCTCGCGGTTTTACTACGGAACTATTAGTTGGACTTCGTGATGCTGGGGTTATAAATAAAACCTATAAGATTCCCGAAAGGGGGTCTGTATTTAATCCACTAGACGTACCTCTAAATAAGACAATAGTAAAGGACTTTTATAAATGTTCCTTTGACTTAGGCAGAGAATTGTGGGAAACTTATCCTTTATTTGGAATAGTTAATAATACACAAGTAGGTCTGAGAGGGGTATCTAAGAAATTTGATACTATCGAAGACTTCTATAGGTTCTATGGAAGAACTATCAGATGGAAACCTGAAGTCCACAATCAAATCATAGAGTTAGTTAAATGGGCAAAAGAACATAATATTCTTTGCACCACTATAGCTAATTTCGTAATAGACCATAAGTGGGAAGAACTTAAAGCATTGAAAGAGGAAGGTGGGGTTAACTATGATTCCATGAGATTGCTATGATTTCCGAAAAACTTCTCAATGAAATTGATAGAGGTAGATTAGGACTAAATCATGGTATATCTATGAAGTTACCAAAGCTGGAAGGAATTATAGATGGAGTTACTAGGGAAACCTATACTTTAATTCTATCTAATTCTGGTGCTGGTAAGACTTCATTTGCTCTATATGCTTATGTTTATAGACCACTGATGGAACATCTTGACGATGATGATTTTAAGGTATTGTATTTCAGCTTGGAAATGGGGGAAGTAGCATTATACATTAAGCTATTATCTATCTATATCTTCGAAACATACGGAGTGCAACTATCTTTTAAAAAGATATTGTCAAGAGAAAAGGAATATATTTTATCTGAGGAACATTATGATTTAGTTAAGCAGTGTATGCCTTGGATAGATAAGATTAGTAAAAAGCTAGAAATCTTTGATAAGAAAGTAACGCCTAATAAGGTATATGCAATCTTAAAAACAAGATTAGAAGAAATGGGAACTTTCTCTGAAAGTGAAACCAGACTTTTATATAAGCCTAATAATCCTAATCTTATCTATAATGTCGTAATAGACCATATTGGTCTAGTGGGCACTAAACCTGATATTGATTTACTTTCCAGCTATCTGATATTTTTCAGAGACAAGTGTGGAGTTAGTCCTGTTGTAATTCAGCAGGCGAACAGAGAGCAGGGAAATATAGAGAGGTTTAAACAAGGAAAAAGTGCATTTACTATTCATGATGCCAAAGACTCAGGTAATACTGTGCAAGATTGTAATATCATGATTGCATTGTATAATCCTCATAGAGATGGACTGAAGACTTATAAACATTATAATATTGAGTATTTAGGCTCCTATTTTAGGAGTATTATGGTACTCAAGAACCGATATGGAGATTGTGATGTTGAAGTTGGAGTTAATTTCTTTGGTTGGATTAATATGTTCAGGGAACTTCCCAAGCCAGACGAAATCTATGATTACGAAAGGTTTACAAGTCCAAATTATATATTAGAAGATGATAGTTCTATAGTAGAACAGGAGCTAGATGATATTACAGAATTAGATGATTCAAATAAGAATTTTAATTTTGCATTAGAATAATGGCTGCTGAAACAATTGCTATCGTGGGTGAATCAGGTACTGGAAAAAGTACAAGTTTAAGAAATCTTAATCCCGAAGAGACTTTTATTATAAGTACTACGGGTAAACCTCTTCCTTTCCGTGCATGGAAAAAGAAATATATTCCCATTAAAATCGAAGGAAAGAACGTAAGTGGAAACTATTACGTTAGTTCTAAATGGGATCAAATACTAAAAATCTTACAAATTATTGACAAGATGATGCCTAATATCAAGCAGGTAATCATTGATGACTTCCAATATGTTCTCTCTTATGAGTTCGTTGATAGAGCAACTGAAGTTGGTTATACCAAATTTAGTGAATTAGCTCAACATGCAATGGAGATTCTGAGATATTCAGAAAAGATGAGAGAAGATTGTAAAATGATTTTCTTGACTCACTCAGAGAACGTTGGAGACAACGTAAATCCTAAGTTTGTTATCAAGACTGTTGGAAAGTTGTTGTCTGAGAAAGTAACCTTAGAAGGTCTGTTTACCTATATCTTCTTTACTAAAGTAAGCGAAGGGGATTCTGGTAGAATGGAATATAAGTTAATCACTAATAATGATGGTACTTGTGTGGCTAAGACATCCTTTGGTATGTTTGAAGACCTAGAGATTGACAATGATTTGAATGAGATTATCCATGTTATTGACGCTTATAATGAAGGAGAGTAATGAAGTTAGACATACTGTTTCACTACGAGGTGAATGAGCAAACTGGTGAAATCACCTATATTGGGAAAGAAGAAATTTCTGTTGACACTAAGGCAACGAAAAGTGCTACCAAGACATCTACTAAGGCTTCTGCAGCCAAGGTAGATGCTAATCCAGATCCTATTATTACGCTTGATTCCAACAAGTTAGTTTTAACTCAGGGAGCTGTAGACCTCTTGCAGGTTTGCGAAGACTGTCGTGTAGACATCAAGTATAAGAAAAAGGATAAGAAAGCTGTTCCTATTATTGGAACGGACGCTGCCTTTGGAACCAAGAGTGGAAACAAACTAACTAAAAGTAATACCGTAAGTTACAGAGGAGCTGCAAATGAGAAGCTTTCTGCTTATGGAACTACTTTCAAGTTAGAACCTACTGAAGATAAAGGAATTTATTACTTAGTAGGAGATAAGGTACAGGAGTCAAATCCTGTGCCTAAAGAGATAATTGATATCGAGAATGAACTCGATTTAGAAGCCTTAGATAATTTAAACATAGACGAAGATGATAAAAACTTAGAAAAATTTGATTTTAATTTGAACTAATTATGGGATTTAATTTTGGTATATCAGCAGAATCAGCAGTAAGAAACACTCGTCGCTCATTAACTCCTTGGAACATCCATGATGTAAAATTCATGGGATGTGAAATTAAGGAATTTGACGGAAAGAAAGATCCAACAGCTCATTATAAAGTTCTTTCAATCAACTTCGAAAATGAAGATGGTTACTTCTCAGTAACTCAATTCTTCCCGAAGGCTGGTGACGATGAACGTAGAGAATTTCCTAGTAAGAACGGTGGTGTTGTAACTATGCCGTCTAACTTTGAAACTATTATGGCTGTAGTTAAGCAAACTGCACAGGTTCTTAATCCTGCAGGATTTGAGAAGATGCAGGCAGCTAGTTCCAAGTTCAGAAGCTTCGATGATGTAGCTAAAGCTCTTATTACTGTAACTGACAGGGTTAAGGGTAAGGAGACTAAACTTAAGCTGATTGGTAAGAACCGTGACGGTAAAGTAGTTGCTGATATTCCACGTATTGTTGGTATCAATAAGCAAGGTGAATCATTCATTTCAGATAACTACATTGGTGACAAACTGTTCTTCTCTGATTATGAAGAAGGAGAACGCGAAAAGTATATGAAGGCTAAGCCTACTGAAATGAAGTCTGAGAATCCTATTACTGATGTTGCTGGAGTAGACCAGACATCTGGTGATGATTTGGACCTTAACAACTTACTTTAATGATTCGCTAGTAGAGTAATTCATAAAAAATTCCTTAGTGACTATGTTTGATTATACTTTTGAGCCAAAAATTACTAAGGAATTTCTTCTATCTAAAAACAATGAGGAGACTTACATGACTTATTATTTGGGTATTCCAGTTAAGAAAGGATTGTTTAAGTCTCCTTTGCGTAGTGACAGTCATGTCACCTGCAGTTTCTTTAGAGGAAAATCTGGAAACTTGTATTTTAAGGACTTTGCTTCTGGAAAATGTTTGACATTTGAAGGAGTAGTTATGGAAAAGTATAGTTGTAACTACCACACTGCTTTAAAGATTATAGCTAAGGACTTTGGATATACTAAGAATTCTTCTGTAAAGAAAGTTGCAGTAAAAATCCAGCCTAGATTTGAAGAGGAGAAGCAAACTTTTATTCAGATAGAGGCTAAGGAGTTTTCAGAACCTGAGTTAAAGTGGTGGGGAAGCTTTGGTATCACTAAAGATATTCTACATAAGTTTAAGGTATATAGTTGTAGTACTGTATTTCTGAACGGTAATATATATGCACAATCTGCCCAACATAGTCCTATTTACGGATACTATTTTGGAAAGAAGGAAAACATCGAGCAATGGCGTATTTATATGCCAAAACGAAAGGAGTTTAGATTCATAGGTAACGTTCCTACTAAGACTATTCAAGGCTATAAACAACTGGCTAAGACTGGTAAACTGGTAGTAATAACTAAGTCTATGAAAGATGTAATGTGTTTATATTCTTTAGGAATACCAGCTATAGCTCCCAACTCTGAAACTCAGTTTGTTTCTGATAAAGTTTTAGAAGAATTAAAGCAGAGATTCAAATACATTGTGTTGCTATACGATAATGATCTTACTGGAGTTCGTTTTACTAATAAGATTAGAAAGCAACATCCAGAACTGATTGTATCAATGATTCCAAGAAGTACAGGAGCTAAGGATATAAGTGATTACTATCTGTCTCTTATACACATCTCCGAGCCCACGAGACTCCTGAGCACCTCGT
>ENA-UALL01000100-UALL01000100.1-human-gut-metagenome-genome-assembly--contig:-NODE-100-length-52959-cov-14.154884_pt1 | contig 52959 bp, 46 predicted proteins | sample MGYA00243699_ERZ654466 | MGnify/ENA primary metagenome ERZ654466 (study PRJEB26926, sample SAMN06164635) | human gut metagenome | biome: ENVO:00009003; feature: ENVO:2100002; material: ENVO:00002003...
GAGCGGAACGAAGCAAAGCCGGGGCGGAAAAGATGCTGTGCGAATGCCATGGTTTAGATGAGAATTAGTATAAATCTTGACGCGAAAGAAAAACCGGGAAGCGGCTTCTGCCACCTTCCCGGTTGCCTGGCATTACGCCCCCAGATACGCCTTCCTGACTGCATCGTTGTGCAGCAGCTCCTGCGCGTCGCCGGACATGGAAATCTTGCCTGTTTCCAGCACATACGCGCGGTTCGCGACGGACAATGCCATTTGCGCGTTCTGCTCCACCAGCAGAATCGTCGTGCCGCTCTTGTGCAGCGCGCGGATGATGTCGAAAATCTGCTCGACCAGAATCGGCGCAAGGCCCATCGACGGCTCATCCAGCATCAGCAGGCGCGGCTTGGACATCAGCGCGCGCGCCATCGCCAGCATCTGCTGCTCGCCGCCGGAGAGCGTGCCGGCAATCTGCTTCTGGCGCTCCTTCAGGCGCGGGAACAGCTCAAACATCTGCTCAATGCTGCCCGGAATCTCCTCGTCGGGGCGCGTGAAGCCGCCCATTTCGAGGTTCTCCAGCACCGTCATCTGCTGGAAGATGCGCCGTCCTTCGGGGCAGAGCGCCATGCCGTGCTTCACCATATCCGACGCGTGGATGCGCGCCAGATCCTTGCCGCCGAAGTGGATGCTGCCCTCGCGCGGGCGGAGCAATCCGGCAACGGTGTTCAGCGTCGTGGATTTGCCCGCGCCGTTTGCGCCGATCAGCGTGACGACCTCGCCCTCATCCACCGAGAAGGAAATGCCCTTGATTGCGTGAATCGCGCCGTAATAAACGTGGATGTCGTTGACCTCCAGCAGGCTCATGCTTTCGCCTCCTTCTGCTTGCCCAGATACGCCTCAATGACGACCGGGTTGTTCTGGATTTCCTCTGCCGTGCCCTTGGCGATAATGCGCCCGTAGTTCAGCACGCAGATGCCTTCGCAGATGCCCATGACCAAATTCATGTCATGCTCAATGAGCAGGATAGCAATCTGGAACTGGTCGCGGATTTTGATGATGTTCTCCATCAGTTCCGCTGTTTCGTGCGGATTCATGCCCGCGGCGGGTTCGTCCAGCAGCAGAAGCGACGGATTCGTCGCCAGCGCGCGCACAATCTCCAAGCGCCGCTGTGCGCCGTAGGGGAGCGATCCTGCCTTGACATCGCCCATGTTTTCCATGCCGAAGATGCTCAGCAGATCCAGCGCCTTTTCGTGCTGCTTCTTCTCGCCTTGCCAATACTGCGGCAGACGGAAGATGCCGGAAAACATGCCGTACTTAATCTGGTTGTGCAGGCCGATGCGGACGTTCTCTTCCACCGTCATGTTGTCGAACAGGCGGATGTTCTGGAACGTGCGGGCAATGCCGAGCTTGCTGGCCTGCACTGTGTTCATGCCTGCCGTGTCCTTGCCGTTGATGAGCACGGTGCCGGTTGTGGGCTGGTAGACCTTCGTCAGCAGGTTAAAGACCGTTGTCTTGCCCGCGCCGTTCGGGCCGATAAGCCCGCAGATTTCTGTGCGCCCGATGGCAAGGTTCACATCGTCCACTGCCTTCAGGCCGCCGAACTCAATGCCCAGATGGCTAGCTTCCAGCACGGGCGAATGATTCACGTCGCGTTCCGGAATGATGCTGCGCGACGGCACGGGAACCATCTTTGTATTGGGCTTAAAACGCTTCAGCGGTTCAGTCATGCCGCGTCACCTTCCTTCACAACTTCTTTTTTCGCGGGGCGGATGCGCTCGAGCACCTGCCGCACCACCGGGGCGTTGCCCAGCAGCATCACGGCAATCAGCACGATGGCGTAAATCAGCATACGATAGTCGCCAAATTCGCGCAGCACCTCCGGCAGCACCGTCAGCAGCGCCGCCGCAATCACCGATCCGCGGATATTGCCGATGCCGCCCAGCACGACGAACACCAGCACGAGGATGGACGTATCAAACTTGAACTTGTCCGGCGCGATGGAGGAGAAGTTCAGCCCAAACAGCGCGCCCGCCATGCCCGCCAGCGCCGCCGAGGTGACGAACGCCATCAGCTTGTACTTCGTCACGTTCACGCCCATGGCTTCAGCGGCAATGCGATTGTCGCGGCTTGCCATAATCGCGCGGCCGGAGCGGCTGTTGATGAGGTTCAGCACGACAAACAGCGTCAGCAGCACCAGCACGAAACCCGCCTCGAACGTCGCAATGCGCCCGACGCGCACCGCACCCGCCGGCCCGTTGTACAGGAGCGTGCCATCAATGCGGGGATTGTTGAAGTTGACAATCAGCTTGCCGTCGCTAACCGCGAAATACAGGCAGTTCATGACGTTGCGGATGATTTCGCCGAACGCCAGCGTGACGATGGCAAGGTAGTCGCCGCGCAGACGCAGCACCGGGATGCCAATCAGCACACCCGCAATCGCCGCGCATACGCCGCCCGCCAGCATGGCCAGCACGAGGCGCATCGTCTCATTTTCCATCTGGAAGGCGTTCAGCAGCCAGCCGGACATGATGATGCCGGAGAACGCGCCGACGCTCATGAAGCCTGCGTGACCCAGCGACAGTTCGCCGGAGATGCCGACCGTCAGGTTCAGCGAAACCGCCATGACGATGTAGACGCAAATCGGGATGAGCTGCCCCTTCAGGGAGCGGCTGATGGTGACGCCCGGAATCATCTTGCTCAGCGCCATTTGCGTAAAGACGAACGCGATGATGACGATGGCGTAGGTGATCAAGTTGTTCAGAAAGCCTTTTGTTGACTTTTTCATCGTTTTCTTCATCCCGTTACACCTTCTCCCGCATCGGCTTGCCCAGCAGCCCCGTCGGCTTGACCAGCAGCACGATAATCAGCACGGCGAACACCAGCGCGTCGCCCAGCTCCATGGACACATACGCCTTGCCGAGAATCTCAATGATGCCCAGCAGCAGGCCGCCCAGCAGCGCGCCGGGAATTGATCCGATGCCGCCGAAAACAGCCGCCGTGAACGCCTTGATGCCCGGCATGGAACCCGTCGTGGGCATCAGCGTGTGGTAGGTGGAGCAGAGCAGCACGCCCGCAATCGCCGCCAGCGCACTGCCGATGGCGAAGGTCAGGGAAATCGTCGCGTTCACCTTGATGCCCATCAGTTCCGCCGCGCTGCGGTCTTCGCTGACGGCGCGCATCGCCTTGCCCATCTTCGTGTGGGAGGTGAAGAACGTGAGCACCAGCATGATGATGATGTTCGCCAGCACAGTCACGATTGTTTCGCCGGTCAGAATCAGCTGCCCGTCAAACAGGCTGATGGACGGGATGCTGACGAAGGACGGGAACGACATGGGGTTCGGGCCGAACACCAGCAGCGCCAGGTTTTGCAGCAGGTAGCTCACGCCGATGGCGGTAATCAGCACGGCAAGGCTCGTTGCCTGACGCAGCGGCTTGTACGCCAGCCGCTCGATGACCATGCCCAGCACCGTGCAGACAATCATGGCAATCAGCACGCCAAGCAGGGGGGACATGCCCCAGTACTGCGTGGCACAGAAGGCAATGTACGCGCCAATCATGATGACGTCGCCGTGCGCGAAGTTCAGCATCTTGGCAATGCCGTAGACCATCGAGTAGCCCAAGGCGATGATGGCATACACGCTGCCAAGGCTGATGCCGTTGATGAGGTAAGAGAAGAACTGAAGCATCCTGCCTGCACCTCCAAATGACTGAAATCTGTGGGAAAAGCACTTTCCCTTGAACGACAGCAAGGCAATCAGCAGCAGTCCGTGTGCGCCCTTGCACCAACTGTTGCTGATTACCTTCTGCCTGCTTGCCAGAGACTGATACGCTCATGCCGGAGAAGGAAACTCCTCCTCCGGCATGAGGAAAACGTGTGGAATAGGGGGGGATTACTCTGCTGCAGCCGCCTCAGCGCCGACATACACGCCGTTCTTGATGATGACGGCCGTCGGGGTCTTGGTGACAGCGCCCGTCGCATCCCAGACCATCGTGCCGGTCAGACCGGTGACGGTCAGTTCCTGCATGGCGGCAATCATCGCATCGCAGATATCTTCCGGCGCTTCGTCGCCCTTCACGCCAGCCTTTTCAGCGGCCGCCGCCAGCGCGTAGATGCCGTCATACGCATCCGCCGCGAACTGGTTCGGCACCTCGCCGTACTTTTCCTGATACTTGCCAACGAAGCTCTTGGTCAGCTCGTCCGGCGCGTCCGCGGAGAAGGGGGTCAGCAGCATGACGTCTTCCGCCAGCGCAACATCGAAGCCGGGCATGGTCAGGATGCCGTCCATGCCGTCAACGCCGAAGAACACCGGCTTGTAGCCCATGGTGTTGGCAGCGTTGAGAATCTGGGAAGCGGGGGTGTAGTAGATGGGCAGGAACACAACGTCCGCACCGGCGTTCTTGGCCTCGGTCACCTGCACGGAGAAGTCCGTGGTATCGTTGGTGAAGGTGGTCACGGAAACGATGTTCAGCCCCAGCTCGGCAGCCTTGCTCTCAAAGGTCTGATAGATACCGGTGGAATAGGTGTCGGCGTTGTTGTAGATGATGGCGACCTTCTCGCCGACCTTCTTGTTGAAGATGTATTCAGCGGACGCGGAACCCTGTGCCGGGTCCGTGAAGCAGACCTGATACGCATTGTCCTTGTTCGCGATGACTTCCAGCGAGGACGCGGAAGGCGTGAGCATAAACACGCGCTCGTCATACGCCTGCGCGGAGACAGCAATGCAGGGGGTGGTCGTCACGCAGCCAAGGATGACCTGCGTGCCCTTGTCCAGCGTCGCGTTGTAAGCGTTGATGGACTTTTCAGCGTCGTTTTCATCGTCCTGCACGTCCAGCACGATGTTCACATTGCCGGCGGCGTTGATTTCTTCCACGGCGATTTCCGCGCCGCGCGCAACTGCCAGACCATACACGGCGGCAGCACCGGTCATCGGGCCAATCACGCCGATGTGAATCGTCGTCGTTTCCTCTGCGGACGCGAAGGACGCCATGCTCAGCGCCATGGCCAGAGCAAGAACGAGACTAAAGAACTTCTTCATGAGAACCACCCTCCTTATCAGGTGGACGGGCGGAAGCGTGTTCCGTTCGTCATGCAACAATTATACGCATCGGATGGCGTGCCGTAAAGGGTTTTTGTGGATTTTTCGTGTTCTTTTGCTGCACTTCCTGACGAAAATGTTCGTTTTGAGGATGAATTTTGCATTACACGAAAAATCCCCCTGCGCATACGCTGATGCGGGGGAGGTGAGGCGGCGTGAGCAGCATGTGCTATCAGACGCTCAGTTTCGCGGAATGTCTGGAAATTCTGCGGCAGGCGAAGGCAGTCCGCGCGGCGTTCTTTGACGGTCACGCGCCGTATGTTGTGCCGATGGGGTTCGAGTGGTTCGTGAACGGGATGCAGCCGGTCGTTTGCCTGATGATGCCGAAGGAGGGCCGCAAGGCGGAGGCATTATCCGTCTGCACGCAGGTGTGTCTGGAGTTTGAAGCGCCGGATGCGGCGGCGATTCAGGTTGTTCTGGCGGAAGGAAAAGCCGTCCCCCTGCACGAGGAGGACGGCGCAATGGTCTATGCGATTCCGGTGGAAACGATGTCGGGGCGGCGTTATTTTTTGCCTGATGACTGAGCCGGGAAAGTCAGCGTGATGGTCGTACCCTCGCCCAGCGCGCTCTGCATGGCAATCTGCGCGTGATGCACCTGCGCGCCGTGCTTGACGATGGACAGCCCCAGTCCCGTGCCGCCGGTCTGCTTGCTGCGGCTCTTGTCCACGCGGTAGAAGCGCTCGAATACGCGCTGCTGATCCTCCGGCGCAATACCTACACCGTTGTCCGCGACAGTCACGACGACGCGTCCGTCCGCCATTTCTGCCCGCGCCCGGACGTATCCGCCCGCGTGGTTGTACTTGATGCCGTTTTCCAGCAGGTTCGTCAGCATCTCTTCCAGCAGGGCATGGTCGCCGGAAATCAGCACGGGGTCATTTCCGCTGGCGCTGATGCTTACCTGCGCATTCTGCGCGGCGGGCGTGAGCTTCTGGACGCAGTGCTGAATCAGCGCGGTCAAATCGACGGGGGTCACTTCGCCGCGCACACCCTCATCAAGGCGTGACAGGCGGATAATGTCCTCAATCAGCGTCAGCAGGCGGCGGCTTTCGGCGAGAATCTTCCGCCCGAATTCCGTCGCGTCCTCCGGCTTCTGCAGCATCCCGGAGGACAGCAGCTCCGCGTAGCCGCTGATGGTGGTCAGCGGGGTGCGCAGCTCGTGGCTGACGTTGGCGGAGAATTGCCGGCGGCTTGCTTCAGCGGCCTGTGCAGCGGTGACATCCTGCATCAGCAGTGCCGTGCCGCCGCCTTCGACATGGCTGCGGGAGAGGTGGATGGTCATGCCGTTCAATTGCATCGCGCATTCCGTACCCTGCCCGTCCAAAAGGTGGAGCAGCGCCTCGTCGCGGCTGACGGCAATCATCGGCTGTCCAACCGGGTCATTGGTGATGCAGAACATTGCCCGTGCCGCGTTGTTCATCGTCAGCACATGCCGCTTCTCGTCGAGGATGACGAAGCCCTCCTTCATGCCGCCGAGGACGGTATCCAGTTCATGCCGCTGGGCGGTCAGGGACGCCATCTGGTCGGCAATGCGCATGTTCTGCTGTGCCATGCGGCGAAGCATGGGCGAAAGCTCCTCGTAAACGTCGCTTTCCAGCGGCTGGTCAAGGTTGACCTCGTTCATGGGGGCGGCAAGGCGCTTCGCCAACGGGCGGGAAAACGCCATCGCCGCACCGAAGCAAAGCACCGCGCCCAGCAGCAGATACCCCAGTAAATCGCGCACCTGCCGCAGCATTCCGCGCTGCGTGCCCGAAACGCGGATGACACGCCCGTCCGCCAGCCGTTTGGCGTAATACAGGCTCGTTTGCCCAAGGGTCGCGCTGCTGCGGGCGGTGAACGCCTCGCCGTTTTCGCGCGCCTGCTGAAATTCTTCGCGCCCGGCGTGGCTCTCCAAGCGGGACGCATCCACTTCGCTGTCATACAGCACCGTGCCGTCCGTATCCAGATACGTTACGCGCTGGGTGAATACGCTCCCGTGCAGCAGGGAAACCGGGTCATCCGACGCATCAAGGTAGGCGGACAACTGCACCGCCTGCTGCCGGAGCTGCTCGCGGTTGTCGGCGGTCGTTTGGAAGTACATGCCCGCGAATACCAGCACGCACATCAGCAGAAGGGTCAGCAGGGTTACGCCCGACAGCGTCAGGCGCAGACGGGAAGAAAGGCGGTTTTTCATCAGGATTCACCTGCTTCCGGATGTTCGTCCATGCGGTAGCCGACGTTGCGGATGGTGGCAATCAGCCGCCCGCTGTCGCCGAGCTTCTGCCGCAGGGTGCGGACGTGAACGTCAATCGTGCGCGTGTCGCCGGAGTAGGCGATGCCCCACACGTCGTCCAGCAGCACTTCGCGTGTGACAGCTTTGCCCGCGTGCGCCATCAGGAACGCCAGCAGCTCAAATTCCATGTGCGTCAGGGCGATTTCCTGTCCGCCCGCGGTGACACGGTGGCTTTCACGGTCAAGCGTCACGTCGCCCAGCGTCATGACGGCGGAGGGCGTTTCCTCCTGCGTCCGCCGCAGCAGCGCACGCACGCGCGCCAGCAGTTCCATCACGCCGAACGGCTTCGACAGGTAATCGTCCGCGCCGCAGTCCAGTCCCTTTACCTTGTCCATTTCCGCGTCGCGCGCGGTGACGAGAATCACGGGCACGCGGCGGGTGCGTGCGTCGCGGCGCAGGAAGCGCAGCAGGGACAAGCCGTCCTCACCCGGCAGCATCACGTCCAGCAGCACGCAGTCCGGCACGGTCTTTTCCAGCGCCTGACGGAACGCGGCGGGGGTCTCGAACCCTTCCGCCTCATAGCCCGACTGACGCAGCGCGTACAGCTCCAGCTCGCGAACGCCGTGATCGTCCTCGACAACGAAGATCATTTCAGCTCTTCTCCTTTATACAGCCCGGTGATGGCGTATACCACCCATTCAGCAATGTTGACCGCGTGGTCGCCGATGCGCTCCAGATACTTGGCAATCATCAGCAGGTCAAGGCATTCCTCCGTCCGGTCGGGATGCCCGCGAAGCCCGGCAATCAAGTCCGCCTTCACGTCGTTGAACAGCGCGTCCACAATGTCGTCGGACAATTCCACCTGCTGCGCCAGCTCAATATCTTTATGGACGTACGCATCAATCGCGCGGTGCACCATCGAAATCGCCGCCTGCGCCATCGACGCGAAATGCTCCGGGCGCGGACTGCGCAGATGCCCCATCGTCGCAATTTCACAAATGTCGCTCGCCTGATCGCCGATGCGCTCCATGTCGGTAATCATTTTCAGCGCCGCGCTGATGGTGCGCAGGTCACGCGCGACGGGCTGCTGCTGGAGCAGCATGTGGATGCACATCGCTTCCACCTCGCGCTCCTTTTCGTCCACAACGTGGTCGCCGTCGCGAATTGCCGCCGCTTCCGCCATGTCGTCCGTCTGCAAGGCGCGAATTGCCCGCTCAATCGTGTTCTCCACCAGTGCGCCCATTGCCATCATTTGCTCGCCAAGCTGCGCAATCTGGTCATCAAAATGCTTTCTCATCGAAAGACCTTCTTTCTATGATAAACGGTGGTGAAACTCCTGAAAATGCTGATTTATGCGTTGATTTAGAAGTGCGGATTCCGAAAATCTGACGACTTCCAATAAAAGTCAAGCCAGGTAGGGGAAACCGAAGGGGTCAAGGGGGGTGATCGCAGACTTCGTCCGTTTCCATTGCCCCTTGTCGCCTCCGCAGAGGCGAAATCCCCTGCTTGCGGAAAAGTCATGCTATGTCTGCAAGACCAACTGCGTGGTCGCGCCCATTTGGCGCGACAATGTGCAAGTGATGGATAGAGCAGCTTGGGGGGCGCTCCTGCGGGAGCGCAAAGTTACTGGCAGGGACGCTTCGCTGCCTGCGCCTTTGTTGACTTCTCCTTTGGAGTGCTCAACCGTGGAACTGTTGGGGCGTTGCCCCAAACTCCACCAGAGGCGCCGCCTCTGGACTCCGCAAGGGGCATTGCCCCTTGACCCTTTTTTGCGTCCCGGCTTGAGCGCGTTCCCCTGCGATCCTTTATCCCTAATCCGCCTATCCTTTCCCCTGCATTATAGCAAAAAATCCTTCCACTAACAACCCTTAGCCGAAGCGCCCTGTGATATAATCCTCCGTCCGCTTATCCCGCGGCATCGAGAACAGCTGATCCGTCGCCCCAACTTCCACCATATCCCCTAACAGGAAGAATGCCGTCGTGTCCGCGATGCGCAAAGCCTGCTGCATGTTATGCGTCACAATCACAATGGTGTACTTCCCCTTCAGCTCCATGCACAATTCTTCAATCTTGCTCGTGGAAATCGGGTCAAGCGCCGAGGTGGGTTCGTCCATCAGCAGCACCTCCGGTTCAACCGCCAGCGCGCGCGCAATGCAAAGCCGCTGCTGCTGCCCGCCGGAAAGCCCCAAAGCGCTCTTGTTCAGGCGGTCTTTCAGCTCGTCCCAAATGGCGGCGTTCCGCAGGCTGCTTTCCACAATTTCGTCCAGCTGTGCCTTGCGGTGGATGCCATGCGTGCGCGGGCCGTAGGCAATGTTGTCGTAGACGCTCATGGGGAAGGGGTTCGGCTTCTGGAACACCATGCCGACGCGCTTGCGCAGCAGGTTCACGTCCATGCTGCCGTAAATGTCCTCGCCGTCCAGCGTGATGCTGCCCTCGACGCGGCAGTCGGGGATGAGGTCGTTCATGCGGTTGAGCGTTTTCAGCAGCGTCGATTTGCCGCAGCCGGACGGCCCGATGAACGCGGTGATTTTGCCGCGCTCAATGTCGAGGTTGATGCCGTGCAGGGCGTGGAATGCGCCGTAGTAGAGGTTCAAATCCTTGATGGCAATCTTTACGTCCGCGGGCGTATCAGCCGGATGTGCGGTTTTGTTCTTGATGGCTTCCTGCATGTCGATAATCATGATGCTTTTCCTCCGATTTTGCGGGAAATCAGGCTGGACAGGCTGTTCAGCCCCAGCACGAGCAGCAGCAGCACCACGCCCGTGGCGTATGCTTGGCCGTAATGCAGCCCCTCCAGCGACAGCTGATACATATGCACCGCCAGCGTGCGCCCGGACGAGAGCAGAAAATGCTTGGGCATGTCCGCGACCGTGCCGGCGGTAAACAGCAGCGCGGCGGTTTCACCCACGATGCGCCCAATCGCCAGCACCACGCCGGAGAGAATGCCCGGCATGGCGGGCGGCAGCACGATTTTGATGACCGTGCGCAGTTTGCCCGCGCCTAAGCCGAAGCTGCCTTCGCGGTAGCTGTCCGGGATGGAGAGCAGCGCCTCCTCGGTCGTGCGCAGTATCAGCGGCAGCACCATAAGGGAAAGCGTCAGCGCACCGGAGAGCAAAGTCAGGTTGATGTGCAGGGCGGTGAAAAACACCATGCCGAACAAGCCGTAGATGATGGAGGGGATGCCCTGCAGGGTTTCGGCGGTCAGGCGGATGGTGCGCACCAGCGGCGAGTTGCGCTTGGCGTACTCCGCCAGATAAATCGCCCCGCCCACGCCAATCGGGATGGCGACAAGCAGCGCAACCAGCGCAATCAGCAGCGTGTTGATGATGGCAGGCAGCATCGACTGATTCTCCGTCGTGTATTTCAGGCTGAACAGCTCCGGCGTCAGGTGCGGAATGCCCTTGACAAGCAGGTCAATGACGATGGCAAGCAGGGCGAAAATCGTAATCAGCACCGACAGGCGGCACAGCAGCCGCAGCAGCGCGCTGGCTGGATGACGCCGCCAGCGGTTGCCTTCATTGCGGAAGAAATTCCTGATGGGATGCGCGCGATACGCGGGGGCGTTCATCATTGCTGTTCCCTCCTTTTCAGCACGGAGAAGGAAGCGTTAATCAGCAGAATAAAGACGAACAGCACGATGCCGGCGGCAATCAGCGCTTCGCGGTGCAGCCCTTCGGCGTAGCCCATCTCGATGACGATGCCGGAGGTAAGCGTGCGGATGCCGCTGAGCAAATCGGAAGTCAGGCGCGGCTGATTGCCGATGACCATTTTGACCGCCATTGCCTCGCCGATGGCGCGGCCAATCGCCAGCACAACCGACGCCAGAATGCCGGATTTCGCCGCCGGGACAGTCGCGCGGAACACACTGCGTTCATCCGTCGCGCCCAGCGCCAGTGACCCCTCGTAGTAGGAGTTCGGCACGGCTTTGACGGCGGCGGAGGTCAGCTGGATGATGGTCGGCAGAATCATGATGCCCAGCAGCAGCGACGCTGTCAGGATGCACTGCCCGCGCCCGCGGCCGCCGAACATCTCGCGGATGAGCGGCACGAGCGTCGTCAGCCCAAAGAAGCCGTAGACAATCGACGGCACGCCCGCCATCAGCCCAATCATCGGTTCGATGATTTTCCGCAGGCGAACCGGGCAGAAGCGCGCCAGATAAATTCCCGCGAGGATGCCGACCGGCGCGCCGAAGAGCAATGCGCCGCCCGTGACGTAGAGTGAGCCGACAATCATCGGCAGGATGCCGAAAATATTGTTCGCGGGCTTCCACGTCGTCCCGGACAGGAACGCGCCTAAATCATATTTCGTAAAGAACGGCAGTCCGTTCAGAAACAGAAAAACGCAGATCAGCGCGACGGCCGCGATGGAGAACGCCGCTGTCGCCGCAAAGACCCAGCGCATGACCTGCTCCTTGACTTTCATGTCGATTGATTCCTTCTTTCTTCATGCTTTCCGCTATTTAGGATAGCACGGGAATGTAAAATGCGCGGGCGGGGGAATGTAAAGAGCGTGTAAAATTACGAGCATAAAGCGCCGCTGAGTTGTGCGGTGGCGCCTTATGCTCGCTGAGATGATCGAAAAAGCAGTGCAGTCAGGCGATGCTGAAACTGCACTGCGTATAGCTGGTTTGTTGAAGCGTAATGCGAGATCGTTAGTCCTGAGCCAGGATTTCGGTTGAATCATCCATTATAATGGTAGAAAACTCCAAGTTGTCGATGCATCGACTCTTTAGAAGATCATCCATTGAAGCAAAGGATTCAATCCTGCTGAATTCATCATGGCCCACAGTGTTCCTCTGGATACCATACAAGCTAAACATGACTTCATGACCGTCCTTCGTAACGACAGGATCATCTTCATGTATAGTCCCTGTATGGAGACGGTAATCTTTTCCGTTATATCGGAATTCTAAGCCAAACCAATGATCATCAGAAGGTCCCCAAACCCCAATATACTGATTGGTAAACTCGGAAAGGGAGGTGTATTCATTAAGTCTCATTGTAACCCAAACTCCTTTTTGATGCGATTAATCACTGCCATTTCTGCCGCAGTAGGAGGTACGCCAGGGTCATTCTTGCCGTGACTCAAGTATTCATGACGATGGGGTCGAACACCTTTGTGGTCATGTTGCAAATCGATACCGATAGACTGTTTGTGGTTTGCGTCGTAGTAAGCAACATGTTTCAGTTTCCCATCCTGAATAATGGCGTAGACCCGATTCGCAGTATGGGAGTATTCAGGAGCTTTGACAGCACCTTTTGTTTGTACAAGCACCTTGACATCGCCTGAGAGGCCGATAGACTGATAAAGTTGTCCACCTGCCTTGAATGTGAAATCATTCATATTAACGTCGACGAACGCACCGCGAGAACCCATTTACGCCACCTCCCTGATTGTGATGATTTGAGATACAATATCCATTCGCAACTGCCGATTCTTTGAAGCAAAGGCATCGCAGTATCTAAAGTGAATAAATGTACCAGTCATGCCTTCAATCATATCACCAAACACAATGATGATAGGCGGATCAATGCGTGATTTTAACTCCTTGAAACCAGAGAGAAAAGCGTCGGCATTATCCTTGCAACCGAGCGTCGATAGTATGACGGGTGTATTTTTCTCGAGACCGCTGAAACAGATGTCATATGTTCTTTGACCTGCCCAGCCGACTGTAGGAATAACCTGACATCCATAATTTTGCCAAGTACAACCAAGCCAGCGCGACATATAAACATTATGACGTATCTCGTTCATGTTCATTGACTCATACACGCTAAAGTCAGGGGTTGCTATAGCAGCGCACGTTTGAAACAACGGAATCCTCTTAAGGGGATTGTTCCAGAGGGGCATGAGAACCTTATCATAATAGAACATATGTGCTAGGGTAGAAGAATTATCTCGTTTTGAGGAAAGATTCTTGAACCCAGTTATCTGTAAGTTTTCCCAGTTGACTGCATCTGTGGAGACTTTGCGGATAACAGGCATATCGTATCCATCAAAATCACAACTGCCAATCAGGGGACGGATTACGCGGTATTTTTCGATTTCTGTGAGACCTTTGATCATATCAATCCTTTCTTCCTGCATGCAGGATAACCAACTTTCTTTATAACATTGTAATTGCGTTGGGTGAAAGGACGTGCTATAATAAACCTGCAACGGATGTGCATAGCACGTCGATGAGAAGCGCTTTGCCAAGACTGCTGGTAACAGTTTTAGCAGGCGCTTCTTTTGTTAAGGCGGGTGCAAGAGCCGCAAATGGATCACCTCCTTCAAACGGCAAAGCCGAACAGCTCGCATGTACGGATTTCATAATCCTTATAGTAGTTGCCTCCAAAACGCAGCCACTTATTGTAGTAGTCTAGGGCATTGCATGCAGCCCCATAGCTAATATCAAAATGGTTCATGATGCCACCAACATCGCGAATACCTAGTTTGTGAATTAGGACGGGGGGACATTGCGCGAACTTAGCAAAGAAGTCAGCTCCTTTGTCAGCGTAATCGCTGTCCTCTGTATGATTGAGAACAATGTGTCCTAACTCATGCAAAATGGTAAAATTGACTCTACCGTATGGTCTGGACTGGTCATCATTATAAGCGATACGCCATCCACCATTATCATAACCAGAGCAGCCATCTTCGCTATGCTGCATGAACAGATTGCGCTTTGAGGGAGGAAATGCTGAGTACGGGATCACACTGATACCCATACGATTAGCTATTTCGAAGCCGCTAATGGGTGTACTACATACATTGTAGTCCTCGAACAGCCGAACAACAATTTGCTTGATTGCCTCGTACCGATTATCACTCAGTCGCATGTGTTGGCATTACTCCTTTGCAAACAGAGCATTAATAAGCTCGGTTTTTTGATCGGCAGTCATGCTGGACGCGTTGCGAGCGATTAGACGCTTGACGGTTGTGAAGTCGAATTCCGCATCGTGTTCTGTATCTCTGCCAAGTAGGTAGTCCGATGTTGTTTGTAGCGCAGTTGCGATATTTGCCACAGTATTCATGCGTGGCATACGCTCACCTTTGACATAACGGGACATGGCCGCTTCAGTAACATCGACCATTGCTGCAAGCTGACGCTGGGTGACATGGCGCAGGGCCATCAGCTCTTGTAGTCTTGTGCTAAATACGTTCATACGGTTGCCTCCTCTTTTTGAACTTACCATTATTTTAACACAAACTTACCAAAATAGCAAGCAGAAATGGATGATTTTTTTCAATGCCAGCGGCAATTTGAATAACAATGGAGGAAAAGCCATGACTGAGCGATTGACCCAAAAGCAGATTGAGGAGTATAAGCGTTTGTGCTCTGACAGAGACAATGGGCGTATGCTTACGCCAGCTGGCTTGCGCTTCAGAGCCTTTGTTCATGAGAAAATGTTTTGACATAATTCATACAATCCGACGAAACATTTGTGTGGTGGTGCTTTAACACAATCTTAACCTAATCCACCTTTCTGTCTTTACATTCCAGCGGTATCATACAGGCGTACCCAAGGAAAAAGACAAGGGCAACAGGACATCAGGAAGGTGTCCCAGACAGAAAGGAAGGTTTTTCTGCAATGAAGAAGTTTGCTGCTATCCTGCTTTCGCTCGTGCTGACGCTCACCGTCGCGCTGGCGGACTCCATCTACGTTGTTTCCCGTGAGGACGGCTCCGGCACGCGCGCCGCGTTCATCGAACTGACGGGCGTTGAGCAGAAGGACGCTGACGGCAACAAGGTCGACATGACCACCGTCGAAGCGGCTGTGTACTCCGGCACGTCCGAAGTCAAGACCACGGTTTCGCAGGACATCGCCGCCATCGGCTACATCTCCCTCGGCTCGATGGATGCGTCCGTGAAGGCGCTGAAGGTCGCCCGCAACCCCGAAGATGGTGCGGAAGCCGTCTATGTCGAAGCGACCCCTGAAAACGTCGCCAGCGGTGATTACGCCATCGCGCGTCCGTTCAACATCGCTTACAAGGCGGACAACCTCTCCGCGACTGCGCAGGACTTCATCAACTGGATTCTCTCTGCCGAAGGTCAGGCGATTGTGACCGCGCAGAAGTACGTCGCCAAAGAGCCGGCTGAATATCAGGCGGCGCCCGTGGCAGGCAAGATTGTCATCGGCGGTTCTTCCTCCGTCGGCCCGCTGATGCAGAAGCTCGAAGAAGCCTACGAAGCACTCCACCCGGAAGTGGACATCGAAGTGCAGATTTCTGACTCCTCCACCGGTATGCGCGGCGCTGCGGACGGCTCGTTCGACATCGGCATGGCTTCCCGCGAAGTCAAGGCGTCCGAGCTGGAAGCGGGTCTGACCCCTGTGACCATCTGCATGGACGGCATTGCGGTCATCGTGAATAACGGCAACGCGGTCGAAGGTCTGACGCTTGCGCAGATTCGCGACATCTTCACGGGCGAAATCGTGGACTGGGACGAAGTCAAGTAATCAGCCAAGGACAAACCAAACGCCGAGCAGGTCGAAAGACTTGCCCGGCGCTTTTCAAATACTAAGTGCAATAAAAAACAGGTGCTTCACGGAATCTTGGGGGAGCAAACAAGGGCTTAGGCGAAGCACCAAAAAGCTGCACGCGGAAGGAGCATGAAAGTGTGACCAATTCAATCGCGCGGAGGGGTCAAGGGGGGACTTCGTCCCTTTTCGTCTGCCCCTTGCAGGGTCAAGGGACAGCGTCCCTTGTGGGGCTTGGGGCAACGCCCCAACTGTTCCGCGTCCGACCAATCCCAAGGAAGCCGCCAACAAAGGTGCAGGCAGCGAAGCGTCCCTGCCAGTAACTTTGCGCGTCCGCAGACGCGCCCACAAGCTGCTTTTTCCCCCAAGATTCCGTAAAGAACCAATAAAAAACAGGCTATGACCCATTCGCCATAGCCTGTTTTGCCTATCCCCTTTATTCCGCCGCCAGCTTCATCAGCGCCGCGGCATAAATCTTCATCGCCTTGACCATTTGCGATACGCGGATGTACTCGTTCGCCTGATGCGCCAAGTCTTCATCTTCCGGGAATGCTGCGCCGTACGCAACGCCCTGCTTGAGCACCTTCGCGTACGTTCCGCCGCCAGTAGCGTGCGGCGCGGCGGGTTCGCCCGTCACCTCGGTGTAGGAGTCCAGCAGCGAACGCACCAGCTTGCTGTCTGCCGGAACGTGATGCGGTTCCTTGATTTCCAGCGAATCGACATTAAAGCCGGGCAGGTGCGCGCGAATCGCGTTCGTCAGCGCGGACAAATCCGCCGCCACAGGGCAGCGCAGGTCGAGCGACGCCGTCACCTTGCCGTCCTTAACATGCAGGATGCCCATGTTGCACGTCAGCGCGCCGGAAATTTCGTCCGAGCACGCGCAGCCCAGCGACGCGCCGTCGTGCTCCATGCCGACCGCGTCCGCCAGCGTCTTCAGCGCGCCGGTCACGCCCATCTCGCGCAGGAGCACCAGCATCATGCCGATGGCGTTGCGGCGTCCTTCGGGATACGCGCTGTGGCCGGGGATGCCCTCCGCCGTCACCCACACGCCATCCGCGGTCACCTCCGCCGTGTAGGGAAGCCCGGTCTTTTCGGCATAGGCCGCCACCTTGTCGGCAACCTCCTGACCGCCCGCGATGAGCGCCTTGGATTCGCCGGGAATGACGTTCACGCGCTCACCCGTCCAGAGCTGCTTGACCTGCACGCCGTCCTCCGCGAGTTTGCCCGTGAAGAAGCCGTGAATCATGCCCTTTTCGGTGTTGATGATAGGGAAGGAAGCGTCCGGGGAGAAGCCGACTTCCGGCATTTCCGTGTGCGCGCAGTAATACGCCATGTCCTCCCAGTCGGATTCCTCGTCGCAGCCAAGAATCAGGCGGATGGACTTCTTCAGCGGAATGCCCGCTGCCTTGATGGCGTTCATCGCGTACAGCGCCGCCAGCGCCGGCCCCTTGTCGTCGCTCGTGCCGCGCGCGAAAATCTGGTCGCCCACGCGCGTCGCGGTGAACGGCGGGGTCGCCCAGTTGTCGCCCGCCGGAACAACGTCGAGGTGTCCCAGCACGGCGATGGCTTCTTCCGATTCGCCCGGTAGGGTGATATCGCACGCATAGCCGTCGAAATCACGGGTTTCATAGCCGAACGCCTTTGCGTCCGCCATGGCCACATCCAGCATCCGGCGCACATCCTTGCCAAACGGCGCACCGGGCGTGGCTTCGCCCTTCACCGACGGCACTTCCACCCAGCGGCACAGCTGAGCGGCATAGTCCTCCGCGTGCGCATCCAGATAAGCAAATACTTTTTCGTACATGGGAAAATTCCTCCTTATGCTGAAATCATGGGGTCGAGAATGATATTTCGCGGTTGCAGGCGAAAATTCCTGCTTGATTGAAGATAAAAAAGTTAAGAAGGGCTAACCGTACGATTAGCCCTTTCTCTTCTTTTAGTCGCCGTAGTCCGGGAGCGGGGGGAAATCCCGCCCAGATAGCTGCATCAATTCACCCACCGTCACCGGGCGCAATCCCTTCACGTTAATCCAATTATCCAGCGCCTTATCCAGCACCTCCGCCGTATGATACCCATTGATATGGAACTGCACCACGCACCCGCTCGTCACCCGGTCGCTCGTCACGCGGTACACCATCTGATACACCTTATCCTTATACGCGTCCGACCAGTCGCACGCGTCGATTGCGAACAGGCAGTCCTCTACGCCTTCCGCGCGGGCAATGGCGGTGACGATGCTGTTCGTCGCGCCCAAATGCGCACAGAACAACCGCGGCCGTACGCCGAAAGTCTCTTCGCACAGGTCGTTCAGCTCGCGGATGTTCTCCTGCACACGCGCGTAGGAGACTTCGGTCATGTTGATGAGGTTGTTGCCGTGGCTGCCAAGCTCGTGGCCCGCGTCAATGATGCGCTGGATGCGCTCCGGGTTGCGGCGCACGAAATCGCCCGTGACGTAGAATGTCCCCTTCACGCCGTATTTGTCCAGCGTGTTCAGCATGTCAGTCAGCTGCTTTTCTGATGCGCCGTTGCATACAATCATCACGCCGACAGCAGGCTCAGAGGGGGTCAGGCGGGTGACACGCGGCAGGCTGATGTCCGAGAACGCGGCGAAGGAATCTGTTTCGTTCACTTTCTCGCCGTCCAGCCAGACAGACAGCTTGTTGCCGCCCAGCATGTCCTCCGTCACATAGACCGAGAAGGTCAGGTCGTAGCGCGGATTGCGCCAGAACGCGCGCTCCAGCACTTCGCCGCGGTGGTTGCGCAGCTCCAGATACTTCTCCGGCACAGTTGCGCTGCTTTTGTTCTTGCACGATACGGTGATTTTGATTTCGCGGTCGAGATACCCGACGTAGAATCCGCTCTTGAACGTGACAATCGGCGCAACGACGGGGGTCGTGTCCTCTTCGTTCTCCTCCGCGAACGCAGCGCCGCCCAGCAGCATCAGCACCATCAGCAGCAAACTCAGCAGTTTCTTCATTTTGTTACTCCTTTTTATCCAACTTTCGTCCGTGGAAACTATGTTTGCAAATGGAAAGTTACCTTAAACCTGCGGGCGCACAACCACCTGTGCGCCTTCCGGCACCAGCGTCGGTTCAACCACAAACCCCGCCGGGACGGACAAAATCCGCAGACTGTCCATGTCCTCCAGAATCCGCTGATTGAACTTCGTCACGCGGCAGCCCTCGATGAACGCGGGGATGATGAGCTCCGTATCCGAACCGGTGTACTCAATGACCGAGTAGGTGCTGCCCTTCTCTGCCTGCCCCAGATACGAGCCGACGATGAGCGTATCGCCCTCTGTCATCAGCCCCAGCCCGACGCGCAGGTCACGCGCACGGGCGCTGAAGGGGGCGGGGAGGGTCAGCGCGTTCAGCCGGGAGCAGCCCGTCAGCGCGTCATGCCCGATTTCGCGCACGGATGCGGGAATGGCGAGTGCCGTCAGGTGTGTGCAGCCGCGCAGGGCTTCGTGGTCGATGCGGGTCAGGGTGTCCGGGAGATTCAAGAATTCCAGCGATGTGCAGTTCATCAGCGCCTGCATGGGCAGGACGGTCAGCGCGTTCGGCAGGTGGATGCTATTCAGCGCGGTGCAGCCCGAAAGGACAGCGCCACCAACGGCTGTCACTGAATCGGGGAACGCGATTTCGCGCAGCGCGGTGCAGGACGCGAACGCGCGGTACTCGATGGTTTGCAGCCCGTCATTCAGCGTGATGCTTGTCAGCGCCGAGCAGCCCTCGAAGGCACTGCCGCCGATGTGTCGGAGCGTTTTAGGGAGCGTGACGGCGGTCAGGTCGGTGCGCATGATGAACGCGCACAGCCCGACGCTCACAACGGGAAGGCTGTCGAGCGTTTCCGGGAGGGTGATTTCGCCGCCTTGCCCGTAGTATTCCATGATTTCCGCGCCGGTGTCGATGGCGCGGTAGGTGTAGTCACCGCATTGCATGGTGTGTACTTCCTTCATTATAATAATATAATTGTGGAGCGTGGCTGCCGGAGTTGGCTGCTTTTCCAATATAGGTCTTTTATGCAGCAACCAGAGGGCTTTCCGATCGCCCTCTGGACTCCTTCGGATGCACTCCCATGTTTCTTGACTTTTATCGAAACATTTTTAGTTACTGCGCAGGGACGCTTCGCTGCCTGCGACCAAGGTGTCGGACTTGACTTTTCCTTTGGAATGGTCACACGCCCAACAGTTGGGGCGTTGCCCCAAACCCCACCAGAGGCGCTGCCTCTGGACTCCGCAAGGGACATTGTCCCTTGACCCTTTTTTTGCGCCCCGGCTTGGTCGCGTTTCCCTTATGGTTAATTTTCGCGGCTGAGTGCCGCCAGAACCGCGTTGCGCATCCGTCGAACCACCCGTGTCGTACCGGAATCAACCGTGTTCTGCATCGACAGAATCGTCATCTGCTGCCCGGGGAAGTTCGCGAAGTATGTTCCCAGCCAGCCATCCCAGCCATATTCGCCCTCGCAAGCCAATCCGGCAATGCGACCCGGTTCAGCGCAAATGCGCATCAAGTGCCCGTAGCTGTATCCGTCCAGCGAATCCCACATATCGCGGCGAACCGCGTCTTTCAGCTGCGGCTGCGTCATGCAGGCGACTGTCGCAGGCGAGAGAATCCGCCGCCCCTCGTAAGTGCCGCCCGCCAGCAGCATATCGGCAAAGTGGCTGTAATCTTCCAGCGTCGAAACAAGCCCCGCGCCGCCGGATTCAAGGGCAGGTTCGCGGTCGTAAACGCCGACGGCAAGGTGGGTGCTTGTCCACGGCACAAGTCCGTTTTCCGTGCGCTTGTAGGCGGTCACAAGGCGATTTCGCTTGCTTTCCGGAACGTAGAAGCCGGTGTCCACCATGTCCAGCGGCTCAAAGAACTCCTTGCGGAGGAACTCGCCGAAGCGCATTCCGCTGACGACCTCCACCACCGCGCCGAGGATGTCCGCGCAGGTGGAGTAGCGCCAGTGCGTGCCCGGCTGGAAGGACAGCGGCTGCTGCCCCAAGCGGTTGCAGAACTCCACCGTCGGCACGCCGCCGCCCGCAAGGATTTCCTGCGTTGCTTCGTCGAACACCTTTGCGGCGTACTGCCCCGCTGGGTCGCTGTCGGGGTAGCAGACGCCCGCCGTCATGCCGAGCAGCTCCATCAGCCACGGCGCGCGGGTCGCGGGGCGAATCGTGCCCTGCTTATCGACGACGCGCGCATTCCGGAAGCCCGGCAGATAACGGTCTACGCCGTCCATCAGGTCAATCTGCCCGCGCTCCGCCAGCAGCATCACGGCGGCGGCCGTAATCGGCTTGGACTGGCTGTACAGGCGGAAGATGCTGTCGCGGTGAATCAGCCGCCCCGACGCAATGTCGGACATGCCCGCCTGCGTATAGAGCATTTCCTCCCCGCAGCGCCGTACCAGTACGCTGATGCCCGCGCACTCCTGCGCTTCGACAGCGGAAGCGAGAATATCGGTGACTTGTTCGTGAAGGGTCATGAGAATAACCTCCTTGCATGTTCTTCAGCAATCATTCGTCGCTTTCGATGAAATCTGGCAGCTGATGCAGCGTCACAAAGCTGCTATCCCGATAAATCGCCCGCAGCGACTCCGGCGTGTTCCCCTTGCTGCTGTCCGTCAGCCAGCTGGTGTGCCACACCATGAAGTACGCCCACGGGGCATTCGTCGCGTCCATTTCCGCGCGGGTCGGAATCTGTCCGCACTCGTGGAACACAATCGGCATCCCTGTCGGTGCAAGCGCGGCACATCGCCGGTATAAATCCCCCTGCGAACCGCCCTTGTAGCTGTCGCCGCCGAGAATATCCACCACGTCGTCCCCTGGATACCACGGGCGCAAATCCTCCGTCGCGTCAGAGAAGCCAAGCAACCAAATTAGATTCCGCAGGCCGTGAACATGCGTGTAGCGGTCGTACATCAGCCGCCACAGGCGCACGAAATTCTCCGCGCCGCCGCGACCCCACCAGAACCAGCCGCCGTCCATCTCGTGGAAAGGTCGCCAGAGAACGGGAACGCCATCTGACTGCAAGCGCTTCAGGTAGGGGACAGCGTGGTCAAGCCCATCCAGCAGACGGCGGTTCGCTTCCGTGCCGTCCACAAAAGCGGAAGCCCAGTCCAGTTCGCTTTCGCGGCATTCGGAGTAACCGGAGAAGAAATCCGCGCCCGTGTGCCAGCAGATGGTGGGAATGCCGCCGCGCGCCCACCAGTCCTTTGCGCGCTGCGTCACGCCCAGATAGTCGTTATCCATGAAATCCAGCCCTCGAATGGCAGGCTGACGGCCGGTGACATCGGTCAGATAGCTGATTTCATGCTCAGTAGAGCGGCACCATTGGCTTTCCATCTGCCCGGTCAGGCACTTGCCGGAAAGCGATTGCAGGTATTCATAGACGCGCCGAGCGGCGGGCAGCGGATTTTCCGCGCAGAGGGGACGGAACATAATGCTTCTCCTTTGCTTTGCAGGAATCTGCTTGCAGTATAGCAGGAAATGCCCGCCTTTGCAACGGGGTGGAAGAAATTCGTCTTGTTCCAGACGGTTGTTTGTGCTATACTTATTATGGGCGTTTATTGGAATGCTCATGAACCAGCGGGCATCACCGCTATGGGAGTTAATAAATGAAGCTGAAAAAATTGGAGCTGTATGGCTTCAAATCCTTTGCCCAGCGGACGGAAATCGTCTTTGATGAGGGCATAACGGGCATCGTCGGGCCGAACGGGTCGGGCAAGAGCAACATCGGCGACGCGGTGCGCTGGGTGCTGGGCGAGCAGAGCGCGAAAACCCTGCGCGGCGCGAGCATGTCCGACGTGATTTTCAACGGCACGCAGAAGCGCAAGCCGCTGTCGTACTGCGAAGTATCGCTGGTGTTTGACAACGATGACCATGCGCTGGCGATGGAAGCTGCCGAGGTTATGGTCACGCGCCGCGTCTACCGCAATGGCGAATCCGAATACTACTTAAACCGCACCGCCTGCCGCTTGAAGGACGTGGTCGACCTCTTCCGCGATACGGGCATCGGCAAAGAGGGATACTCCATCATCGGGCAGGGGCGCATTGACGAAATCCTCTCCCGCAAGAGCGAGGATCGCCGGCAGGTGTTCGAGGAAGCAGCGGGCATCGTCAAGTTCAAGGCGCGCAAGGAAGAAGCGGACAAGAAATTACAGCGGACGCTGGAAAATCTGGAGCGCGTCGATGATATTCTGGATGAACTGACGAAGCGCCTGAAGCTGCTGGAAGAACAGAGCCGCAACGCCCGCGTGTATCTGGAGCTGTCCACCGAATTGAAGGATTTGGACTTGAACCTTTTCCTGATTCGCTCCGACCGGGCGCGGGCGCGCTTGTCCGAACTGGAAAGCGAACTGCTGACCGTCCAGACGATTTTGGCGGACACGGAAAGCAACCTGACCGACAAGACCACCCGCCGCGATGAGACGCAGAACCGCATCGATCAGCTGGAAGAAGCCATCACGAAGGCGCGCACCGAACTGATGGAATGCGCCGAGCATGTGCACGAATCGCAGAAGAAACTCTCCGCCCTGCAAAGCCGCCGCGAGACGCGCAGCGAGAACCGCCAGCGCATCGTCCGCGAGCAGGAGGAAGCACAGGAGCGGCTGGCGGAAATCGAGAAGGATCATGCACGGATTCAGGCGGACGTGGAGAAGCAGCACAGCCTGATTGCCGACGCGGAGCAAATCCTCCGGGCGACGCAGGAAGCCGCCGAAAAGGCGCAGGCAAAGGAAAAGAAAGCGGACGCAGCGCTGGAAGCGCAGAAAGCCGCTGTCATTGACCAAATGAATCGCCTGTCCGATGTGCGCAACGACAAGACGCGCCTGAACACGATGCAGGCGCAGATGGAAACGCGCTTGACGGAAATTGAGGAATCCAGCGGGGCACTGCAGGAGCAGGAAGCTGCCCTGCGGGAAGCCTTGATTGCCGTCGAAAAGCAGCTAAAAACAGAAAATCAGCATCAGCAGCAGTGTCAGGAGAAGCTGGCGCAGGCGCGGCAAGCGTCGGATGAGGCGGATGCCGCGTATGCCAATTTGCGTGCGGATGTCGAAAAGCAATCCGCCGATATGCAGGCGGCGGCGAGCCGTCATAACGTCCTGACCGAAATGACGCGCGACATGGAAGGCTACAACATGGCGGTTCGCCGCGCGATGACCTACGCCAAGCAGCGCGGTTTGACGGGTGTCAAGGGCGTACTGGCGCAGCTGATGACCGTTCCGCAGGCGTACGAAACGGCGATTGATATGGCGCTGGGCGCGGCGCAGCAGAACATTGTCACTGACACGGAAGAGACGGCGAAGGAGCTGATTAACTACCTGCGCCAGAATCGGCTTGGGCGCGCGACGTTCCTGCCGATGAGCGCCATCCGCGGCAAAACGCTCTATGGCAATGAGCGCAATGCGTTGAAACTGCCGGGCTGCCTCGGCGTGGCGAGCGAACTGGTGCAGTGCGCGCCGGAATATCGCGGCATTGTGGAAAATCTGCTGGGGCGCACGGTGATTGCCGACAACCTCGACCACGGCATTCCGATTATGCGCGCGGGCAATCACGCGTTCCGCTTGGTGACGCTGGAAGGCGACGTGATGCACTCCGGCGGCTCGATGACGGGCGGTTCGGCGCAGTCGAAGGTGTCCAACCTGCTCAGCCGCGAGCGTGAACTGAAGGAATTGACTGCGAAGCTGCAAACCGGGCGCGCGGAACTGGACAAGTGCCGTCAGGAACTGACGCAGCGTCAGCAGACGGCGCAGGAGAAGCGGCAGAAGGTCAGCGACGCGGTGAACGCGCTGCATCAGCAGGAGATTGCCGTCGCCCGCGAACAGGCGCGCCGCGAAAGCGTATCCGCCGACCTGAACATCCATTTACAGCGGATGCAGGAGACCGAGCAGGCGCGCGTGCAGCTGCATCAGTCGCTGGAGGACATTCGCCAGCAGCTGGAGACCATTGAACATCAGCGCACGGGCGCGCAGGGCGACCAGAGCGCGATGGAGCAAAAGACCATTGAAATGCAGAATGCGCTGGTCAAGGCGCGCGCGGAAGCCAGCGCGGAAAACGACCGCCTGATGGTGCGCACGCTGCAATTGTCCGACCTGCGCCACGGCTTAAGCGACTTGGAGCGCGACGAAGCCCACGCGCAGCAGGATCAGGCGCAAATCCTCCGCGAACAGGAGCGCCGCGAACAGCTGCTGCACGAGATGGACGAACTGGACGCCATCGACGAGAATGACATGAAGCGCGAGGAAGCCGAATCCGCCCGCCGCCAGAAGGAACAGCTGCGGCAGGAGAGCGCCGCGCAGGCCATCGAGCAGCGACGTTCACAGGCGCAAAGTGACCTGCGCGACATCCTCAGCGACATGGAAAACCTGCACGAAGCCTACAACCGTGACAGCGAGAAGCTGCACAAGACCGAGCTGGCGAAGGCGCGCATCGAGGGCGACCAGAAGAATCTGCAAAACCGCATTTGGGACACCTACAAGCTGACCTACGCCGGGGCAGAGGAATTCCGCCGCACGCCCTTCGACGAGAAGGAAAGCGACCGCCGCGCCGCCGAGCTGCAAGGGCAGATTCGCGCGCTGGGAACGGTCAACGTCGGGGCGGTGGAGGAATACGCCGAAACCAAGGCGCGTGTGGACGACCTGACCGCTCAGCAGCAGGACTTGAAGCGCGCGGAAATGGACTTGCGCGAACTCATCGAGCGGCTGCTGATTCAGATGCGTTCTACATTCGTCGAGAACTTCTCGAAGATGCAGGGGTACTTCGCCGAGACGTTCACGCGCCTGTTCGGCGGCGGCCATGCGGAACTGAAGCTGATGGATCCGGACGACCCGCTGAACTGCGGCATCGAGGTCAACGCCCAGCCGCCGGGAAAGAAATTGCAGCTCTTGTCGCTGCTCTCCGGCGGCGAACGCGCGCTGACGGCGATTGCGATTCTGTTCGCGATGCTGAAATTGAAGCCCACTCCGTTCTGCATTCTGGACGAGATTGAAGCCGCGCTGGATGACGCGAATATCGGGTATTACGCAGATTATTTGAAGGAATACTCGAAGGGAACGCAGTTTATCGTCGTCACGCACCGCAAGGGGACGATGGAGCGCTGCAACAGCCTGTTCGGGGTGGCGATGGAGGAACAGGGCGTGAGCCGGATGGTGTCGGTGTCGCTGCAGGACTATCAGGAGTAAGGGAAAACTGAAAGGGGTATCACGGCGGACAAATCCGCCTGATGAAAAAGGAGGCTTTTCGCATGAGTGAGAACGAAAACAATCAGTATCGACTGCTGTCGCCTTGGGCGTATGTAGGCTATGGCATCCTGTTCACGCTTCCGGTCATTGGCTGGATTCTTGCCATCGTCTTTGCGCTGAATGACGACAACCTGAATCGCCGCAACTTTGCGCGCGGTTACTGGTGCGGCGTGCTGGTGGCGGTCATCGTGGTGGTTATCCTGTCGATTGTCGGGATGGTGATGGGCGTGTCGATCATGGATGGGTTCAGCAGCTATCAGTATAACTACCGATATTGATGAGGGGCTTATCAGAAGCGAGGCTGCCTGCCGAGTGCGGGCAGTCTTTTTTGCTGCCCGGATGGCGCAAGCAGCGGAATCCTCTTGTGAAGTTCCACAACAAATTGGGATGCTTTTGTTAGGAATGCCAAAATTATATTATTCAGAAAGAAAATGCTTGACTTTTTTTGAGGGGAGGGTAAAATGAAAGTAAGGAATCACGAGGGAGGGAAATGACGTGGAAATTCAAAGAAAAGGGCTGAATCGGGCATTTATCGTGCCGGCGGTGGTGCTTCGGCTGCTGGGCTTGATTCACGGGGCTCTTCGGTGTTGACCGCTTCTACCTCGGCTACAAACTGCTCACCGCGGGCGGCTTTGGCATTTGGGCGCTGATTGACTTCATCCGAATCGGCGTTGATTCGCTTCGTCCGGCGGATGGTTCGCCGTGGGTGGAGGAAACGCGCGACGAGAACATCCGCAGCATCGCCGCGAATATGCAGGCCATCGCCGAAAAGCTGGAGAAGCTGCAAGCACAGAGCGTTCCGGCAGAGGCACCCAAGCCGGAAGCGGACGACGAAAATCAGGAGACACACAAGGTGTCGCTGAAAAAATAACTTCCTAATGGCAATAACCGCAGGGCTGTCAGGCGCAGAACCCTTGGCAGCCTTTCGCGTGGGGAAAAATCCGCTTGCAAACTGCGCGAAAAACCAGTACAATAGAATCGTATCCCTGAATATCAGCATGAACGAGGTGCTTTTGATGCCTTTGTGGAAACGAACGCTGGCGGCGCTCCTGCTGGCGGTGATGATGATACTGCCCTTCGCATCGGCGGAGGATGCGGGGGAGGCCGTGCCGGATGACAGCGTGGAGTGGACGGAGGGCGCGGCGAACATCACGCGCGATTTGACCCTGAATGATGAGGGCGACGACGTGTCCGCCCTGCAAACCGCGCTGACGGATTTGTGCTATTACAGCGGCGACGTAACCGGGCGCTACGGCGAGGCGACCAGAACCGCGGTGGAGGATTTCCAGCGAGATTTTGCCCTTGCGGTGACGGGCATGGCGGACAAAGCGACGCAGGAAGCCATCTATGCGGCGGATTATCGCCCGCTGCGGCTGGGATGCGTGGGCGAGGACGTGCGGCAGACGCAGATTCGCCTGATGGCGCTGGGCTACTACACGGGCAAGATTTCCGGACGCTATCTGCCCGCGACACAGGAAGCCATCCGCCTGTTCCAGACGGCGAATGCCCTGCCGATTACGGGCGAAGCGGATGTGCAGACGCTGGAGCGCCTGTTCAGCGGCGATGCCATCAGCCGGGATTCGTCCGCCGCGGCGACGCCCACCCCTTCGCCCACGCCCGGAATGCACCTCTCGGATGAAACCACCACCCCGACGCCCGCGCCGACGGTGGCGTTCGTCAAGAAACTGCAATACAACAAGTCCAAGGGCGAAGAAGTCAAGCTCGTGCAGACCCGCCTGACGGAACTGGGGTACTATTCCGGCAACATCAGCGGCAATTTTCTGGGGCACACGCGCAACGCGGTGAAGGCATTCCAGCGGCAGAACGCGCTGAGCGTGGATGGCATCGTGGGCGAAAACACATGGAACGCGCTGTTCAACGATCCGGATGTGCGTGCCGCGGCTGATGATCCGAAGCCTACGCCCGAACCGACGCCTGTGCCGTTCGCCATCACGGTGGATGTCAACAATCAGGTGACGACCGTCTACGGGCGCGACGAAAACGGCGATTACACCGTTGTTGTGCGGCAGATGCTCTGCTCCACCGGCACGCGCAAGAATCCGTCGGATATTGGCACATTCACACTCAACGGGCGCACGGCGCGCTGGTGCTACTTCCCGGAGTGGGGCAGCCACGCGCAGTACTGGACGCGCATCAACTCGTCCATTGCGTTCCATTCCGTCATTTACAACACGGTCAATACGATGGATTTGTCGGTCAAGTCCTACAAGAACCTCGGCAAGCGCGCGTCGCACGGGTGCATTCGCCTGACCGTTGCGGATGCGAAGTGGATTTACAACAACTGCGGGGCAGGGACGGTCGTCACGATTCGCGACGACATGCCCGCCGACCCGGAACTCCGCGCCGCGCTGAAGCTGCCCTCGCTGAACACGAAGAACATGCTGCCCTACGTCACACCGCAGCCGACCGCCGAGCCGGATTATCGCGCCGGGACGATGCCGCCGCAGCCCTTCCGGACGCTGAAAGTGAACAGCTCCGGCGAGGATGTGTACTGGATGCAGCGGAAGCTGACGGATCTTGGCTACTATTCGGGCAAATGCTCCGGCACGTTCCTGGCAGGTACGCAGAACGCGGTGAAAGCGTTCCAGAAGGCGAAAAGTTTGTCTGCGACGGGGACGGCGGATGTCAAGACGCTGAAGCTGCTGTATGCGGAGGAACTGTCGGCGACGCCCACGCCGGAGGTCACGGCGGATGACCGCACGCCGGAGCCGCTGCCGACGCCGGCGGCGGGGCAGTGAGATTGAAATCCTGCGCGGCGAATTTGAAAATAGTATAAAAATAGAACGCGCTCGTCAGCGGAAAGGCTGGCGGGCGCGTTTGCATTTGCGCACAATTGACGATGCTTGAAAATTGTGCTATATTCCCCGGCGTGGCGCGGAAATCGACCATTTTCTTGCTGTCGTGAACGCCGGGGGGCTGGCTGTCATTTTGCGTACGGCTGACCGCAGTATGTGCAGCGCGGCGCGCTGCTGCGTCGGCCGCTGTTCTTCGCGCCGCAGCCGGGGCAGATCCACTGCACGAATGTGCCCTCCGGCGTGTACAGCGCAACCGTGCGCGTCGCAGCGTTAATCTGCAGGTTTTGCAGGTATCCCGTGCCGATGAGCGATCTGAGCTGCTCAAGGGCTTTGCTGGAGGAGAGAACCGTGCCCAGCTGGTCAAAGGTCAGGCTTTCTTCGGTCAGCGGGAGCAGCGCGCCTGCGATACGGCGCGCGCAGGCTCTGCGGTATGCATGGCGAAGAATGCGAAAGACAGGCGTTATGAGCGCAGCGAATAGGAAAATACCCATCACGCCGGACAGCGTTTTCCCCTGCGAAAACATCTTTATCGTCGCGGAGACGGTCGCCGCCGCAAAAATGGCACAGACCAGCACAACGGGAATATCCGTTTTTTTCTTGGCGACAGCCTTTGCGCTCAAATATGAATTGGTGATGTTTGTCATTGCGCGTCTACCGCCGCCTGACAGGTTTCAAATGCCTCGTAGGGATCGCCGCCGCTTAGTACCGCCACGATGCCGTCGCCGTAATCTTCCATATAGCTGTGCGGCATGGCGAACAGGTAGAACAGCTCGTTCTCACCGGGGAGAACGTCCTCCACCAGGTTGCAGGAGCGGCAGGAGATATAGAATTCGTCTCCATCCAGATCGAGGCGGAACTGTGCATAGTAGATCTCGTTGTTGACCAGCGTGGTGAACACGGCCATCTTTTCAAAGACCTCCCGGGTTCCGTGAATCGGTGCGTCCACGGACACGGACAGCATATCATCGTAGATATAAACGGTTATAAAGGCGTACTCCATCGAGTTATCGACGGAAAAGGGCACGGTGAAGGTATAGTCGTCATATTCATAGGGGAATTCATTTTCTTCCAGAAAATTCTTCACCAGACTGGCCATTTGATCCTCTTTGCTCGTCGGAACAGAATCAGCGAAGGCCGCGGAAAACATCAGCAGTGCGGTCAACAGGAAAACGATTATTTTCTTCATGGGGGAAGATCCTCCTCTTTTTGTTTGATCAATGAAAAAGAAATGACGGTCGCTCGTTCCGCGTAGCACAGCGCAGTGCTTCATTCAGAAACGGCATTATTTTGCGGAGTCTTCCGGCGCGAAATGGATCAGCATAGAGCCAAAATAGTCCATATCGCAGCCTTTTTCCGTGGGCACGATGTACAGCGCCTGTGTGTAATAGTTGATGACAATGCCGTCGACCTCGCCCGCTTCTGTGGGCGCTTTGCCAAAGACCCATGTGAGACCGGGAATATCCGCGCCTGCTATGACCAATTTGACGGTGCCGTCCTCATGGAAGAGAAGGGAATACTCATAATTGCCCAGCTGCGCGGCGGTCATGTTGTAGCCGCTTACATCCGCGTCGGTCATGACGTACTTCTTTTCCAGCATGATTTCGGCGCCGGCGGCGGGTTCGGGCGTGCCTGCGGGATTGAATTCCGCAGTTGGTTCGGCGGCCGTTTCGGGGGCATCGCCGGTACGCTCGTACCACAGCGTGAGGTCGCTCATTTCAAGGCTGAGCGTTCCATCCTCGCGCAGCGTGACGGCAGTCTCGCCGTTCAGGATGGAGATGAGCAGCGTGAAATTGTCCATGCGGCAGGATAGACCGTCCAGCGTCATACTTTGCAGGGTCAGGTCGCAGGTAGTGCCGTAAATAACCAGCGTATCCCCCGCCATTTCAGCGGCTTCAGCGGGCAGCGTGATGCCGTCCGCTGTGACGCGCGCAAGCGTCCAGAAGCCCCTGAAATCGTCGATAATGGCGCTTTCGTTGATGCTCGGGACGGCCGCGCTTGAGGCTTCCGGCTTCTCGCGGCTGAACGTCATGGTCACGTCGTCCATGGAAACCGTGAGGAGCGCGTCCTGCAGCGTGAACGATATGCCGTCCGCCATGAGTACGCCGTCCTGCATGGCGCAATGGATGCTGTCCACGTCGCCGTTCGTGTTCATTTCAGCCGCACCGTCCGCGCCGAGGGTGAAGGTCACATCCAGGCCCATGTCAGCCAGCGGATAGGGTGTGCCCCCTATCTCCATGCGCACGCCGTACCACACGCCCAGATATTCATCGGGAATGCCAGCGCTCTGCGCAACAGGTTCGGGAATGGGGGTGGGTTCAGGCGCAACTTCGGGTTCAGCCGCGTCTAACGTGCCGGACTGCGCGGGCGCGGCAGTTTCCACGCTTGCATCCAGCTTCAGGGTGGGGAGCAGCGCGGGCAAATCGGGCAGCGCGGGCTGCGTGTGGGCGCATGGCTCGGTGATTACGGTAACTTCGCTGCGGTTTTCGCTCCAGCTCTGGCAATTCTGAGCGTGCCTGAGGTTTTCTTCGCTCATACCTTCGGGTACGCGCACAGTCAGCTTGGGCGCGACGTTCATCATCAGTCCCATAGGGGATGCGGTCAAATCGCAGCCATCGAAGCAGATTTCGGCAAGGTTCGGGCAGTTGACGATACAGTTTTCGCCGAAGTCCTTCATCTTGCTGGTGAAGTGCAGGCTGGTCAGGTTCTTGCATTCAGTAAACGCGCCGTATTCCACACGCTCCGCGTCGGCGACGAAGGAACTGAGACCGGCAAAATTGAACGCCTGCTGGCCGATCCTTATGAGATGCTCGCCAAAGTACAGGTTGCCCAGCGGCCCTGCGCTGTCGAAGGCGTAGTTGTCGATTTCGCGCACGCCGTTGACGAAGATTACGTTGTTCAGGCTCCGGCAGAGCATAAACTGATTGCCGCCGGTGCTCTCCAGGGGCGCGTAGCAGACGAAGGTCTCCAGCTGCTGGCAGTAGGCGAGCATCATGTCCGGCAGCTCTTTGATTGTTTCGGGCAGCACCAGCGTGCGCAGGCGCACCCACTCGGTACGGTCACTCGTCACAGAGGAATCTGTATAGTCATGGCACGCGTCAAAGGCGTTGTAGTTTTTGAAGCCGACCACGGTTACGCCGTTGATTTCGCGCGGCACGACCACATCCACGTCAGTTCCGACGTAGGCGGCGATCAGACCGGTATCCGGATCAAACTCAAAGTTCTCGGCGGGAGTTGGCTCGAAGGGCATCTTTACGAATTTGCTTACTTCGCCTTCGCGCAGCATGGGGTCGTACCACGGGCGCTGGAGCGTCTCGTTCCACGCGGCAAGCTGCTCATCGGTCGCGTCGGCGGGCAGACGCAGATCGGCGCTCGTGCCCTCGACGGCGGAAAGCGGGAAACTGCCGGCGGTGGGGATGACCATCTTCGTCAGCTTTGTGTTCGCGAAGGCTCTCTCGCCCACGGAAGCGGCAGCGTTCAGCTGTACACGCTCCAGCGCGGAGCCTTCAAACGCACCTGCGCCAATGGCGGTCACGTTCTGCATTTCGGCGGTTGTCAGCGAAGTATTGGCAAACGCGCCCGCGCCAATGGCGGTCACGTTCTGCATTTCGGTACTTGTCAGCGCGGTATTGGCAAACGCGCTGTCGCCGATTTCGGTCACGCCCGCGCCCAGCGTGAGCACGGTCACGCCGCTGCCCTCGAACATATGCGCCGGGATTGCGCCGAATTCGACGGTCACGTCGCTCAAAGCGGGCAGATTTGCAAACACGCCTGCGGGGATAATCGCCGGATCGCACTGAATCACCAGCTTTTTCAGCCCTGTCAGGCCGTCGAGCGCGCCTTCGCCGATGGTGGTCAGCGAGTTGGGCAGGGTCAGGGCTTCCAGCTGCGTGCAGCCCGCGAACGCCCGCGCACCGATGGTGGTCACGGAGTCGAACAGATCCACGTTCCGGAGGGAACTGTTCATGAAGGCCTCCGCGCCGATGGTGGTGAATTCGTCGTTGTGGGCGACGGAGAAGTATTCAATGGTCTGGCTGCCCTTGAACACGCCGTCGCCCAGACCGATCACCGCCTCCTTTGAAACGGTGAGATGGGGGTGAATGCGTGTCTTTGTGCCGGTGTATTCGGTCAACACGCGGTTTTCGTACCGATACGCGCCCTTCTCAGGAGATTGGGCAGTCGGATCCTGCGCGCGCCACACGCGGCAGGGAAGCCCAAGCGCGTCCACATACGCCTGCCACTGTTGCATCTCCTGACGAGTGCCGTGCGCGTTCAGGTCGATGTCGTACAGATAATCGCAGCCCGCGAAGACGTCCTCGCCCAGCGTGGGCGCGGTCAGGCTTTCCAGAACGATGTACTGAATGTTGTAGTCGCCCTTGAAGGCGCGGGAGCCAATCGACTCAAGCGTCGAGGGCAGATAGAGATTGCCACCCATGTTGCTGCAGGCTTCAAACGCGCTTTCGCCGATGGTTTTAAGCCCCTCGGGCAGCGTCAGAAAGCCTTTGATGCCGGCAAAATAGAAGGCGTATGCGCCGATATGCTCCAGCCCCTCAGGCAGCTCCAGAACGCTGCTCTTGTAGGCGTTGTAAAACGCGCTGTCGCCGATGAACTTCAGCGTGGAGGGGAAGTGAACGCGGGCCAGCGTTTCGCAGTTATAAAACGCGCGATCGCCGATGGTTTCCAGCCCTTCAGGCAGTTCCAGCAGCGCCAGATAGGTGTGGCGCGCGAACGCCTCGGGACCGATGGCCTTTACCGGCGCGCCGCCGATGGTTTCGGGGATGGACAGATAAGTGGCGTAGCCGTTGTAGGAGGTAATCGTGCCGGTGGAAGCGTCGAAATCGAACTCCGATTCCACATAGCCGTTGTTCTCCACAATCACGGCGTTTTTGCCGCTGGGCTGGACGCTTACTTCACTGCCGGCATTTTCAAACGCCGCTATATAGGCGTCCAGCTGGTCGTCCGGGACGTAAGCCGTCGCGCCCTCAGGCAGAAGGCTGAAGCAGTCAATGTCGATTGCAGGGCATACACCCTCAAAGGTAATCTTGCGCAGCGAGTCGCAGTATCTGAATGAAGCGTCGCCGATATAGCGCACGCCTGCGGGAATGGTAACCTCCGTCAGCGCCGTGCAGCTGAAGAAGTTCATGCGGTTGATGACCACAAGGCTCTGGGGCAGGGAAACGCGGGTCAGGTTGTCGCATGTGCTGATAGCGTTGCTCCGAAGCTCCAGCACGGTTTCGGGCAATGTCAGCGAGGTGATGGTTTCCCCGCGGAACACGCTGACACCGATCACATCCACCGTGAAACCGTCCAATTCGCCGGGCACAACCACGTCGCCGCCCGCACCGTTATAGCCACGGAGTATGCCGTAGTTCGCGTCATAATTCCAGTCGGCAGCTTCGCCCGACGCCGTGACGCAGGTCACCAGCATCAGCAGGAAAAGAACCAGGCATAGCCTTCTTTTCATGAATTGATTCCTCCATTTCTTCATCATAATATTAGAAGACAAGCGTGTTAAATCCGTTTTCCTCCATCAGTTGCGCAAAAAATGTTTGATTGCCGAAGCCTTTTCGCAGCACCCCTTGGGATCGTCTTTTCATGGCGGTCGCTCCTTTCTCACAGCGCATCCAGCGCGGCAGTCAGATAGGCGTGGGTAACGGAAGCATAGAGGAAAGCATCAATCAATCGATCCTGCCGGACAGTCATCACCCGGTGCGCCAATTCCGGATCGACGTTTTCATCACACAGCAGCACGAATTTGCAGTTCGGCATTACCTTGCGTACGCACGCGATCAGATTCAGTCGATTTTCCAGCGTGTAGGCGGGAAGACGGCTGACCTCCATCAGCAGAATATCCGCCTGCATGGTCCGGCAGAGTGAGAAGGTATCGCTGGTTTTTCCGGGCAGAACCTGCTCCACGCGGAACTCTCCTGTTTCCGCAAGCGTCCGTGCGACGGCCTCTGATAAAAGCATGTTTTGCATACTGACAACGATGCTTCTCATAGAACTCCCCCCTTATACGTTAAGAATAGCAGAAATGAAAGTGCTGCACATCAACCAAATGGCTATTTTTCGCACCCCAAAACAAAAAAGCCGCCCGCAGGCAGCTTTTTGCTGTGATATTCAGTTTTTTCGGTTCAGGATCACCAGTCCGATTTCCCGCGCCCGCACGGCCAGCTCGGTACGATTTCTGAAGCCGGTCTTTTCCAGCATGTTGAGGATGTGCGTCTTGACGGTTGCCACGGACATGTGCAGTCGCTCGGCAATCTCCTGATTGGTGTCGCCGCCGGTCATTTCGCGCAGCACCTCCAGCTCGCGGCTGGTGAATTGATAGCTGCTGGCAAGCCCTAATTGCAGCTCCGGCGTTGCGTCCGGATAGACGGATTCGCCCGCCATCGTGCGCGTCATCACGTCCAGCAGGCTTTCGCGCTGCTCCTCCTTGTACCAGAAACTCTCCACGCCAATCTCTCGCGCGCGGCTCAGGTAGGAGCATTCCGGCATGGAGGTCACGATGATGATTTTCATCTGCGGGAAGGTACGCTTGATCCGCTCCGCTGCGTCCAGCCCACTCTCGCCGCCGCGCGTGACCACGTCCATGAGAATCAGATCCACGGGAAAGCGCAGGCAGTATACGTCCGCCAGCGCGGCGTTGTCGATGGACAGCGCCACCTCAAAGCGCTCCGACGCCTGAATCCGCAGTTCAAACAGCTCGCGGGGCATGGTCTGATCCTCGACAATCATGACTTTGTATTTCATGGAATCCCCTGCCTCCCCTCGAAAAATGTCAGCGTCAGTTCAAAACGCGGGGCGTGAGCAATCTCCATTGCGCCGCCAGCGGCTTCCACCCGTGCGCGCAGCGCGGTCAGACCGCTGCCTTCAACGATGGGGCCTGCCGGCGTGCTGCCGTCGTTGAGATAGCGAACGCGCCAGCCGGACGCGGTTTTCCCGCCGATAATCTCCAGCCGTCTGCCGCCCGCGTGGCGTACCAAATTCGTCAGGCATTCATGGGCGGCGATTTCTACAAGCTGCGCGCTCTCCGTGCCCTCCGCCGGAAATACGCCGCGGCGCTCGATGGTCACGCCGATGGCGCGCGCGGCGCGGGCAAGCTGATCAAATGTGTCGACAGGCTGTTCATCCGCATATTTTCCCAGCAGCAGCCGAACGTTCTGCCGCCACGCGGCGCGGACGCTTTCCGCATCGCCCTGCGCGCCGGAGAGAAACTGACGGGTCTGCAGGAGCGCGCGGCCAATCTGGTCGTGAACGCGGGTCTTGGCGCGCAGAATCTCCTTTTCCCGCGTCGCTTCCTGTACGTCCTGCCCATATTGCCGAAGCCGCCGGTTCATGCCTTTCAGGCGAAGATTGTCCTTTTCCACTTCCCGCTGGAGCCGAGCTTCCTCGGTGATATTCGTGCCGGTGATTTGGTAAATGTTTTTTCCTGCCATCTCCATCTGTACGCGCTCAAAGCTCCATGTCTGACCATTTTCCAGCGTGACGATAGGCTGCGATTCAATCGCTTTCCAGAAAACGTTCGCGTTGAGCAGCGCTTCTCCCGTGAGCAGATGACTCAGTTCGTCCATTTTGAGGTTCTTCAGGCAGGGCAGCCCGTTTTCCCACGCAAAACACAGCGCGCTTGGCAAATGGTCACAGCTTTCCTTGATGGAAACCGGCGAAAGCTGCCGCCTGCTTTTGCGCCGCAATAGAAGCAGTGAAGAAAGGCTGAGCACCGTGAGGAGCAGCGCCGCAGTCGTCCACGGCGCAGGCGAGAGCGCCGCGCTTTCCGGCAGCCGGGAAAGCAACATTGCCAGTGCTGCAAAATCCAGCGAAACGATGGTCAGGCAAATTGCGTACACAAAGGGGCGATGGCAGCGCACGGCGCTCATGCAGCCGAACAAATCGGCAACCGTTCCGATTAGCAGCAATGTGCACATCAAACCGGCGTAAAGCGGAGTCATGCGCGCTCACCTCCCAGGTCAAAAGCGAGCGTTGCACACAGCGCGCCATCCGCATCGTCAATGGTTATCTTCCCCAGAACCTTATATTTGTCCACATTCGGCAAACCTGCCGCGTCTTCCATCATCAGGCGAATGGAAAAACGCCTGCCGCATTCCACGCGCACCATCAGCGCGCTGAGCGAGGGCAGCGCTGCCTCCAGACAATCCTCGAAGAAGTCGTAAGCGCTCTGCGCATGGCAGCTGCATACGCTGTCTGTTCCTTCCTGATGGAGCGCGCAGACAGCGCCGTACTGCGTCAAATAAGTCAGCGATTCTCGGAGGCAGTGGGTCAGCTCGTCCACGCGGACGACCGCTTTCTTATCGCAAATCAGCGCAAGATTGACCCGCCGCTTGACATACGCGCCCAGCAGACAGATCTGCTTTAATTTTTGAATATCCAGCTTTTGAACGCTTTCTTCGCCCAGAAGCTGGTTGATTTGAAGCAGCTGAGGCTGCACGAGCGCAATCATCTCGTCCATGAGCCGATTTTTTTCTTCAATCTGCGCGCGCTGACGCTTCAGCTCGTTTTCCGCCTGAATCAGCTCGTTTTCCTCCGAAAGCTGGGTGTTGATTTCGGCAAGCTGCGCCTGAATCCGATTGATTTTCGAAATATCCTCCACCCAGTACACGCGCCCGTCCTGCACCGGCGCGCTTTGCAGCCGCGTGTCCGCGTTCAGCAGAATCGCCTCGCGCGCCGCTGCGTCCAGTTGACAGGCGGTGAGCTCCGGCGCATTTTTCGCGCGGTAGATGGGGACGCCCTGCTCGTCCACAATCTGCGCGGCAACAGTGGATTCGGAAAAGAAATAGCGGTAATGGTCGTTGGTTGGCAGCAGCCCCACCTGCAGGCAGCTCTCCCAGAACGCCGCAAACGTCAGGCAGCAGCATTCCGGTATCTTGTGGAACGTGTAGATGTTAGCAAAACTCAGCGCGCACAACGCAAATCCGCCCAGAAATACACAGAGTGGCACCCATGCGTATCGCCTGCTTTCAGACACGCGGCACTTGCAATAGATAACAGCCCCGGTTGCCAGCAGCAGAACGACAATCCACGCCATGGCGAGATAGTACACCCAGCCGTGAATATAGTCGGCTGATAGCGTTGCAGCGCCCGGCGCGGCACGGAAGGCCATCTGGTGCAGATCGTTGGTCAGCACGCCGCCAATCAGGCATATCGCCGGAAGAAACAGCAGATACCACCGGAGCGAAAACGTGTCGCCATCGCGCCGCCCAAGCTGCAGCGCGGCGAACAGGCTGAACAGCGGCGCAAGAATCTGCGGCACATAATACAAATACCACAGATAGCGTGTAACAGTATCGTCGTTGAAAAAGCGATATTTAACCGTACGCAGGAACAGCCACAGCACGGCCATGGCGCATCCAAGCAGCAGCCAACGCCGATCACCGCGGTGCAGAATCCTGCGAGATATGGAAAAGCCCCAGCCCATGGCCAGACCGATGTAAATCAGGTTGGTCAGCAGAAAGAAAGCGGCAGAGGGCAGCGGAGCGCCCACGCGATCCGCCTGGCGAAAAAAACCGGCAAGAACGAACAGACCAAGCGCAAGGCAGAGCTTCGCAATGGATTTTCGTTTTGCGGCAGCCATATATCCACCTCCTGCCCGTATTTGAAAGAACAAATATTATACTATTTCCAGATTCACCTGCGCCATCTGCTTGCGCCTTTTCATCTGGAAATAGTATTATACCATACAAGCGGCTGAAAAACCAGTGTTTTCAAGACAAACGAACGGGCAGGAGTCTTTCGTAGACTGTCCCGCACTGGTTTATCCGCACGGTATGCCTTGTTCCTCCGCAGAGATGGGCAGTGTCAGCTCGATCACGGTTCCGTCTTTGCCGCTCTCCGTGATGCGCACGCTGCCGCCGTGGAGATGAGCGATTTCCCAGACCAGTGATAAGCCCAGCCCCACGCCGCCCTTTTCCCGGCTGCGGGACTTGTCCACCCGGAAGAAAGGCTGAAACACGCTTTCTCTGAAGTTTTCCGGGATGCCGCAGCCCGTATCCCTGACCTCGATGACCGCGCTGCTGCCCCGGCGCGACGCGGCGACGCGCACGCTGCCGCCCGGATGATTGTATTTTACGCCGTTCTCCACCAGGTTGAAAATCGATCGATATACAAGCACGTCGCTGCCGGTAATCCAAAGATCTTCGCCGGATTGAGAGAGCGCCACGCCGCTCTTTTCCGCCAGCGGCGACAGATCTGCCAGCACCTCCTCAATCATGGGGGCAAGCTGGATTTTGTCCGTGCGCGGCACAGCCTTCAAGTCGCTCATATCCAGCAGCGTCCGCACCATTTTGGATAGCCGCTCGGTCTGCTCCCGCAGCATGGAAATCGTTTCTGCGGTTTCCGGACGATTATCTCCGTGGTCTGTGGCCATGTACAGATCCAGCCGCGCCTGCATCAGCGCCAGGGGCGTGCGCAGTTCATGGGCGGCGTTGCCCACAAACTGCTGCTGTGCGTCGAACGCCTGATTCAACCGCAGCAGCATCTGATTGATGGCACGGCTCAGCCGGCTGAACTCCACGGCTTCATCCTCACTGAGGGTGATTTCCGTCAAACTCTGCAGCTGCACGCATTCTGCTTTTGCGGTAAAACGCTTCAGCGGTTTCAGCGCTTTTCCGCTGACGAAATATGCCACCGCGCCGCCCAGCATCGTCACCGCCAGCGCGATGTACCAGCCGCGAATGCAGAAACTGTGCTTCGCGCCGCTCAGCTCCAACACGAACTCTCCATTGAAGCGCTCCGACAGATCCTTCCACTGCTCGTCAGGAATGTCGACGCGGATGGCCTGCGGATCCTCCTGCACATAGTGCATCACATAATTGCCGATGGAGTCCATATAGGCATGGCCAGTGGAGCATAAAAGCGTTTTCATGGTCACACAGGCAGTCGCCAGCAGCAGAATGGTCAGCAGTGTGATTCGCCATTGCAGAGAAAGGCGTTTCAAAAGTCGTTTCATGGCTCACGGCCTCCCATCAGATAACCCTCGCCGATGCGGTTCAGAATCGGGTCATAGCCCAGCGCCGCTTTCAGCTTTTTGCGCAGGGATGAGATGTGCACCCGGATGGAGTTGCTGAAGCTGTTCACGCTGCCGTCCCACACATGCTCCATCAGCTCTTCCTGGCTTACCGGCCGTCCCTGGTTAAGGAGCAGGTATTCCAATATGCCGTTTTCCTTGCGGGTCAGCGCGACGACCTCGCCCCTTACCTGTGCCGTCCGTTTTACCGTATCGAAGGACAACTCCCCGCAGCGCAGCACCGCGTCGTGCTGCACAAAGCTGCGCCGGGTCAGACTGCGCACCCGCGCCTCCAGCTCCTCCAGATGAAAGGGCTTGACCAGATAGTCGTTGGCGCCGCAGTCCAGCCCTTCCACCTTGTCGCTGATTCGGCTGCGGGCGGAGAGAATCAGCACACGGGTTTCCCGGTCCTGCTCCCGCAGCGTTTTCAGCAGATCCATGCCATCCCGTCCAGGCAGGTTCAAATCCAGCAGAAGCAGGTCGTACTTCTCCGTCAGCAGCCAGTCCAGCGCGGAATCGCCGTCATAGCAGGCATCCACCTCGTAGCCCTTTTGCTTCAGGCTTTTGACCAGCGTGTCGCACAGTGCCCGCTCGTCCTCCACAATCAAAATCCGCATACTGCGCCTCCTTTGCGCTCGTGTGATCATGTCCAGTATAGCATATCGGCATAAAATGCGCATAAAATTTTCTGTTTTAACGTAGATTTTACCCCCGCTATCGTATAATGAGCCTGCGAGAAGACAAAAGGAGGGAACCTTCATGAATCTCATTTCATCGGCTGCGGGCAGGCGCGTCGTGAGGCTGGGCGTGCTGATACTGGGCGCGGCGATGCTGATTTACGGCGCGCAGCGGGGCGAGGCCGCCACGGTGCTGTCCAAGGCAATCCGAATCTGTCTGGAGTGCGTGGGCATTGGATAAGAAGAAAAAGAACTCGAAGAGTCCACCCGTTTCCGGCTTTCTCGCCCGGTTTCGGGGACTTGCGCAGGCATGTGCCGCGCTGCTGACAAATCCGCACCTGCCCAATCTGCTTAAGGGGCAGATTTACCGGGGAAAGGGCAAGACCGTCTGCGTGCCGGGGCTCAACTGCTACTCCTGCCCCGCCGCAACAGGCGCATGCCCCATCGGGGCGGTGCAGTCGGTAATCGGCTCGTCCAAATTCAAGTTTTCCTATTATGTAACAGGCACGCTGATTCTGCTGGGGGTACTGCTGGGGCGGTTTGTGTGCGGCTTTCTGTGCCCTTTTGGGTGGTTTCAGGAGCTGATTCATAAGATTCCATTGCCCAAGAAGAAGCTGTCCACGAAGAAGCTCAGACCGCTGCGGTATCTCAAGTACCTGATTCTGCTGCTGACGGTGACGCTGCCGCTGATTTTCACCAACGAGGTGGGGATGGGCAATCCCTTCTTCTGCAAGTACCTGTGCCCGCAGGGCGTACTGGAAGGCGCGATTCCGCTGTCCCTCGCCAGCGAAAGCGTCCGAAGCGCACTGGGCAGCCTGTTTACATGGAAGAGCGTCGTGCTGGGCGCAGTGGTCGTCTTGAGCCTGCTGTTCTATCGCCCGTTCTGCAAGTGGCTATGCCCGCTGGGAGCGTTCTACGCGCTGTTTAACCGGGTATCGCTGACGGGAATGCAGGTGGACGCGCACAAATGCGTTCACTGCGGCAGGTGCGAGAAAGCCTGCAAGATGGACGTGGACGTGACGAAGACACCGGATCATCCCGAATGCATCCGTTGCGGCATGTGCGTCAAGGCGTGTCCCACGGGCGCGGTCAGCTTCCGCTGCGGGCTGAGCCGCGGGGCAAAGGAAAAAGAGAATCCAGCCGGCAAACAAGCCGTGGAGAAATAATCACAGAAAAGAAACGGAGGACATTTTCAATGAAGAAGACCTGGATTGCGCTGCTGCTGGCGCTGTGTATGCTGACCACCATAGGAGCGGCGTCTGCCTGCTGCACTTCCGCCTGCTGCACGAAGCCGTCCGGAACGGACGAGGCACAGACCATGGAGGAAACCTGCCCCTGCGTGATGGATGGCAAGAACATGAATGACTGCGCCTGCATGACGGGCATGTGCGATGAAAAGTGCAGCTGCGGGGAAAAATGCGACTGTGCCGAAAAGAAGCTGGAAATGCTGACCGCTGAAATGAACGCCGTGTTCGAGAAAAACATGGATCTGTGGAACCGGTTCTTCGGCATGATGGACAAGCAGCCCGACATGGGCATGAGTTACGCCGATTACCTGACGGAGCAGCTGGAACTGAAGAAGGAAAAGTTCACGGAGGATGAGTACAAGCTGCTTCAGCAGGACATTGAGACCATCCGTCGGCTGGACGAAGAGATGGAAAAGCTCATGCCGAAAGACGACGTGACGGCGGGCTCCGACATGGCGCTGGAGAGCGGCGTGGTGACGGCGGAAGGCGGCATCGTCATGGGCGGCGAAGGGATGATGATGACGGACGGCAGCATGGATGACAAGGACATGCGTGTGGAAGATGATTCGGCAGAGAAATTCCCTGCTTTCGAGGGCATGGATCTGGACGGTAATCCCGTGAGCAATGAGCTGTTTAAGGAGAATTCCGTCACGGTGGTCAACTTCTGGTTCTCCGCCTGCGCTCCCTGCATCGGGGAACTGAGTGAACTGAACGCACTCAACGAAGAACTCAAGCTGAAGGGCGGCGCGGTGATCGGCATCAACGCGGACACCATCGGCGGCGACGAAAGCATGATCATGGAAGCCAAGAACATTCTGGAAAAGAAGGGCGCCATGTATCAGAACATTTACTTCCCTGCGGAAAGCGAGGCAGGAAAGCTGACCTACAGCATCACGGCGTTCCCCACCACCGTGGTGGTGGACCGCAACGGCAACATGGTGGGCGAGCCAATTCTGGGCGGCATCAACAGCGAGAAGCAGATGAAGACGCTGCAAGCCTTGATTGACGAGGCGCTTGCCCGAGACGCGGCGATGCTGGACAAGGACATGCTGGTGAAGCCGGACGGCAAGTAATCGCCGAAGCGGCGCAGGCAGTGTCTGCTGGAAATACGATAAACGCGCTCGTCAGCGGAAAGGCTGGCGAGCGTTCTTTTGATGCTGGAAGGGAAAATTGGGGACGGGGAATTTCAAAGGCGACACCGCACCACTCGGCGGCGCATTTTATTTGACATTTCCCGCAAAAGCAGTATAATAAAATAGAGATTCGCATCTATCGCGCCGAATCCCGCCATCAACACGCAAAACGAGGGACATCATCATGCCAATCCGCATTCCGAACGACCTGCCCGCCGCCAGCGCGCTGCGGAGCGAAAACATATTCGTCATGACCGACACGCGCGCGAAAACGCAGGATATTCGCCCGCTGAAAATCCTCCTGTTGAACCTGATGCCCACCAAAATCGCCACCGAAACGCAGCTGGCGCGCCTGCTGGGCAACACGCCGATTCAGGTGGAGCTGGAACTGCTGATGGTGAAGTCCCACGTCGCGAAAAACACGTCCGAGGAGCACATGCTCGCGTTCTACAAGACGTTCGATCAGGTGTGCGGCAAGACGTATGACGGCATGGTCATCACCGGCGCGCCGGTGGAGCGGATGGCGTTCGAGGACGTGGAATACTGGGACGAGCTGTGCGCCATCTTCGAGTGGACGAAAACGCACGTCACGTCCACGTTCCACATCTGCTGGGGCGCGCAGGCGGGGCTGTATTACCACTGGGGCGTGCCGAAGTACATGATGGAGAAAAAGCTGTCCGGTGTGTACCGTCACCGCGTCGTGCATAAAAACAGCATCCTCTTCCGCGGCTTTGATGATACGTTCATGGTGCCGCACAGCCGCTACACGACCGTCCGCCGGGAGGATATATTGGCGCATCCGGAGATGAAAATCCTCGCCGAAAGCGACGAAGCGGGCGTGTATGCAATTTCCACCCACGGCGGACGGCAGATTTTCATCACCGGTCACAGCGAATACGACGCGGACACGCTGGAGAAGGAGTACCTGCGCGACAAAGCCGCTGGTCTCCACCCCGATGTGCCCTGCAACTACTATCCCGATGACGACGACACCCGCGCGCCGATTTGCTCGTGGCGCTCGTCGGCAAACCTGCTGTACTGCAACTGGCTGAACTACTTCGTTTATCAGGCGACGCCGTACGATTTGAACAGCGTCGGCATTGTCGTTATGGATGATTTCAAGGAACAGCACGAATAAAGAACCGCCGCACCTCCAGCAAACGGAAGTGCGGCGGATTTTCTTTACCCCTCCTGCGCGCGAATCTTCTCCAGATAGTCTTCGTAGCCGCAGTAGTAGTCGGCAATCGTGCCGTCGGGCTTGATTTCAATGATGCGGTCGGCGATGGTCGTGATGAACTGGTGGTCCTGCGACGTGAAAATCACGTTGCCGGGGAAGTTGATCAGCGCGTTGTTGACCGCCGTGATGGATTCCAAATCGAGGTGGTTGGTGGGCTGGTCGAGCATGAGGAAGTTCGCGCCGGAGAGCATCATGCGGGAGAGCATGACGCGCACCTTCTCGCCGCCGGAAAGCACACTGACGGGCTTGTACACGTCGTCACCGGAGAAGAGCATCCGGCCGAGGAAGCCGCGCATGTACGTTTCCAGCTGTTCGGGCGAATACTGGGCGAACCACTGCATCATGTTGAGGTTGCAGCCGTCGAAATACTTGCTGTTGTCCTTGGGGAAGTAGTTGGTGGAGATGGTAACGCCCCACTTGAAGCTGCCGCTGTCGGGCTTGATTTCCTCCGCGAGGATGCGGAAGAGGGCGGTCTGCGCCTGTTCGTTCGAGCCGACAAGGGCGATTTTCTGCCCCTTGGTGACGATGAAGGACACGTCCTTGAGCAGCTGCACGCCATCCTGCGTGTAGTTGAGGTTCGACACCTGCAGGATGTCCTTGCCCGCCTCGCGTTCAGGCGTGAAGCACACCCACGGATAGCGGCGGGAGGAAGCGGGCATCTGCTCGATGGTCAGCTGATCGAGCAGCTTGCGGCGGCTGGTCGCCTGCTTCGCCTTGGACTTGTTGGACGAGAAGCGCTGAATGAAGGCTTGCAGTTCCTTGATTTTGTCCTCGCGGCGCTTCTTCTGGTCGTTCATCAGGCTCTGCATCATCTTGGAGGATTCATACCAGAAGTCGTAGTTGCCGACGTAGAGCTTGACCTGATTGAAGTCGATATCGACGATATGTGTGCAGATATTGTTCAGGAACCAGCGGTCATGGGACACGACGATCAGCGTGCCGGGGAAATTCATCAGGAAATCCTCCAGCCACGCGACGGAGCGGTTGTCAAGGTTGTTCGTCGGTTCGTCCAGCAGCAGGATGTCCGGATTGCCGAACAGCGCCTGCGCCAGCAGCACCTTGAACTTCTCGCCGCCCTTCAGGTCGCCCATGAGCATCGTGTGCATTTCAACGGGCAGCCCCAGACCGGTCAGCAGCGTCGCGGCGTCGGACTCGGCGTTCCAGCCGTCCATCTCCGCGAATTCGCCCTCCAGCTCGGCAGCGCGTTCGCCGTCCGCGTCAGAAAAATCAGGCTTCGCGTACAGCTCGTCCTTTTCCTTCATGATGTCGTACAGGCGCTGATTGCCCATGATTACCGTGTCCAGCACAGGATAGGCATCGTACTTGAACTGATCCTGCTTCAAGGTGGACAGGCGCTGCCCCGCGGGAATCGTCACCGTGCCGGTCGTGGGCTCCAGCTCGCCGGACAAAATGCGCAGGAACGTCGATTTGCCCGCGCCGTTCGCGCCGATAACGCCATAGCAGTTGCCCGGCATGAATTTCAAATCCGCACCCGAAAACAGCTTCTGACCCCCGAAGGTCAGGGAAACATTGCTTACCGTGATCATGGGTTTTCTCCTTACATTTCCGTGGTCGTTCCATTATATACAGACGTACCTTTCTACTATACCATATTCATCCCGGAAATGGAAGGGGGTAGGCGAAAAATCATCAGTGGGCGAACCCAGAGGCTCTGCCTCTGGACTCCGCAAGGGAGTTCCTCCCTTGACCCTTCCGCGCGATTGAGTTGATGACTTTTTCATGCTGTGCCCGCGTGTTTATGCGGGATTTCGCGTCTGCGGACGCGACCAGAGGGCTTTGCGGTCGCCCTCTGGACTGCTTCGCCTGCACTCCCATGTAACTTGAGCTTTATTGCTGCGCTGCGACCTCATCCGTCGCTGCGGCGACACCTTCCCCAGAGGGGAAGGCGGGGAGTGCTCCGCGGCAAGCTGCTTTTTCCAAGGAAAGGCGGCGCAACGCCCCCCAAACCTTCCCCTCTGGGGAAGGTGCCGTAGGCGGATGAGGTCGTCACCCCTCCGCCACCGGCAGTTCAAACCAGAACGACGTTCCTTCGCCCTCCTTGCTGTCAACCCCAAACGGCACATTGTGCTTCTCCAAAATACTCCTGACAATCGACAAGCCCAAGCCGCTGCCGATAATCGCCCGCTTATGCGTCTCCTGCGTGCGGTAGTAGCGATTCCATATCAGCGGCAGTTCCTCCGGCGCAATGCCCTTGCCGCTGTCGTGAATCGTCAGGCGCACCATCTTGCCGATGAACTCCTGATGGATTTCGACCGTCTTGTCCTCGCCCGTGTACGTCAGCGCATTGCCGACTAAGTTGTACACCACCTGCGCAATCCGCTGTTCATCCGCGATTGCCTTCACCTGCGCTGCCGGATGGAACACCACCTGATAGCCGTTTTGCTGCACCATGCGGCTCACACGGTCGGTAATCGCCTGCACAGACGCGGTGAATGGGTACGGCGCGGGATTGAGCGCCAGCGCGCCCGTCTGCAGGCGGCTGAAATCCAGCAGCTCGTTGACCAAACTTGTCAGGCGCTGCGTCTCGTCGATGATTACCTGCATGTTCTCCGGCGTCGCCTCGCCGGGGATGTCGCGCATCATCTCGACGTAGCCGCCAATCATCGTTAGCGGCGTGCGCAGGTCGTGGCTGATGTTGGCAATCAGCTCGTGCTGCAGGTTCTCCACCTGACTTAACTCCTTCGCGGCGTATACCAGCGTGTCGTTCAGCTCCGCCATTTCGCGGTACTCGCAGCCATGCGGGGGAATTTCGTACTGCCCGCGCGAGAGGGAGTGCGCCGCTTCGCTCGTCTCGACGATGGAGCGCGTTACCTTGCGGGAAATCAGCATCGCCAGCAGCGTTGCGCCAAGGAGGACGATGATGGTGATGAGCATCAGCTGCGTCCGCAATGTCGCGACGGTGCTGTCCAGCGGGGTGATGATGGAGTTGAGCAGCAGATACCCGCCCGTGCCGTCAGGGAGGGTGACGCGGCGCGCGCACAGCAGGCTCTGCTTCTTGTCGTCCTCCATCTTCGGCACGTTGCCGCGGAATTGATGGCTGTTGTACTGGTCGCCGCCGAATGGGGCGATGTTGAACAGCTCCGTCAGCGTATCGCCGTTTTCGGGAATCATCGAGCACCAGAAGGACAAATCCCGGCTGCTCATGCGGTGGATGAGGCAGTAATGAATGTCATCCGACGACAAAAACACATGCTTGCTGCTGTCCAGCAGGAGGATGCAGACGTCATTCTGCTGCGCGAGCCTGTCCATCAGCGCGGACAGCTGCGCATTGCCGATGTTGCTCTCCACCGCGTCGGCGGCCTGGGTGATTTGCCGCGTTTTGTCCCAGCGGTAGAAGTCGTCCAGCCAGACAATCTGCATCAGCCACAGGAGCGCAAGGACGAACGCGACAAACGCCGCCAAGTAAGCGAAAACTCGGCGGCGAATGCGGGGATGCTTTTTTTCTTTCGGATTTTTGCGCATAGCGAAACACCTCGTTATCACCCAGTAGGGGAAGGAAAAAAAGTCAGTCCTTCTCAAAACGGTAGCCAACACCGCGCAGTGTGGTAATCTTGTCGGCATAGTCGCCCAGACTCTTGCGCAGCAGCTTGATGTGCGTGTCCAGCGTGCGGTCGTCGCCGAAGAAATCGTAGCCCCATACGTCGCTGATGAGCTTCTCGCGCGTCAGGGCAATGCCGCGGTTGCGCACCATGTAGAACAGCAGGTCGTACTCCTTGGGGGACAGATTCAGCTTTTCGCCCTTGATGGTCACTTGGCGCGCGGCAAAGTCCACCACCATATCGCCGATGGTCACCCGCTCACCGTCGGACGCGGCGGGCACATTGGCGGCGGTGCGCTTCAAAACGGCGGACACGCGCATCATCAGTTCACGCGGCGAAAAGGGTTTGACGACATAATCATCAATGCCCAGCTCGAAGCCGTGAATGCGGTCATACTCCTCGCCGCGCGCGGAAAGCATAATCACGGGAACTTGGGATTTGCGGCGGATTTCGCGGCAGGCGGAGAAGCCGTCGAGTTCGGGCATCATCACGTCCATGATGATGAGGTCGTAGTTCTTCTGCCGGCACTTTTCGATGGCTTCCATGCCGTTTGACGCTTCCTCGACGTTGTAGCCCTCGAAGGCGGCGTACTTGCGGATGAGGTCGCGGATGCGGGCTTCATCGTCAACGATTAAGAGTGTCATAGGTTAGCACCTCTTGCTCTGTTTTGATGTGCTGAATTGGGTTTCCTACGCCTTCATTATAGCCAAATCCGGGACGAAAAGCAACCGTTATGGGGCGGGGAGATGGATGTCAAGTGTTTTTCCTTTGCGCTGGATGGTGATGACGCAGGGCTGCTGCTGGGCGGAGAAGAAAGCGTCCAGCGCGGTGAGATCGGCGGGGGGCTGGCTGTTCAGGGTGAGCAGCGTGTCGCCCGCCTCGATGCCGGCACGGTCGGCGCGGCTCTGGTCGATGACCGCCAGCACATAGAAGCCCTCCGACTGCCCGTCAAGCAGAATCAGCCCGGCGGACGCACTGCCCGTCAGCGGCATGGTTTCATCCGCCGAAGGACGAAACGCCACAACCATCGCCAGCACGCAGAGCAAAATGCACAGGCTGATAATGTGCTTCCGCTGCATCCGCATACCCCCCTTTCTGTCTTTTCAGCGTTTATACTAATTCTCATCTAAACCATGTCATTCGCACAGCATCTTTTCCGCCCCGGCTTTGCTTCGTTCCGCTCGCGCGTACCTCCAGTACGCCTCGCTTCACTCAGCTTTGCCGGAACGAAAAATCTGCTATGCTCGATTCCATGTTTTAGAATCGAATTAGTATTATTCTACATCCCGCGCGTGATGGGTAGGTGAAAGTCCCTTGATTCCTGCCTGAATTTGCGGTATACTGAATCAGATTCCTTGCCGAAAGGAGATTCTCCCTATGCCGTCCAAAGACTTCACCGCGCGCCGGAACCCCGTCATTGCGGGCTGCACCGCCACTGGCGTCCTGAAAATCCTCGCGCTCGTGTTTATGTTCATTGACCACGCGGGCAAAATGCTCTTCCCGCAGATTGCTGAAATGCGGATGCTGGGGCGCATTGCCTTTCCGCTGTACTGCTGGTGCATGGTCGCAGGCATCAGCTACACGCGCTCCGTGCCGAAATATCTGGGGCGGCTAATGCTGATTGGGCTGGTGTCGCAGCCGATTTACATGGTCGCGCTCAATCACAGCTGGAATCAGCCGAACATTTTTCTGACGCTGCTCGTCGCGCTGTGCGGCGTGTGGGGCTTGAAGGCGAAAAAGCTGCTCAGCCACATTTGGGCGCCGATTCTGGCACTCTTCGCGGCGCAGCTGCTGGGGTGCGACTACGGCTGGCGCGGCGTGATGCTGGTGATGCTGCTCTACGGCGTGCGCGGCAGCCGGGCGGGCATTGCGTGCGTGATGATTGCGTTCTGCCTGTACTGGGGCGGCAGCAGCGTCGGCGTAACCCACCTGTTCGGGCAGGATGTCACGCCGCTGACTTCCTCCGCCATCGGCGCGGTGATTTCGCCGTGGCTGCGGCTGCAAACGATGGCAATTTGGGCGCTGCCGCTGATGCTGCTGCCCATCAGCCAGCAGGTGAAAATGCCGCGCTGGGTCGGCTATGCCCTCTATCCGCTGCATCTGGTGGTGCTGATTGCGCTGGAAGCCGCGTTTGCCCAGCCCATTCACACGGAGAACCTCATCAACGCTTGGAATGCGTTTGTATCCTTATTTTGACGAGGTGACGTATGGACGCTTCTCCCATCACCCCTGACCTTGACGAGGCCTTGCGTTATGCGGGCGTTTGCGCGGACGAAAGCGGCGACATGCACCGCAAAATGGCGGAAATCGCCGCGCAGTGCATGAAAACCGTCACGCCGCGCTGCACCTACCGCGTGTCCGAAATCGCGTGGGAAAACGGGATGCCGTCGCTCTTTGGCGGGCAGCTTGTTTTGCCCGGCAGAACCGCCGCGGTTATGCTGCGTTCGTGTTCCCACGCGGCGCTGCTTGTCTGCACCCTCGGCGCGACGTTCGATGCGCTGGCGCGGCAAGTACAGGCGCGGGATTTTGCGGATGCGCTGCTGCTGGACGGCTTCGGCGGCGCGTATGTCGAAGCGGGCTGCAACGCGGCGGAGCGCGAAATCGCCGCGAAGCTGCCCGGCAAGTACCTCACCGACCGCTTCAGCCCCGGCTACGGCGATTTGCCGCTGGACGTGCAAAGCCCGCTGCTGGCGCTGACTGACGCGCCCCGGCGGCTGGGCGTCACCCTCAGCGAATCGAACCTGATGAACCCGCTCAAGAGCGTCACCGCCGTGATTGGGCTCTCGGACACCCCGCAGCAGGCGCGGATTCGCGGCTGTGACTTTTGCGCGATGCGGACGCGCTGCAATTTGCGAAAGGCAGGAAAAACCTGTGGAACATAAGCTGACTTTTCTGGATGGCGCAATGGGCACGATGCTCCAGCGCCACGGGCTAAAGCTCGGTGAAATTCCTGAGCTGCTTGCTATCACCAACCCGGATTTGCTGACGAATATCCACCGGCAATATATCGAAGCGGGCACGGAAATCGTCTATGCGAACACGTTTGGGGCGAATCGGCGGAAGATGCAGAAAACGCCCTACACGGTCGCGGACGTGGTGTCTGCCGCCATTGCAGCGGCGAAAAAGGCTTGCATCGGCACATCCGCCCGTGTCGCGCTGGATATTGGCCCCTTGGGCGAACTGCTCGAACCGATGGGCACGCTGCCGTTCGAGACGGCGGTGGACATGTTCGCGGAGATTGTGGACGCGGGCGTGAACGCGGGCGCTGACCTCATCTGCATCGAGACGATGACCGACCTGTACGAGGCAAAAGCCGCCCTGCTTGCCGCAAAGGAGCATTCGACGCTGCCCGTGTGGGTGACGATGAGCTTCGACGCGACCGGGCGCACCTTCACTGGCTGCACAATTCCGTCCATGGCGCGGACGCTGGAAGGCTTGGGCGCGGACGCGATTGGGCTGAACTGCTCGCAGGGGCCGAAGCAGCTGCTGCCGCTCTTTCAGGAGCTTTGCCGTGTGACGACCCTGCCCGTGATTGCCAAACCGAACGCGGGTCTGCCCGATCCGGTTGATGGGCATTATGACCTGCCGCCGGAGGAGTTTGCCCGCACGATGGTGGATGTGGTGGGCGCGGGCGTGAGCATCGTCGGCGGCTGCTGCGGCACGAACCCCGACTACATCCGCGCGCTGCACGATGCTGTGCACACCATGACGCCCGGCGCGCGCGACATTCATCACGGCAGCTTCCTCTGCACGCCGACGATGCCGCTGGAAATTTCCGGCGTGCGCGTCATTGGCGAGCGCATCAATCCGACGGGTAAAAAGCGCTTCCAGCAGGCGTTATTGGCGGGCGATTTGGATTACATCGTCGATGTCGCCATTGCGCAGGTGGACGCGGGCGCGCAGATTCTGGATGTCAACGTCGGCTATCCGGGCGTGGATGAAGTCGCCATGCTCCCGCGCGTGGTCAGGAAATTGCAGGAAGCGGTGGATGTGCCGCTCCAGCTGGATTCCACCAACGCCGCCGCACTGGAAGCCGCCCTGCGCGTCTATAACGGCAAAGCGGCGGTCAACTCCGTCAACGGCGAAGAGAAAGCGCTGCAAACGCTGCTGCCGGTGGTGAAGAAATACGGCGCGGCGGTCGTCGGTCTGGCGCTGGATGAAAAGGGCTTGCCCAAAACGGCGGCGGAGCGCGTCGCAATTGCGAAGCGCATTGTGGATGCGGCGGAACGCTTCGGCATCCCCCGCGAGGACGTGTTCATCGACTGCCTGACGCTGACCGTTTCCGCCCAGCAGGATCAGGCGGAGGAGACGCTTGCCGCCGTCCGCACGGTGCACCGCGACATGGGGCTGCAAACCGTGCTCGGCGTGTCGAACATTTCTTTCGGCCTGCCGAATCGCCTGCTGATGACGCAGACGTTCCTGATTCGCGCGCTGAACGAGGGCTTGACGCTGCCTATCATCAACCCGAATCAGAAGGAAATCATGGACGCGGTCGCGGCGTTCCGCGTGCTTAGCGGCGAGGACGAGGCGTGCGCGGCGTATGTCGAGCGCTTTGGCTCGGAAGCCGCGCTTGCCGCTGAAAAGCAGCGCGCCGCCGCTGTTTCGTCTGCCCCGACCGCGAAAGCAGCTGCTGCCGTCACCAACCTCGATGATGCGATTATCCGCGGCCTCAAGGCGGACGCGGCGCGCTTGGCGAAGGAAGAGCTGGCGACCGAAAACGAATTGTCGCTGGTTGAAAAGCACCTGATTCCCGCCTTGGATAAGGTTGGCACGGACTACGAGCGCGGCGTGGCGTTCCTGCCGCAGCTGCTGGGCGCGGCACAGGCGGCGCAGGCGGTGTTCTCGGTCATCCGCGACAGCCTGGCGGCGAAGGGCGGCGAACCCGTCAAGAAGGGGCGCATCGTGATTGCGACGGTCAAGGGCGATATCCACGACATTGGCAAGAACATCGTCCGCACGGTGCTGGAAAACTACGGCTACGACGTGCTGGATTTAGGGCGCGACGTGCCGCCGGAAACGGTGGTGGACGCGGTGGTGAAGGAGAACATCCGCCTTGTTGGTCTGTCCGCGCTGATGACGACGACCCTGCCGAGCATGGAGGAAACCGTGCGCCAGCTGCACGCCCTGCCGAATCCGCCGAGCATCATGGTGGGCGGCGCGGTGGTTACGCCGGAGTACGCGCAGAACATGGGCGCGTTTTACGCCAAGGACGCGCGCGCATCGGTGGAGATTGCGAAAAAGATACTGGGTTAATACGATTTCCAGATTCACCTGCGCCATCTGCTTGCGCCTTTTCCCTTCTGGC